>Ga0315314_1001609_pt1 | contig 20052 bp, 23 predicted proteins | sample TDP9_MG_FD_203631 | JGI IMG/M metagenome (GOLD analysis project Ga0315314, IMG submission 203631) | Freshwater sediment microbial communities from Lake Towuti, South Sulawesi, Indonesia - TDP9 | ecosystem: Environmental > Aquatic > Freshwater > Lake > Sediment | place: Indonesia: South Sulawesi... | reverse complement strand
AGAAATTTCATGTCCTCTATGTAAGAAGGTATTTAGCACAGAGATTAGTAAACCAAGAACCAAAAGGCAGTGGAAGGTTTCCTTAATGGTGCATCTAATTGCCTCACCTCATCATCATTTAAAACCAGAAGAAGCAGAATCAACAACCAATTCCTACATTGACTCGCTGTAAAGTATTAAAATTATTTTCCACATTTCTCAAATTAGATACTTGTATTAGTTCATACATTGGAATTGGAAGCATCAATTAGAAGAGTTGATTTTTGTGGGTTCGATCCATTTTACATATAAAGTGATAGAAAAAGATTTTTAGATTCGTGATTTAATTATGGTGGGGAACAATTTTGACTGAAAGCCCCACGACCTATGAAAAAGGTTTAGCTTTAGAATTGAAGTTAGTGGAACTGTTCAGAAAGATGGGCTACGATGTAATTCATAATACAAAGAAAGTTGGTAGGTCTGGAGCAGAGCACCAGATAGACATACTAGCTCAATATAGATGCCCTCTTCACACTTCCCAAGTAATTGTCGAGGCAAAATCCTATGATTTGCCTATCGATAAAGATAGGATTATGAAATTGATTCAAATAGTGGACGATTTAGGAGCAGACCGTGGTATAATTGTGACCGCCAGTTATTTTACACCTGGAGCTATCAAGACTGCCAAAGGACATAATGTTGAATTATGGAATCGAGAACAACTTTTGAAGTTTCTGGGAGAAATTGAACTTGTAGCTGTCGAGAAAGGTTTGCCAACTGAGGTCAGTCTAAAAGAGCGTGTGGCTCAACCTATCATAACTATTCAAGATGCGGAAAGGATAGAGAAAAATATACTGGAACAACGAGCAAAAGGAGGTTTTTTAGGCAAAGGAAAAATTATTGAAAGACTAGACTCAATAACCTTGAAATATTTTCCATGTTATGAAGCTGAAATCGAAGCGCTTGTAAGCGAGGTCGAAAAAACTGGTTGGCTAAGCACAAGAACTGTTCAAAAGCGTGTCACTATTCGGATAAACATTGATGCTTTGGATGGCGATATCGTAACTGTTGACGAGACTGGGGTCTTTTCTCCATATCCTTTTTTAAAGTTTCTCAATGAAGACGAAATTAGAGTTTTGAGGGTTATGAAGGAAGGAGCGTGGTACAGAGCACAGAGTGTTGTAGGTCTAGGCTTTTCTGAAGGAAAAGCTAGAAAAATTTTGAGTGGACTTGCTACTAGCGGTGCAGTTGAATCTCGTCGAGGATACAGAGGCGTAACAGAGTACCGACCTAAAGTACCATTTCCAAATGACCCACGTCTCCTCAGGTCGATTTCCGATGTTTTAAAGATACAAGAGATTCCCAAAACTGATGCCAAATTCGTTTCACCAGAAATAGACGTAAGTGATATAATAAAAAGAATAGAATTTTATTGGAGTGCTAAAGTGAACAAAATATTCGTATTGTATTACCCATATTATGTATGCAACTTAATAACTCAAGATGGCTCTAAACGAACAGATATGATTGATGCAATAAGGGGAAAATTTACAGAGCTTTAAACTTGAACTGTTCATGGTTAAGAGAGAAGTCTTTGAATGGATATGAACTGGACAGAGGAATATGTGAGTTTAGAGGGGTAATAGATTCAAGTTTTCCCAGTTTGACGTTTTCACATCTGCCTCCTTCAGCCATATAGCCCAGCACATTAAAGTCTGCGAATAGCCCATTTCCCTCGCTAAGGCTTCCATCCGCCTAATAAACTCCACATCGTTTCCGCCCTTATGCCGAATTCTCTCAAAACTGCAATGCGAGAGCGTCATGAGACGAAAGTATACTAAATACATCAATAGTTTATAAAGTAAACTATATAAGCTCCCATGCCAAAGCTTTCACATGGAAACACCATGGAGCTACTCAAAACCACGCCCGAGTTTAAAGTGCTGCTAGCCCTAATGGAGGGACCCAAATCCTTCAGCGACCTTAAGGAGACCACCCGCCTCAGCAGCCGATGGCTCAGCAAAACCCTCACTAGCCTCACAAAAAACCAAACCGTGGAAAAGAAGGATAAGAGGCTCTACCAGCTGAAGTCGTTGGAGGCAACCCGCAAAACTCTACAGCAAGCCCTAAACGAACTCAACAAACACATCGGACAACCGCCGCCCACAACCGATCTACACAGCAAAGCCGTCAGAGCCGCCAAACTCATAGCCATGGACGAAAAAGTGTTAGCCGTAGTCCTCTTCGGAAGCGTGGCTAAGGGAAGAGTCGACGCCGAAAGCGACATCGACCTCCTCATAGTGACCACAGGGGAGACGGACCTAACCGACCTTTTATACTCGGCAATGGCTGAGGTAGACGCTCCCATAGAGGGACTAACAGTGAGCCTCAAACAGCTCCTGGTGAACATGCTCGACGAGCCGCCCACTACCTTCTTCGGAATCCTAGAGGCGTATGAGGTGCTATACGACAAGTTTAAAGTAGTCAAGGGGCTCCTAAGGCTTAAACAGATTGAGGTCCAAAAAAGCTGGCTCTACGATCCAGGTGAAGAAATTTGGCTGAAGAGGAAATCGCTACCCTACTCAAAACAGCCCGAGACCAGCTCCTAAGGGCTGAAAACAACCTAAGGCAGGGCTTCCATGACGCTTGCGCCCTCTTCAGTTCCCTATGCGCCGAGAATGCCGCCTCAGCCCTCATCCTAGCCCTAGGATCCAAGCCCAGCAAAAGACACCGAAACTGGTACGTTCTCCAGATTATACCCAAGCCAAGGACGGTGGAAAACCAAGTGCAAACCGTCCTCCAAACCCTAAAGTCCATGGAAAAGCACGTTATCCAAGCGAGATATCCGCTCAAGGATGAAAGAGGCAAACTCACCCCTCCCTCAGAATACTATGACAAGGAAAAAGCAGAGGAACTCCTTAACAAGGCGAGGACCATACTAGAGAAAACTGAGACCACAACAAAAGCCATGAAACAATAAAACTAACTGTAACCCAACCTCTCCATAGGCTTCCTCAAAATGTTTCCTCAAGGCACTAAACCCTTTTCTACAAATATTCCAGCTTAACTTCAATCTTTCCATTAAAATCGGCTAGGGCGCAGTGTCCATGCCTCGCTGGTCCAGGATTCACGAGAACCGTGTCGCCGATTTGGTCAACACCCCTCGCTTCATGAATATGCCCACAAAACACGATAGACGGCTTCCTTTCCTCGATGAACTGCCTAACGCTTACACTGCCGACGTGCCCATCAGCGTATAGCATGTCTAGCTTAGTGTTTTTCGGTGGATTATGGGAAACCAGAACCATCCATCGCCTTTTCTGGGCTTTTTTAAAACCTTGGGTCAAAACATCCATAATTTGTTTTTCCGTCATTTCAAAGACAGTCTGGAAAGGACTGATGAGCCCGCCTCCAACTCCAATAAACGCCATGTCCTCGTAAATTTCGCAAGTACCATGAATGCAGTGGGCTCCGTCGATATCTAATTCAATAAGCGATGGAGGGTCACAGTTTCCAGGCACAAAAAGAGTTGGCAACTGCAACTTAACTAAAGGCGACAGCAGGGTCTTAGCCTCCTGCACAGAGCCGAAATGGGTTATGTCACCGCACAACACTATAATATCCGCATTCGAACCCTCAACTTTAGAGGCGGCTTCATGAAAGGCTTTTGCATTTCCATGAAAATCAGAGGCTACGAAAACCTTCAAAACGCCACGCACCTGACAATGCATTTCAAGTTTCAGTTTTTATTGAACCTATTATAGTTACGTCCACGAACCTCTCCTTCACATCGAATTCTTTGGCTTTCTGAAGCAGTTTTTGAGCCTTTTCATCTGGGATGCCCTCGAACCTAGACAATGAAATCTCCCTGGGAAGAAATTCCACGTTATAGGTTTTCAATCCAGCCTTCTCAAGCATGGCAACGAATTCAGAGTATTTTAAGTGCCATTCCTCCACCTCAATCAAATCCAGCATCCTCCTCAATTCCAGCGCTATCCTCTGAAACTCATTCCGCGGCTCATACGCCCAGTTCTCCACTAGAACAAATCTCCCTCCATTCCTAAGCACTCTGTAGGTTTCTCGAAACGATTTCTTGATTCCAGGCGGAGGTAGGTGGTGTATAGCGTGAACGCACACCGCTGCGTCAAAAATTGAGCTTTTAAAAGGAAGAAAATCAGCGCTTCCGAGGACAAAGGAAACGCGCTTAGACACCTTGGCTCTTTTAACGTTGTCTTTAGCTATGTTAAGAAATTCCTTTGAAAAATCTAAGCCCACAATTGTAGACCCTTTCTTCCTCGCGATGTAGACGGCGGAGAACCCAGGTCCAGCCCCGATGTCAAGAACCATGTGGCTGGAGCCCACGTCAAGGAGATCCGAAACCCTCTCATCGATTTCCCTTTCCCATCCTCCTTCCTTTTCTCTCCGCTCAGAGTAGGCTTGAGCCCGATCATCCCAATAGCGTCGAGCAACTTTAATAGCATCAGCATAGGACAGAGTAATCCCCTCCGCATTATGCATAGGATTAAAGAAGGCTATAAAAAATCTATGCGGTGCATTAATCGAGTAAAAGCTGATTTTCATTTGCCATGCCTAAATAGAGGGGTTACTCTTCGATGACTTTTATGGCGCCGTTCGGACACTGCACTTCACATGCCATGCAGACAAGGCACTCTTCGGGTTTTACGGCAACCGCTTTTCCTTCCCTAATTTCGAAGACTTCTACGGGGCAAACGTCAACGCATGTTCCATTTCCATCGCATTTTTCTAAATCAATTTCGATTTTAACCATGGAACAGTCCTCCTTGGCTTTAGATTTTTAGGAAATAATCATCCTAGCATAAAAATGTTTGTATATTTTAGCGGATTTCCTCTCTAAGCCTAAGGAGATAGCCCCTAAGGGTGGTTTTCGCCCTTTCCCATCTGCGGTGATCATCCTCAAGGCGTATACGGTAGGCTTCTGAGGAGAGTTCTCCGCTTCGGCGTAAAGCCGTAATTCTCCGAATGTCTTCCTCTAACCCTTCAAGCTCGGTTTCGGCAACCTCAATTCCCCTCATAATGTTGGCGTATCCTGGACCAGCCTTTCGCATGCTTTCCCTAAAGTCGGTTAAATTGCGGGAAAGGGTGGAGAGCCGCCCCTCAAGGGTTATCCTTCGCAGCTTATATGTGCGCCTTGGAATTCTACCCTTACGCACTTGCTTCTCCATATTTTCAAGCTCTAGAAGAATCCTTTCCCTCTCTTCATACGCATCCACAAAGCCCTTAAGAACATCCGTGGGAACAGGGATAACAGGTGTTGGAGGCCTAGGGGCACGCCAGAGGACAACTACTCCGCATAGGGCAATAACTATTGCTCCTACCACCAGCGTTGGACGAAGCGAAGCCCAGAAAACAAGATGCTTGTACGTGCTGGAAAAGCTAAGGTCATGGAAAAGCGTGACATTGTAAAGGGTAAAGGTTATTGTCTCTCGAAATGCACCCTCCTGAACATTAACGTGAACATCTTCTTCAATGTCTGGACTTACTGAATAACTTTCGAACTCGGCGCCGTCGGGCAGCGTTATAGATACGCTTAGCTTTCTTATGATCCAGTCGAGGCGCTCAAAAAGGACGAGCGTCAAGTTGAAATCCTGCCAGCCGTGCTGGTTAACATATCCTTCCCATGGAAGCAAGTAGCTCACTGTGAATTCCACTGATTCATACGTCCATAAGGTTGTTCTGAAAGTCACTGTCGCATTTGTGTACGAAGTTGCGCCTTTTGGCTCTGGGTCCACTTGAAGACCGCCCGTTGCATCATGCGCAGAAACGTCGTAGGCGCCTTTCGGCAAGCCTACTTTTATACTTGAAAGAGTGCTTCCAGCCTTGTTAGTAATGCGGTAGGAATCAGAAACCCTGACGCGCCCCATTTCATTTAACGCTATTTCCCGCCTTATCTCGCCATTATCAATTAGGAGAAATGCGCCTTGCGAGTCAAAAGTTAGCCAAGCAGGCTCCTTCGCGAAACTTTCAAGGCTGCTCTTCGTATGGCTTAGGATTTGGCGATCATCTTTAAGGGTTACGTTGAAAAGATGGGAGCTGTTTAGGTATGTCGCCCTAGGTGGAAGAACCACTCTTACAGCGCATACTGAAGCATTTTTGGTTAAGCTCGGATACATGGGAAAGCGAGTTATATTAAACGCGGTTTCAGTTGAAGGGACAATGAGATTGGAGAAGACGAAGGTCACCGTGAAGTTGTAAGACTTGCCGTCGCTTACGTTTACCGAAGCTGGAAAGGACACGCGTATTCCATAAAAGCCAATCCTTTCTAATCCAGCGTCCAGCTCAACATTTAACCGCTCAAGGTTCGAGGCATCATAGGCGAAGCAGTAATCAAGATTAGACCTGTACTCAAAGGGAAAACCCATGGAAAAGTTTCGCAGAGGCTCCACGTTTTCTCCAAGGTTCGTAAACAAGCTTATGGTATCGTTTATAACAATTGATCCGCCGTTTTGAACTTGAATTTCGTGGTCTACACGAATGTTAGGATTGAGGACGGTTGCTTCAGCGCCTGGATTTGCTAAAGCAGCGCTAAGGGGCGAAAGAGATAATAGAAGAAGAAAAAGAAAAAGCGGAAGTATCCGAAACCAAGGATTCTTCAAATCGAACACCTGACTAATCTATGAAGACATTTTTAGCCTTTTATTTACCTTGGTTCCATTTATTATTTTTGGAGAGCCGATTAGCGCACTTCAAATGCTTCCCTGCTTTAGGTAATAGTCATCTTCCTTCTTGGACCCAAAGCTTCTTACGCCCTTCTCTTTGAGCTGTCTCCTTAGCCTTGTGGCGTATTCGGGGCTGATTTCGCCCCTATTCTCCAAGTAGCCAATTATTTCCTCGGCTTGCTGCTTGTTGTCGCATCTTCGAATAAAATCAATAACGTCTGGCATGTACCCAACAAACTTCCTCGAAGAAGCATTTTCCGCTGTTTTGAGGTCTGACCGAACCGAGGTTATGCCTACTCCATGTTCTTTGTTTTCGAGTTCCTCAGCTAGGCGGGGAAACATTTTCTTGAGGCGCTCCTTGTCGATCTCCAACTTCGCTTAACACACCTACGCACTGGTTTCGCATGGAGGCGTCATCGGCTCTTCCTTACGCGTTCCATTTTTCTATGATAGCATACCTATTTAAGTCTACACCAAATAAATTATATTATCTAGATTCGTCTCTTTTTCCCTATTTTAAAATAAAAATGCTTAACTTTCTGGCACAAACTTCTTGAACGGGCTTTCTTTGAGAACCCTTTGAAGCTGAGGGAAACTCAAGCCAGTTATGAAGTCTCCATAGATTTCACACCTTCTTGGAATATTCCCTTTTTCGGCATCCCTAGCGACGATTTCTGCCCCATTGTCAGAGGGAAGAGACAAATGAATGTGGAATGAGGATTCTGCTTTTCCCCTCTTTGCGTCTGAGCGCCATTCGGTTCCTTCGATTTTGAAGTTGCCTTTGTGTAGTTGAGCTACAACGGCTTCTGGACTTGAAGTGAAGGCTTCTATGTCTATGTCGCTGTTTCTGTGGGCTGTTCCACGCCAAACGCTTCCAATCAGCCTAGGATGAAACTTCTCTAAAGCCTCCATTATTTGTAGGGCGTCCTTCCGCATCTGCAACAACCTTTCCCGCCTCGATGAGCCTTCAGTTTCGTTAGCAATTTTGTCGACTTCCTCTGCCACTTCGAGGTTGCTTGGGAGCATCCTCACCCCGAGGGTTTGAGCCGCCTTATTTTTAGCCTGCTTATACTCTTTCTCTTGAGAAGTGTAAAGCAGAACGGCTGCTTCTCGAGCGACCCTCATCCTCGATTCGCTTAGACGTTTTTCCTCCATGATTTTGTCCCTTTAAGATGCCATGGAAGGTTGAGAAATGAGCTTAGACTTTCTTATGCCGATGTGGCGCATGGGCGCTATTTTCTTCGCCTCGTTGTATATGTCGGAGGCAATCTTCCCCAAAACTGTCTCTTGAACAAACTGGTCGAAAGTAAGCGAACCAGCCTTCTCCTGGGCAATTCGACTCATAACGGCGCGGATAGAATGCTCCTGGGATGTCTTGACTCGGGCGAGGGTGAAAGCCGAAGCCGCCAACCTAAGCTTGTAGCCGTCCTTCGTTGTGACGTCAATGATCCCATCAATCCTTGTGGTTCTCCTCCGAACTAGGCTTCTGAGATAGTCCCGAGAGTATTCATGCCCCTTAAAAATGGTGCTCGCAGTCTTTCCTTCCACGCCCGTGACTTGAAAATACATTTTCATATACTGATGAGAAAAATCGTTAGTTATGTCATAAAGCGTGGAGTCTAAAATCCTCCCAACAAGCTTTTGAGGCTCATCAGAGGGCACGGCGCCCAATTCGACTCCACCAAAATATGGAGGGGAAACTACAGTGTACCAGGCTTTTCCACGCCACTTATCCCGAACACCACGCTTCTTCGCCGTCGTCTTAGAGGACAAAGCAGACCTCCATTCGCCTTCAAAGAATTATTATGGAAGTATTAAAGGTTTGTTAAACCGCACTTTAAGTATACAAAAAGGTGAGGAAGATTATTTTTAGTGAATTGATGCTTTGGGTTCCCAAAATTTGGTTTTTATTTTTAACGCGAAGCTGCGCTGGAAATCTGAAATCAATCCTATAGTGCAAAAACGCCTAACAAAACAGTTCGGCCATAATGGCTGGGAATCTGGAAATTTGCGATAGAATCGGACTTAGTTTAATGAAGAAGGAATATAAAGCCTCCCTTCCGATAGAAAAAATATGTTTTATTGCGTGACATAAGATTAAACCGTAATAGATTTTAATATCCATGGATAAGTTTTGGAAGGCGATAATGAGCATGCAATCAACTTCGGAAGAGTTTATTAAAGAAGCGCGAAGATTCCAAAAAGAAATCGAAGCTTCCAAGCTTGAAAAAGTGGGACCATTAAAAGTTAAAGAAATTTGGAAGGAACGCCTCCCCATATCGAAGAGTAAGAGAGGTTAAGTTGCCTATATAAGTCAGAATCTAAAATGTATTTTGCTGGATGGCCTCTGGAGGGATTTTGGCTCCATGGAGTTTCGTTTGGAAGGTTATCTAGACTTTAACAAGAACATAGCTTTTCTTAAGCCAGAAATGCCTGAAATGGTTGAGAAGGAGATTAATTTAAAGCTTTTTAGGAAAGGTGTTCCCGCTGAGAGGGAAGGCTCAAGGCTCACAGAGTGGAAGGTAGCTGGAAATAGGCTAACCGTGACTATAGAGGGAACTACGTACCTACGCCCTCACGATGCCCTGCTTAGATTAAGGAGCTACTTTGGAGAAAAACTCGGGAAAAAGTACCAGATAGGCATCAGAGAATTTTTCGTCAAGGATTACGAAATCGTTTACACTCCTGAAAGGAAGCCAAAAACGGAAGTTGACGTTAAGGTTCCATGGATTAAGGAGATAGGGGACATAGACGGCAAATTGTATATAAGGCTTCAAAACTTAGATACTACTGCCATTGAGAACAGGTATATAGAAAGAATTTTGGATCGAATAAACGAGAAGATTCTAGCCCAAGAGTATGGAGGAAAGGCGGAACACTGGGAACTGCTTTGGCAGAGCCCAAGAAAAAGGATGATATGGGCTAAGGACCCCACGGAGGAAATGGAGCAAAGGGGATGGATAAAGCGGATAGCGGCTGGAGAGTGGCTTCACACCCCGATATCCACGAGGATCATGCGAACCATGCAGGAAATCGCCTACACGGAGCTAATACAGCCTCTAGGCTTCGAAGAAGTTATTTTGCCCAAAATGGAACCCCTAGAAATTTGGCTTAGAACGGGACATATGCCTGGATCCGCCAACGTCTTCTATTACGTTTCGCGGGCTGAGAAGTGGGACCCCGAAGAGTGGGAAGACCTCGTGGATTATGTGAAGGTTACGAATGAGGTACCGTTAGACTTATTAAAGCAGAAACTAACTGCGCCTATAGGCGGCATGTGCTTCGCCCAATGTCCGCCCTTCTATTGGTTCTTTGAGAAGAAGTTGATACCAGACGATAAGTTGCCCATAAAAGTCTGGGATGCAAGTGGAACGAGCTACCGTTGGGAGTCCGGAGGCCTAAAAGGCTTGGAAAGGGACACTGAATTTCACAGAATAGAAGTCATATGGATGGGCACAAAGGATCAAACCTTAGATATAAAGGACCAATTAATGGAGAAATACAAGCATATTTTCGACAACATCCTTGACCTAGAGTGGAGAACGGCTTGGGTTGTGCCATGGTACATGGAACAAGCCGGAGAAATTGAAGTTGCGAAGACCAGAGAGTTAGGAACCATAGACTTTGAGGCTTACCTACCCTTCAAAGGAAGCAGAGAGGAAAGCGAATGGCTAGAGTTCCAAAACCTAACGGTTGCAGGAACAAAGTTTAGCAAAGCATGGAAGTTCCAGACCGCCTCCCGAAAAGAAGTATGGACAGGATGCACGGGCATCGGCCTAGAAAGATGGATGGTCGCCTTCTTGGCACAAAAGGGACTGGACCCAGAGAAATGGCCAACAGAATTCAGAAAAAGGGTTGGAAAATTACCAAAGGAAATAAAACTGCTGTAACCTACGCCTAGAGAGGCGCAAAGTTTGGAGGCAAAAATTGTACTCTCTTATAAGAGCCCAAGGGAAGCGGAAGCCATCGCTGAGGCTATTTCGCCAGACAACGTGAAAGCGCCCCCTGATTTAACCATCAAAACAACTAAGAGAGGACCTAAAGTAATTACGTTAGTGAAATGCCAAAGAAACCTTGAGAGTTTTATTGCCACCATTGACGACCTTTTAATGTCTGTTCAAGTGGCTGAAAGGGTAATTTCAGTGTGAAGGCATCTAACGCAATTTTATATACCAAGTTGATACAAAAGTGTTCCATAAATTTTATATGCAATATCGTTAGTAATTCTATGTTACGAAGGAATATTCCAACGTAACATTTGATTTCATTTGAAGCTTTCCATCGATTCGTTGCTTTCCTCCTTCAGAGCGCCGAGTGAGGGGGCGCCATGAAATAAATACCCAAATTGAAAAGGAGGATGAAAAATGTTTGGCATTCCCAAAGAGGTGTTCGGAGACCTAGTGGCACATTATCAGAGGGCTGGTATAGGTGCGGTGTTGCTTGAAAAGGACAGCCCAGAAACTATAGGTAAAGAAACAGCTATAAAGGTCAGCGGCAGGAATTTTGACCTTGTAATACTTAAGTTTGCTAGGGGTTCGATGGCAGCTGGTAGAGGAGGAGGATTTGCATGCATGCATGTGCAGTAGGTAAGGCCCTAATCATAAGAACAATGCTGGTCGGGTTGTTATGCGTGGCGTTGTTGATCGCCATTGCACCAATTTTTGCTGTTGAATATGAAATTGTGGCAGTGCCAGGTTCAACTCCAAACATAGATGGGCAAATTTTCGATCCCATGGAATGGAATGATGCCAGTACTACTACTTTTAATGACATCACTGTCTATGTCAAACAAGATGGTAAAAACTTGTACATAGCCTTCATAATACCCGACGACACAATACAGTATCACCTAGACAGGTGCTCAATATGCATAGATGTCAACAACGATAAGGGCGGAGCGTTGCAAAGTGACGACATCGGACTATCAGTTGGTCGTGATGGAACATTAATCGAGGTCAACGTCACGGGTGGAAGTTTCACGCCTACAGATGTATCAAACTGGACCGCAAAAGCCTACAGTGGTAAAGATGAGTTTCATGCTGAATTCAACATAACATATGCAAAAATTGACGTTACTGCCGGCGTAGCAAAAACGATCGGGGTCGCCTTCATTGTGCTTGACTACTACACTCCAGAATCAAGTGTCCCGTTCTTCTGGCCCCCAACGGCATCTGAATCTCCGTCAACTTGGGGTAGCATAACTTCTAATGAATATAACTGGATTCCTGAATTTCCATCAGCCATGGTTCTGCCACTCTTTATGGCTCTATCCCTCATCGCTATAGTCCTAGCAAAGAGGAGAATATACAGAAAACTCGAGAACTAACTCCAAACCCCTCTTATTTTTACTTTCCAAAAACATCTACATAGGAAAAAGGGGAGTTTGCAGGGGCATCTCCACTAGCCTCTTATAGGGCTGTTTCAGCCAGTTATTCTTAGTAATCTGGAGTTCATTCCCTTAGCCGATTTCCGATGAGTTCGTCCGCAAATTTTAGGAAGGATTCTATTTGGGGGATGGGCACTTGGGCTCCGGCGGCTACGTCGTGTCCTCCTCCTCTGCCTTGGAACTTTTCGGCTGCTATGCGCATAATGTCTCCTAGATTAATTGCCTTGCTTGGTAGGCTTGGCGCCCTCGCTGAGATTTTTGCCACTCCTTCTTGTGGGATTATGGAGTAGGCTATTAATGGTTTTTCGGGCTTAGGCAAGCTTGTGGACAGAATGGTGGATATGGCGCTGATGACTTTATCGTCGATGGTTTTTCCTCCATGGACCACGTAAATGTTGTTCATTTCTTGTATGCGTTCTGGCTTCTCAGTCAGCCAATTCATGTATTTTGTGATAGTCCTTCGATACTCCTCCAGCACGACATTCGCTTGCTCTAGAGCGGGTCCTCGGTCCCCCATGCATAAGGCTACGCCTAGGCTCGGCTTATCCATTCGCCCAGTAGCATTAAGCAGAGAAGCGAATTCGCGGGCGTCCCTCATGGGTGTCCAAGGCTCTTCGTGGATGAGCGTATAGACGTTTCCTATCAAGTTTAGTGCGATGTTGCCCGAAAAGCCCTTAGATGCTAGGTAGTCAGCTAATGCTGAGAAAAGTTCTTTTTTCTCGTTTTCTGAGAGGTCTCTTAAGGCGCGCCACTTATCCTTATGTTTCGGAGCGATCTTTAAGCTCGTTAAGAAGGCTAGGCTCTTGTCTTCTTCCCCGCTTATGCCTGGAATGAAAAAGTCTGTGCTACAGGCTAAAGCCTTGTGGATGGGACGAGTTTCCCTCCCAAAGAGGAGGAGGTCAGTCTCAATTTTGATGTAGCCCGCGTTCACCGCATCTTCGACAATCCTTTCGTTGACGCCTCCCAATTTCCTCTGCTCACACTTGTCTTGAAGGTCTCCTAGGGCGCCCACCACGGCGAGGCAGGCTAAATCTTCGTTTTTCTTGTCTAAGGCTTTCGCTACGAGGTATGCTGCGCCAGATCCGCTGAGGTCGCGTGCTCCGTCAATTCCATGAACGTGGGGATTAACCTGAATAAAATTTGGAGAAGGCTCGCCTACAAGCTGATGATGATCAAGAATGACTACGGGAAGGTTAGAAAAATTTGCCTTCAATAAGTCAAGATAGCCGCTTCCAAGATCAGTAAAAACGGTGAGGGCAGGCTTCTCTGCGGCTAGCTCATTTAAAATTTTTTCGTCCATCCACCTATCGATGCGGATGCGGAAAGACCCGCCTAGTCTAGCGAGCGATTTTCCGATGATTCCTGCTGCCGCCAGTCCATCCGCGTCCAAGTGGGAGACAATGCTTATGACTGCTCCTTGCTCCGCCTTTTCTCGAAGCGTGTCAGCTGCCTTGGTGGCGCTGTTTAAAAGCGCATCCATCTGTTCTTTCTCAATTGTCATTGGAAACCCCTAGATGAAAGTTTTAGGGATATTTCCAATCGGGTGGCAAAACGCCTCTGCGCTTGTAATACTTGGCCAGCTTGTGAATTTTGGCTTCTATAATTTGGAGTGCTCGCTTATTACTTAGGTCTTCCTTATTTTTTTCGAGGTGAACTTGGAGGCTTTTAGCCTTACCCAATAGCCTTTGTAAGTCTTCTGGAAGGGGCGGAGTCAAACCAGCTTCCTTCAAAATTTGGGATATAGACTTCCCTATGATGGGTTTAACCAATGGAATTCCGTGCTGGTCACGCAGAATGGTTCCAATAGTGCTTAGGGAATGCCCCTCCTTACCCAGCTTAACGACTAGGGCTTCAACTTCTTCGGGCGTGTACCTACACCATGCAGGCGGTCTCTTGCCAACTGGCCTCATGGAGTGAGATATTCCCTTTTCCCTCTTTGGCAACTCCTCTCCTCCGAAGACCCTTTATGAGCAATGAACCCGCGTATTTAAAACCTTCGTCGAATGGAACATACAGACGTATTGATTTCATTTGATTTCCTTGGGTTACTACAAGCGGTTAAAAGGTTTGTTGAAAACGCGACTTTTGTGTGCCTGCGAAGGTTCTTGGAAAGTTTAGTGTTGCAACACTTGGTGATTAAAGGGTTGATGCTTATTGAAGATATTTCCATAAGTGTTAAGTGTTGTTTGCGTGCTTACTATATATTTTTGATGAGAAATGAGTAGGAAGGCTGTTTTGGTTTTTGGTGTTTGGGCTTTTCTGCTTCTGGTGGCAGCGTTTAGTGTAGTGTTGAATGTTCCAGTGGTTAGTGCCAGCGGAACCATATACATAAGGGCGGACGGAAGCATAGAACCACCAACAGCACCAATCTCAACAGTTGACAATATCACCTACACCTTTACTGACAACATTTATGATGAGGTTGTAATTGAGAGAAGCAACATAATAATAGACGGAAACGGATACGCGCTTCAGGGCTCAGGAAGTGGAAACGGATTCTATTTATACGGCGTAAATAATGTAACAATCAAAAAGACGAACATTGAGTACTTTCACTATGGTGTCCAAATCAGATGGGGTTCAAATAATACTATTTCTGGAAACAACATAACAAACAGTAGTGACCTTGGGGTCTGGCTTGAGGGGTCTAACTATAACACTATCTCTGAAAACAACATAACAAACAACAACAACGTTGGTCTCTACCTGGGAGGCTACCTGGGACCAGGGGGCTCGTCTTACAACATTATTTCTGGCAACAACATAACGAAGAACCGCTATAGCTTCTATCTTTCCTCGTCCTCTTACAATGAGTTTAAGAATAACAGTATGGTTGACAATTTCTATAACTTTGACATTTCGGGTTCTGCGCTTTCACATTTTGTTCAAGATGTGGATACATCGAACACCGTGGAAGGCAAGCCGGTATACTATTGGATTAACCGCCGAAACATGGAGGTTCCATTGGACGCTGGATACGTTGCCCTTGTAAACTCGACCAACATCACCGTCAAAGGACTGGAACTAAAAGGTATACTACTCGCCTACACAACAGATTCACAAATAACAAATAATAACATAACAAACAGCTTCTTCGGAGTCAAGCTTCGCTTGTCGTCTAAAAATAACACTATTTCAAGAAACAACATAACAGACAACTCCCGTGGAGTCGACCTTAGCGTCCAGCATAATAACACTATTTCCAGAAACACCATAGCAAAAAACGAGTGGGGCATCTACCTTTCCGGGGCGTCTTATAACACTATTTCCGGGAACATTATAACAGAGAACGCTAATGGCGTCGGGCTCGGTATGTACTCTAACAATAACACTATTTCTGGAAATAACATAACAGACAACTATGACCGCTATGGTCTCTATCTCTACTACTCATCCAACAACACTGTTTTCGGGAACACCATCGCAAACAACAACTATGGCCTCATGGGTTGGGTCGGAGACAACAACAAAATCTATCACAACAACTTCATAGACAACACTTCACCAGGATTCGCCGTAAACTCAGACACCAACACATGGGACAACGGATACCCATCAGGCGGCAACTACTGGAGCAACTACGCTGGCGTAGACGTGAAAAGCGGACCCAACCAAGACCAAACTGGAAGCGACGGAATAGGCGACACACCACAAACCTTCTCAGGACCAAATGAAGACAAATATCCGCTTATGGATCTGTTTAACACGTTTGACGCTGGTACTTGGAACGGGATGTCATACAGCGTTGATGTAGTGAGTAATTCAACGGTATCGGACTTCTACTTCAATCCAAGCGAAGGTGCATTCATCAGGTTTAACGTGACCGGTAAAAGCGGAACAAACGGATTTTGCAGAGTAACCATTCCAAAAAGCCTGCTGTGGGTTGAAGACGGATGGACCATTCTTGTAGGCGGCACGCCAATAGCAAACTACACAATAATCCCAGATGAAAACTACACATATCTCTACTTTACCTATAACCACAGCACAAAAACCGTTGTAATCCAAGGAACCCACGTCATCCCGGAATTTCCACCAGCCCTAATACCGCCAATACTCATAGCCCTCACCCTAATCACCATCATCCAAACAAAAAGTAAAACTCCCAAAAAACCAGACCGAAAGACTCACTTATAGACCTCTCATATAATTTTCAACATACCAAACGACACATACCATTCAGCAAACTTTCGCAACGCTTGAGCTCGATGCGAATGCCTGTTCTTCTCTTCTGTGGTCATCTCCGCAAAGGTTTTGCCTCGGCCGCCTAAGGGCTCAAATATGGGGTCGAAGCCGAAGCCTGAGCCTCCCCGCTCTTTTTGAGATATCCTTCCCATGGCTCTTCCGTCAAAGCATTTAATCGAGTTTTCAGGGTCGCAGAAGGCAACCACTGAGCGAAAGTAGGCGCCCCGCTTTTCCAAGCCATTCATTAATTTTAGGATTCCCTCTGTTCCTATAGTTCGGTAAACATAAGAAGAGTATGGTCCAGGAAAGCCGCCTAGGGCTTCAATGAAGAGGCCCGCGTCTTCAACAATGACGGGCAAGTTACACCTTTCCGCCGCTTCCAAGGCGCTGGCCTTGGCGATGTTCTCTATGTCGTCATCCTGAATTTCATGGGTCTTAACCTTAAGAAGAGCGGTGGCAACCCTATACTCAGCGAGCAGGAGGCGAGCCTCCATAAACTTGTGAACGTTACTTGTGACGAAGAAGGCTATTCTGCCCCTTGGAAAGAGGCTTTTAGGCGCCAAGTAGACCTCACCTTTTCCCTCTCAACCGCAAACTAACATAGTTTCTGTAGCCAGAATTAAAGGTTCATCTAAAAGTGGAAAAAATGGCCACATAAAAATAGGCGAGCCTCATCTCTCGGAAATGTAGCGGCCACGCCTCTCTATCTCTCGAATTTTTTCCAGCACCTCTTTCGTTTCTGCGTCCCCTACGGTCTCCGCGTAGCCTTCAATAACCGAGTTGAAGCACTCCTTTGCATGCATGAAATGAACGCTTTGAAGCGCCCGCTTCATGAGGTGAAGGTCAACTCCCCTAGCCTCCGCCTCCTTAGACAGTTCGCTTAAGCCGAAGTCCATGAAGACAACTCTTCTATAAGGGGTTAGAATCATGTTGGAAGTCGTGAGGTCGCCGTGAATAATCCCATGGGTGTGGAGGCGCCCTATAAGCTCGCCAATATGTCGACATAGGCGGCGTCTCTCCTCAGCGGAAAGCCCATTTAAAATTTCCTTAACTTGTTTTCCTTCAATGAACTCCATGATGATTTTGGCTTCGGCTACGTCGATCATGAAAATTGTTGGGGTTGGAACTCCTGCCTCCTTCGCCCTGTGAATGAACTGAGGCTCACGCATTGTTCGTTGAGACTGAATTTCTTTGTCTAGCATGGCAAGGCGGTACCTTTTTGGAAGTCGCCTCTTCATTATCACCTTGCGGCCATGCCATTCCTCTAGGTATAGACTTGCCTCAGCGCCCTTCTTAATCAGCATGGATCATTCCTCAATCCATGGCACGTGAACTTCGTCAAGTCGCCACTTCAACTTCACGAAGCTCTTTTCTAAGGGAAGCGTCACACCATGCCTATAGGCGAGGATTCCCGTCCAAGCGATCATGGCACCGTTGTCTAGGGCATATTCCTTAGGAACAACGCAAAATCTGGCATTGTGCTCCTCAGCGGTCACTTCAAGCATTTGCTGCAACCTCTTATTAGCCGCAACTCCCCCCGTCAGCAAAACCTCAGGCTTTTCAGTGTGGGCCAGCGCCCTCTCCGTAACTTCCGTAAGCATGGAAAACGCCACCTCCTGAAGGCTAAAGCAAAGGTCTTCGAGGCGATGTTTCCCTTCATGCAACGCTTGCGTGGCTGCTGTTAGAAGGCCGCTGAAAGACAAGTCCATTCCCTTCACAGTGTAGGGCAGTGGAATGAAGGTTTTACCGTTAGCCGCTAACTTTTCAACCATGGCGCCGAAGGCAACCCCTTCCTTTTGGCGTAGACCAGCCTCCCGAGCGAAGACGTCGAGACAGTTTCCCACGGCTATGTCAAGGGTTTCACCGAAAACGCGGTACCTTCCAGCGTCGAAGGCAGAAACAATCGTGTTTCCTCCAGAAACGTAGAGGGTGACCGGATCCCTCGCCTTAGCTATGAGCCTGCCTATTTCAATGTGCGCTACACAGTGATTGACACCAACTAAGGGAACCCGCAAAAAGGAGGCTAAGGCGCGGGCAGCAGTAGCACCCGTGCGAAGGCACGGTCCCAAACCTGGTCCTTGAGAGAAGGCGACTACGCCAATTTCCTTGGGCTTAATTCCAGCCTTATGAAAGGCTTCTTTCAAAACTTTTCCAGCGACCTCCGCGTGGTGTCTAGCCGCTTCCCGCGGATGAATCCCTCCAGTCTCGGGTATGTAGGCGCTAATTATGTTGGCGAGGACTCTGCCATCAAAGGAGAGAATTCCAACGCTAAAATCGTCGGCTGTGGACTCTATGCCCAGACAATAGGACTTAGTGTGCTCGACGTGATGCGCCGTTTCCGAACCCTTCATGTGGATCATCCTGAGGAAGCTTTAAACCATTCAATACACTAATGATTGTATGTTAAAAACGTTTTATGGTTCCTTTCCTTTTCCTGTTTAAGCCAGCTATTTACGTTAGGCTTTTTCTCCGATTTTTCTTCAATTAATAATTTCTGTGAAAATACTTAAATATGTAATTTTACTTTTTGTAAGAGTATGCCTAATATAACGATTTCCATTCCAGAGGAATTGTATGAAAGAATGAGGAAATACTCCGAAGTGAAGTGGAGCGAGGTTGTAAGGAAGGCCTTAACAGAGTATATTGGGAGGCTTGAGGTTAGAGAACACAGAGTTGCATCTTCAGAGGAGTTAGCTGAGTTGCTAAGAAAGTCTAAACTAGATGTGAGTTCCATAAGCTTGGAGAAGGCTATAGAGTATTACGAAAAAGCAAGGGAGCTTGAATGGAAGAGGTCCTATACGATACAAGCGCGCTCATAAATCTTCTAAGGAGTGGGAAACGAGCGGCGAGAGGCTTTACAACTATTCTAAACATTTTGGAGTTTCCAAAGGCATTAGACCTCAAAGAACTTGGCATAATATATCCTACCTTTGAGGATTACGATGAAGCCCTAGAGATAGCGGTTTCCCTTCTCAAGATAGGTAAGCCTTTACCATCCATCGACGTTATGATAGCCGCAATTTGCATAAGAAGAGGCTTGGTGCTTCTGACCTCAGACGTTCATTTTACGCATATTAAGTCAATAAAAACTGAGTTTAACGTTAGACTGGTGGAGTAGGTTCTACCCTCACTCCATCAACTATCAATTTTCTTCAATCCGTTTTTAGAATCTCTTAGTCAACGTAAAAAATGGAAGGCGCCACTTAACCAGAAGAACTCTACACAACCAGAATGAGAAACCTACGATTCATAAGCAACACAGAAATTACATAGTAATTCAATAATTTTGGCTTAAAAACCAAAATTGTTTATATTTCAGCTAAGACTCTTTCCTTTAAAGGTGTTTGACATGGGTGAAGAAAGGGAGCCTCGCGGACCTCCACCAAAGGTTCCGCTTGAAAAAATTGACGAATATACTTGGCGTATACCGAAAACTTACAAGCATGGAATGCGTGTGCCAGGCATAGTCTTCGCCGATAAGGACCTGCTTGACAAGATAAAAACGGACAGAACCCTTGAACAATGCGCTAATGTGGCTCACTTGCCCGGCATATATAAGCACTCTATAACTTTGCCAGACGGACACGAAGGCTATGGCTTTCCAATAGGCGGCGTTGCCGCAACCGACTACGATGAAGGCGTAATAAGCCCAGGAGGCGTGGGATACGATATTAACTGTGGCGTCCGCCTCTTAACCACTAACCTTACAGAGGAGGATATTCGGCCTAAGCTAGCTCAACTTGTGGGCACGATTTTCGATAATGTTCCCTGTGGGCTTGGCAGCCGCCGCAAAGACTTTCACGT
>Ga0315314_1001608_pt1 | contig 20056 bp, 13 predicted proteins | sample TDP9_MG_FD_203631 | JGI IMG/M metagenome (GOLD analysis project Ga0315314, IMG submission 203631) | Freshwater sediment microbial communities from Lake Towuti, South Sulawesi, Indonesia - TDP9 | ecosystem: Environmental > Aquatic > Freshwater > Lake > Sediment | place: Indonesia: South Sulawesi... | reverse complement strand
GCCTCCTGGAGCGACGACGCAAAGCGGTGCGGCGAGTGGGGAAAATGGCTGAGGTCCTGCGGGCCACCCTCCTGGAGCGCATGACCCAGTGCAGCAAGCCCGGGTGTAAGTGCATGCGGGGGAGGAGGCACGGCCCCGCCTACTACGTGACAGCAAGCTACGGGCGCGGGAAGACCCGCCAAGTGTACATCCCGAAGGCGCGCAAGCGGCTCGCCCAGGCCTGGATCCGCAACTACCACCGCGTCTGGGCCGCGCTCGAAGAGATCTCGCGCATCAACCTGGAGCTGCTCCGACTCAAGGAACCCATCGCCAAAGACTAACAGGGCGGGGCACCTATCGGGACAGGGCTTAAGCCCCTGTCAGATGTCGTAGCACTGACATAGATGTCACGAGACCCACAGGGTGTCCCCTCACTTCTTCTCTTCTGGCTTTCCCCGCAGGATCTCCACCATCCGGCGGTATCCGGAAGGCCGCACCCGGACCGCAATAATGCCAGGTTGGGTGGCGGTGGTGGCATCTGTAAGGGCGGATCGCAGGCCGTCCTCGTCTTCAACCTCCGTCCCGAGCGCGCCGAAGCTCTCCGCCAGTTTCGGGATGTCCATGTTCCCCAGGGAGACACCGACGGGCGCGTACCGCTTCACTTCCTGCAGGACCCGGCTGAGACCGAGCGAGGCATCTACGAAGACGATCCCCACGACGGGAACGCGCCGCCATGCGGCCGTGGCGAGGTCGGGCACGCTCCGAAGGAAACCCCCGTCACCGAGGAACGCCAGGACGGGTCGATCCTGCGCGACAAGCTTGGCCGCGATGGCCGCCGGCAGGGCATATCCCGCCGCAGCGAGGCCGCTGGAGCACAGGTATCCTTTCGGTTCATGGGTGTCCCAAAACGCGGCAACTGCCAACGCATGGGTGCCAGAATCCACGGCGACGATGGTCTGACGCGGGAAGACCTCTCGCGCCACTTCTACCACCCGGTGCGGGGGAATGCCGGTCCGCCCCTTGCCTGTACTGACTTCTGCAAGGAACGCTCGCGCCTGCGCCTTGAACTCTTTGCCCTTGGCTGCCCAAGCCGCGAGACCCCAGCCCCCGCCAGGGGGGAGTGCTTCGCGCAGGGCCTCCAGGCACGCCGGGAGATCGGCCACAAGCTCGCACGCCGGCTCGTACGGCCGGCGACCCCAAGCATACTCAGCCAAAGCCACGACCGGCAAGCCGGCTCGCCATGGCCGAGGCAAAAGTTCTACCGGATCCAACCCCACGGCGAGTATCCCCTCGGCCGTGGATAGGAGATCCTCTTCCAGCCGACCGCCTGCGAAGACGCCGGCCACCAGAGGGTGATCCTCGGGGAGCACACCCTTGGCCCGAAGGGTAGCCAGGAGCGGGGCCCCGAGGTGCTCCACGAGTTTCTGGAGCGCTGGTGCGGCCCCGGACCCGCGGCAGCCCAGACCGGCGATGACCACGACCCGACCCCACCTCGCAAGCAGCCGGGCCGCAGTCCGTATCCCGCTGGGAGAGGGGCGTGGCAACTGCTGCCTCTCAATGGTATGATCATGTCGGCGGGCCCCCGTAATTGCCTCATCCGCAGGCAGGTCCAGGTGGACGGGACCTCTGGGCACCGCAAGCGCCTTCTCCCAGGCCCAGGCAAGCACCCGGCCCACGCGTCGCGCCGTGACGGTTTCGGACGCTTTCGTGACCGCCTCCAGGAGCCGGGGGTGATCCAACGATTGCCCCGGGGGAAGGCGAGCCGCCCTCCGGGACGGCCGGCCAGTAAGGATCAGGAGGGGCCCTCGATCCAGGAAGGCGTGTGCGACACCGGTGACGGCGCTGGCGGCGCCGGACCCTGGCCCGGCAAGGCATAATCCCGGGCGATCCACCAGGTCGCCCTCGGTCGCGGCCATGATGGCCCCACTCGCCTCCTGGTGGGTGAGAAGAAACTCAATCTGCCGCTGGCGGCAGGCCTCAATGAGGTCCAGGGTGGTGCCCCCTCCCGGCACGCCATAGATTCGGCGCACACCTGCCTTGGCCAGAAATGCCGCAATCGTCTCCACGGTGGTCGCCATGATCCCTCCTGTAATTGGGGGCGTGAATGGGGGGCGACCGGCTCAGGTTGCTTTGGCGCAGATCTCTCCGAAGAGCCGCGCCTGTACCAGCATCATGTAAAACCAAAGGAACGGCCAGAGGATCGGGCCTACGTACGGAATCGCGGCCACCAGACCGCCTGCGATGTATGATCCGACGCTGAGCAGGTAGGTCGCCACGTACTCGGCCAGAACCGCATTGATCCCGTCCCACAGGATACCCGGATGGAAGGCCACCTCGATCCGTCGGCGCACGAGATACCGGGCCAACGCCATGGGGAGAAAAAACAGCATGAACACGCCGGCTAGGACACCCAACACCATGAGAACCATTCCCATGAAGAGCATGATCCCGCCTTTGACCATGAGGCCCAGGCCGAGCAGGAGCAGGAGAAGCGGCACCACTCCGTAGACCAAGCCAAAGCCAAATGCGGCCAAGCCGCTCCGCAAGAGCCCGGGCCAGTTCTCCCACTCCGGCAGCGCCCCCACCTCCCAGAGAAGCGTCCCCCGATATACCTGAAGGATATAGCCGAGCGCGGGGAGGTTCACGCCCACCACGAGGGGCGCGATGCCAAACGCCGCCTCGTCGGAAGCCAGGTATGCTAGCCCGACAAAGATGAGCTCAAGGAGGAGTCCGGTGGCGCCCCCCACAAGGATTTTCCGCTGCCAGTCCACGCCCTCCAGGGGGAAGCGAGCCGAAGTTCTGATGCGCAGTTGCATGCTCTAGCGCGGCCCCACAATGAGCTCGACCAGGCGGGTCAAGTCTTCGTCGGAGAAAAAGCTGATCTCCAGGGTTCCCCCTCTACCGGCTCGCGCGATTCGCACCTTCGTCCCCAGGGTCACGCGCAGCTGATCCTCGAGCGCCTGGAGGTTCGGGTCCCCGGTGCGGGGTCGTCCACCCGGAGCCCGCGTCCCGTGGCGCATGCGGCGCACCAGAGCCTCTGTCGCCCGGACTGTGAGTCCCCGTTTGACGACGATGTCCCTGACTTTGAGCTGATCCGCCGTCTTCTCGAGTCCCAACAGTGCGCGCGCGTGCCCCTCTGAGAGCGTCCCTTCCGCCAGATCGTCGCGGACGCGGCGGGGAAGTCGCAGAAGGCGGAGGGCATTGGCGACGGAAGATCGGTCCCGCCCGAGTCGCTCCGCAACCTCCTCTTGGGTCAGCCCGAATTCCTCGACCAAACGCCGGTAGGCCTCGGCCGCCTCCAGCGGGTTGAGATCTTCCCGCTGGAGATTCTCCACCAGAGTCATCTCCAGCGCCTGCGCGTTGCTCGCCTCCCTGATGACAGCGGGGATCCGGCTGAGTCCGGCCAGCCGCGCCGCGCGCACCCTTCGCTCGCCGGCGACCACCTGGTAGCCGCGGGGAGACCGGCGGACCACCACCGGCGTGAGCACCCCGTGGGTCCGGATGGTTGCCGCCAGCTCTTCCAGGGCCCGCTGATCGAAGTGCCGCCGGGGCTGGAAAGGGCTGCTCTCCAGGTCCGCCAGCGGGATCTCCGGCGTGCTCGCCGCATCCCCCTCGGGGCCAGGGATCAGGGCCGAAAGCCCCCTACCGAGCCCGCGCTTTTGTACCATCGATCACCTCCCGCGCCAGGTGCAGGTATCCCTCGGCGCCGGGGCAGCGGATGTCGTACAAGATCACCGGCTGGCCATGGCTGGGCGCCTCGCTCAACCGGACATTCCGAGGAATGACCGTGCGGAACACCCGCGCCGGGAAGTGCTGGCGAACCTCCTGCGCTACCTGCCCGGATAGGTTCACGCGGCCATCGTACATGGTGAGCAGGATCCCATCGAGTTCCAGGCGGGGATTCAGCGTTTGACGGCAGCGGCGTATGGTATCCAGTATTTGGCCCAGCCCCTCAAGGGCGTAATACTCGCACTGCAACGGGACCAGGACCGAGTCGGCCGCCACCAGGGCGTTCACCGTCAAGAACCCGAGCGATGGCGGACAGTCGATCAGGATGTACTCGTAACGGCTTGTGATGGACTGAAGCGCCCGGCTCAGGCGGTGCTCCCGGTCCGGCATGTCTACCAACTCCACCTCCGCCCCAATCAGGTCGCGCCGGGCCGGAATGACCTGCAGCGCCGGCAGCGCCGTTGGCAATGCTGCTTCGGCGGCCCGGGCCGTGCCTAGGAGCAGATGATACGTGTGGATCCTGACCGCCGCCACATCGACGCCCACGCCCGTGGTGGCATTCCCCTGGGGATCCGCGTCCACCAGCAGGGTGGGTCGCTCGGCTGCCGCCAAGCAGGCAGCCAGATTCACGGCCGTAGTGGTCTTCCCTACGCCGCCCTTCTGATTCGCGATGGCCATGGTTCTGGCCACGTCGGAACTCCTCCACACTCGTCCAAGGACCATAGCACATCGAGGGCAGGCTGGCCAAGGGGGATCCCGCGTTTCACGTGAAACACTCTCGCAGGTGTCACCCGAACCACCGCAGGGCCAGGACCCGACAGCCCGGACGCTCGAGGGGGGTGGCCAGGGCCATCTCCTCGACCAGCCTGAAACCAAGCTGGGCCAACCGGTCCGGCACCCCCTCATTCGGGCCTGCCCTGATCTGGAGCAGGAACAGGCCCCCGGGGCGCAGGAACGGCCGCACCAGACGCATCTGTTCCGGTGGCGGCGCCACGGCTCTCGCCAGGGCTAGATCGTATGTGCCAGCCTCCCGCGGGTCCTCGCCTAACACCTCGGCGCGGACCTGGAGCACGCGTACATCCGCCACTCGCAGGCGCCTGACGATATGGTGCAGGAATGTGCTCTTCTTGCGGGAGGCTTCGACGAGCGTGAAGGAGAGGTCGGGCCGAGCGAGCTTCAAGGGAAGGGCGGGGACGCCCGCCCCCGACCCGATGTCCACGGCCCGCTTCGCCTCGCGCGGAATCAGCGGCAGGCAGGCCAGTGAGTCGAGGAACCCCGCCCGGACGATATCCTCGGGGCGCCGAAGTGCCGTCAGGTTCAGTCGCGCTGACCAGCGCACGATCTCTTCCCGGTAGGTTCGGAATGCCATTACCTGGTCTGGGGTGAACTCGATGCCGAGGACGCGGGCACCGGAAACCAACAGGTCATCCGGCCCCAGTGGGCGGTCGCGATGCGGCCTCATACCCCAGTGGGCGCCCCGCTTATGCCCGCTCTCCCTCGGCGGCGGCCGGGCGCAGCGGCTTGCGGGTGATGAGCCACTGCTGCCCGATCTGAAGGATGTTGTTCACAAGCCAATAAAGGACGAGGCCCGACGGGAAGCCCCAGAACATGAACGTGAAGAGGACCGGCATCATCCACAGCATCATCTGCGCCTGCCGTGGGTCCCCCGCCGGTGGCGACATCTTCTGTTGCACCCACATGCTGGCGCCCATGAGCAACGCCAGGAGGTTCAGGGGGTATCCAGCCCAGATTGTGATTCCGAGCAGGGCGTCAGGTTGGGTCAGGTCGCGGATCCACAAGAAGCGCGCCTGCCACATCTCCACGGAACTCGACAGGGCGTTGTAGAGGGCAATAAAAATGGGGATTTGCACCAACATGGGCAGGCAACCGCCCATGGGGTTTACCCCGTGTTTCCTGTAAAGGGACATGGTCTCTTCTTGCTTTTTCTTGGGGTTATTCTTGTATCGCTCCTGAATGGCCTGCACCTTGGGCTGGATCACCTGCATGGCCTGCATGGATTTCAGGCTCTTGGCGGTGAGGGGGTGGAAGGCGATTTTCTGGAGTACGGTCACAAGGATAATGGCAATGCCGTAATTTCCCGTGACGCTGTACAACACCTTCAGGAGCCAAAGCGCTGGGCGCGCCAGGAAGTCGAACCATCCCAGATCCACGATGCTGTCCAGGTCGTGCCCGACCTCTTTGAGAATGTCGAGATCCTTCGGACCCGCGAAAACGAGGGCGCTGGCGGAGGCCTGGCCACCCGGTTGGAGAACCTGCCTCGCCGCCGCCAGGCCCACGATAGGCTGATCCTCTGCCGCCTTCTTGACGAATGCCTGCAGACCCTTTTCCTTTGGAATGAGAACGGCGGCGAAGTAGGTATCCTGCAGCCCAGCCCACGAAAGTGTGCCTGTGTGGATCTTCTCGCCGTTGATCTTGGAGAGATCCTCATGCACGCGGTTTCCATCCAACCAGAGTGTCGGTGCCTGCAGGGTGCTCTGTTTTTTGTCCAGGCTATTGCGGAGTCCGGGTCCCCAGGCGAGGCGGGGCTGCACTGCGATTTCGGCCGCCGCCAGATTGCGAACTTTCAAACCAACTTCGGCTTGGTAGAGGCTCGCACGAAACGTCAGCTTCTTTCGTATCTCGATGCCGGAGGCGGAGACGTGGGTGAAGGTCAGCTCTCCGGTCTCGTCGCGACCGGAGAGGTCGAGGCGCTGGCGGTCCACCTCGTACACCGCCTGGGTCTGCTCCGCATCGGTCCACGCAGAGAGCGGGCCTGGTGAGGCTCCCGTATCCTTCACCGCAACGAGATCAACCGGACCGCCGTTGCCCGACCGATAATGCTTGAGGTGCCAACTCGTGACCCGTGCGCCGGCCGTGGACAGCGTGACCTGCATGAGGGGGGTTTCCACGACGACCTCGCGCGCCCGCAGGCCGAGCTGTGCTGTGGGTGTGTATCCCTTTGGCTTCGCGGGCGCCTGGCTCCGCGCAGGCGCCGGCGCCGCCGCAGGTGCTGGCGTTACCGGTTCAGGTGAGGGAGCGGGAGTGGGGCGGACCGGCTCTTGCGGCGGGAGTTCAAAGCGGGACAGATACCATTGGTATCCCAGAAGGATCAGGATTACCAATACTGTTGCCAGGATTGCGTTGCGCTCCATAGGTACTCCAAAGCCCCCGTCCGATCTTCAGGGAACAGGATCAGACCCGCCCGGATGATAGGGATGACACCGTAGCAGGCGCCGGATGGTGAGCCGCACACCTCGGCTGAATCCATGCCGCTCGAGCGCCTCCAGCGCGTATTCCGAGCAGGTGGGGACGAATCTACAACTCGGAGGGAAGGCCGGCCCGACCCAGCGTCTGTAGGCTTCGATGGCGGCCGCCAGCGCTCTGCAGACCATATTCACCGCCCGCCCGCATGCCGGTGGCGGCCCCCCATGACTCCTGCCAGGCGCCTTAGGAGGTCCGACAGTCTTGCTCGCAAGTGTCGGCGCGCGTGCTCGCTCACATCGCCTCTCGCGAGCAGCACTAGATCTATTCGTGCTGGCCGGCCGAACTGCCTCGCATACACCTCGCGCGCAATCCGCCGGATGCGGCTACGCACTGTGGCTTTCCCGGCCGTCCTCCCCAGCGCCACGATAAGCCGTCCCCTTCGGTCAGGGGCTTTCTCCGCACAGGCAGTAAGCGGTCCCGATGTTGCTCGAATTCCTTCCCGCCGAAGCCGACGGAGGGCCGCTCGGGTGGCATCCTTCCGCATGTTATCACACTAAACCGTGAGCCGGTATCGTCCTCTCGCTCGACGCCGCTTCAGAACCCTCTGACCGTTGGCTGTGCTCATGCGCTTCCGAAAACCATGACAGGCTTTTCGCTTACTCCGATTCGGTTGATATGTCCGCTTCATGATTCCTCCACTTCGAACAGAAACGTCATACTACGGCGATCATGTTCACTCTGTCAAGTTTTGTTGGCGTGTTGCAGCAGTTTCGGAACTCTGCGATATGTGGTACGAGTGAGAGCCCCGAGTGGCGCGCTCGGTGGCCGGATGGCATGCTTGCCTGGTCGAAGGGGGTGGTTTCGGGGGCTTTTCCGGGTGCTCGGCCGACACGAATGCCCGCCATGGGTGGGGGACGTATTCAGTGGAGAGGGCTCGAGGTCGTTTCCTGAAGCTCAACTGGTGTCAGCCGCCTGTGCCAAACTGAGCAACAGGAGCCGGCACAGCGCGACCGGTCCCAAGACGTGATGGTTTCCCGGGTGGAGGTATCGCGTGCGAGAGAGCCGTTCCAGCGTCAACGTCAGCGCAATGAGCAGCCAGGTGATCAGCAGGCTGTTCGGGTGATGGTGGCAGATGTGGCCCAAGCCATAGCGACTCTTGGCGTCGTTGAACCCCTGGTTTTCAATCTCCCACCGGCTCTTCCCCATGTGGTAGAGGGCGTGGCAACCGGCCTGCTTCTTGGGGAAGTCAGTCAGCCAATACGCCTCCACGGCCGTGCCGTCCGGCTGGTGCTGCCGGTACCGGAGGACGCGGACCGTCTCCCACCGGAGGGTCTCCCAGGGATCGAAGTCGTCGGCATCCCAGATCTCCACCCAATCACGCCCGTCCCCTCGAGCGCCAGCCCGATCCGGCGGCTCGCCTCAAACGCCTTGTTCCGCTTCGCCTGCCGCACCACGCCCCCCATTGCGCGGCGCAATCGCTCAGGATCCAGCCGCTCCGTGAAGTACCCCAGCGTAGGAGGTTCGTTTCGTCCGCTTGCAGGCCGCCCCCGGGGGCGGGATGGGCGATGCCGGATCTGCCGGTGCAGGACGAGCAACCGCGCGTGCGGGTCCCGGAAGATGCCCTGTGCGGCCTGCCGCCACCCAATGCCCGGAAGGCGGTGTGCTCCCAGACTCGTCGGTGTGTTCGCATCCGGAACTCATGTCGCGCTTCTTTGGCCGCTGCAACCCCAGAACCTCTTTTCTCGGGAGAGGTTCGAAAGAGCATCCCAAGATTTTTACCCACTCAGTAGATACAGGGCGATATAACTTACTGAATTTAAAGCATAAATCAACTTATCCACATATGTGGAAAAGCCTGTGTGTAACTTTCGATCTGCTTCATCAGCGCAACTACCAGCCGGATATGCAAAGGCTGATTCGGTCTTAAGCTTTCGTTGACATTATTGACCGCGTCTTGGTAAAATTTGTGTTTAATGGAGCAATATCCGTAGGTTTTTCCACAAGGATTGGTGGTTTCAATTTTGCCGTGAACATCCAGGGGGATTTTGCCGGTCGGTTTCCACAAGGATGCATTTCAATAGGTGCAGAAAATTTACGGGAATACCGCTTTTCCACTGGAAGCAATTGCCTACGGTTTCTACGAATTTTTGATAGATTGATTGGTTAGATTGATCCCTTGTTAATTGGACCGTATATCGTCCCGGGGCGTACTTCGCATTCCCGACGACTACGCGACGTGTGACCGAAAAGGAGAAAGGAAGGCACATGCATATTCGTGTTGAGCGGGATGCCTTCGTTGATGCCTTGGCACCTGTGCAGGGAGTAGTCGAGGCGAAGAAAACCCTTCCTATCCTTTCGCATCTGCTCCTCAAAGCAAGCTTGGATGGTGTATGGCTGTTTGGAACTGACCTCGATGTAGGGGTGCGCAAAGGACTTGCGGCTGAGGTACTCAAACCCGGCGCGATCGCACTATCAGCAAAGAAGCTCTATGAGATTGCCCGGGAGTTGCCGGAAGCCCCGGTGGAACTGCAAGCTGACCCGGACCTCCAGGTGGCTATTCACTGTCAACGATCCAGCTTCCGCATGAAAGGACTCTCGCAAGAGGAATTTCCATCTCTGCCGAACCTTGAAGGAGACGGAGGAATCACACTCGAAACGCACGTCTTTCGGGATATGTTGCGGAAGACCTTGTTCGCCGTCTCCACGGATCAAACCCGGTATGCGCTGACCGGCGTGTTGATCCAGGTTCAGGCCAGCGAAGCCCGGATGGTTGCCACAGATGGTCACCGCCTGGCCTTGGTGCGAATTCCACGTCCATCAGAAGACAGCGGTGGGACGCTTGAGGCTCTCGTTCCAAAGAAAGCGATGGTCGAAGCAGCGAAGATCACTCGGGAGGATGGAACCGACGTCCGGATGTGGCTGGCCAACAATCAATTGATCCTCAAACAGGAGACCAGCACGCTGGTAGCGCGGCTGATCGACGGCCAGTTCCCCAACTACGATCAGGTCATTCCGACGCCCGGACCGCATACGCTCCTCATTAGTCGGGAAGCATTGCAGGGAGCGCTGCGTCGGACGTCGGCTATCATCGGGGAACGAACAACTGTAACAGAGTTTGAGTGCCGTCCGGGACGCGTGTTCGTGTCGTGCATCAACATGGATATCGGTGAGGCGCACGAGGAGATCCAGGCGTCATATGAGGGAGAAGGATTCAAAGTGGGGTTCAATGCTCGGTATATCCTGGACTTTCTGGGCGCTATTGACAGTGCCGAGATCTCGGTGAATATGGCAGATCCCCTCAGCCCTGCGCTCTTCCGCCCGGCCGGAGACGACACGTATGGGTGTGTGATCATGCCTATGCGCATCTAGTCCAGGTGGTGGCGGCTGCAAGCCATCAGGGCGCGTTGCACCGAGAAGACACCAAGCGGCACGGGAAGCATCCGGAAAGCCATGGAGGATCAAACGCGACGCAGACGGAAAGACACGGCTGCCAGAAGGCGCGCCGCCCTGAGACCCTCCACTCCTTGCAGGTTGTGTCAAAGCGGGAGATCGTCCCGGGCAGGAGGTGGAGGGTTTCTTATGTGATAGGGATTGCGGGGAGCAAAGGAGCAACCAGGCTCGGCTGGATGCTGAGACCCGTGCTGCGACACACGAGGAAGCATGGGCAGGATTAACGGAAGCGGGGATAACGCCTCCAACACCTACGGTATAGACCAGATCAAGGTATTGGAGGGCCTGGAAGCAGTCCGCAAGCGGCCGGCGATGTACATCGGTGGGACCGGACCGGAGGGACTGCATCACCTCCTGTTCGAGGTCGTGGACAACAGCGTGGACGAGGCGCTCGCAGGTGCGTGCGACCGGATTGAGGTCACCGTCTACAGCGATAACAGCGTCACGGTGAGCGACAACGGGCGCGGCATCCCCGTGGACACGCACGAGCAGACGGGCCGGCCGGGGTTGGAAGTGGTGATGACGACGCTCCACGCCGGGGGCAAGTTCGGCGGGTCCGCCTACACGGTGTCGGGAGGGTTGCACGGCGTCGGCGTCTCGGTGGTGAATGCCCTCTCCGAATGGCTCGAAGCCGAGGTCTGGGTCGGCGGCAAGAAATACCTGCAGCGCTACGAGCGGGGGAAGCCGACCGGAGACGTCGAGGAGATCGGCAAGGCCCGCCGCACGGGCACACGGGTAACGTTTCTGCCAGACGGCGAGATCTTCGAGGACCGGGCGTTCAGCTATGACACCCTGAGCAATCGCCTCCGCGAACTGGCTTTCCTCAATAAGGGCCTGCGCATCATGCTGTGCGACGAACGATTGGATCGCACGGAGGAGTTCCATTATACCGGCGGCATCAAACAATTCGTCGAACTCCTCAACGAGAACAAGGATACGCTGTACCCGCGCCCCATCTATATCGAGGCCCAGCGCGAGGAGACGATCGTTGAAGTCGCGCTCCAATACAACGACGGCTACGCCGAGACGGTGTTCTCCTTCGCGAATAACATCAACACCCATGATGGGGGGACTCACGTCATTGGCTTCCGCTCGGCCCTGACACGCACGATCAACAACTATGCCGCAAGCCGCAACCTGCTGAAGGATCTCAAGGCAAGCCTCAGCGGCGAGGATGTGCGGGAGGGATTGACGGCCGTCATCAGCGTCAAGCTGCCCAACCCGCAGTTCGAAGGGCAGACCAAGGGGCGGTTGAACAATCCGGACCTGAAGGGTCTCGTCGAGACGATCGTTAACGAGAAGCTCGGCGAGCACCTGGAGGAGAACCCCGGGGTGGGGCGGCGGATCGTCGAGAAGGCGACGGAGGCAGCGCGGGCCCGCGAGGCGGCCCGCAAGGCGAAGGAACTGGTGCGGCGCAAGGGCGCCCTAGACGGCGACGAGCTGCCGGGCAAGCTCGCGGATTGTTCGGAGAAGGATCCAGCGCTGTGTGAGCTGTTCATCGTGGAGGGCGATTCCGCTGGCGGGTCGGCCAAACAGGGGCGCGACCGGCGCTCCCAGGCGATCCTCCCGCTGCGCGGTAAGATCCTGAACACCGAGCGGGCTCGTGCCGACAAGATGCTCTCCTCCCAGGAGATCCGGGTCCTCATTACAGCCCTGGGGTGCGGTATCGAGAGTGAGTTCGACATCAGCAAGCTGCGCTATCACCGCATCATCATCATGACGGACGCGGACGTGGATGGCGAGCACATCCGCACGCTCCTGCTCACATTCTTCTTCCGGCACCTACGCCGGATCATCGATGGGGGGCATCTCTTCATCGCGCAGCCGCCGCTGTACAGGGTGAAGCGCGGCAAGGTCGAGCGCTACCTGAAGGATGACCGGGGGATGGAGGACTTCCTGCTCGAGCTGGGGGCGGAATCGCTCTCGGTGGAAGCCGCGAGCAACGGCAGCGCCTGGACCGGCCAGCGGCTGGCGGGCGTCTTGAAGAAGGTGGTCGCCTGGCAGCAGTGCCTGAGGGCCCTGGACAAGCGCGGCCGGAATTCGCAGATCGTTGCCGCGCTGGCGCACCTCGGTGGCGTGCCCCGGGGCAGCCTGAAGGACGAGGCGAAAGCCCAGCGCCTTCTTGAGCGCTTGCTCGCCGGGCTGCGCGAGCAGGCCGAGCGGCTGGAAACGCCCGAGGGGAGCGTCGAGTGGGACGACGAGCAGGAAACCTACCGCCTGGTGGTTGCCCTGGGTGGGCAGGCGCTTCGCCCGGAGCGCACGAGCTGCGTGATCACCCCGGCGCTCCTGGTGTCCGCCGAATACCGCGAACTGGAAGCCACCGTGGCGGCGCTCAAGGCGCTCGGCCAGCCGCCGTTCATGATCCGAACGGAGTCGGAGACGATCCAGGCCGACACCTGGACCGCGCTCTACGGGCAGGTCATGGGCCTGGCCAGGAAGGGCTTGACGATCCAGCGGTACAAGGGTCTGGGCGAGATGAACGCGGAGCAGCTCTGGCAGACCACCATGAATCCCGAGACGCGGACGCTCTTCAAGGTCCAGATCGAGGACGCGCTCGCGGCTGAGCGCATCTTCACCACCCTCATGGGTGACCAGGTCGAGCCGCGGCGGCAGTTCATCGAGAGCCACGCTCTGGAAGTGAGCAACCTGGACATCTAGCCGCTGCCGCGGAGCCGGCAGCGCCCCCCAATGTGAGAGAGGAGCAGGCCCATCATGCCCGGGGAGAACGACAGCATCGCCCAGCAGCGCATCGGCGAGGTGCGTCCCACGGACATCCACGAGGAGATGCGCCGGTCGTACCTCGACTACGCCATGAGCGTCATCATCGGCCGGGCCCTCCCCGACGCCCGCGATGGCCTCAAGCCGGTGCATCGGCGCGTGCTGTATGCCATGCACGAGATGGGGCTGACGTTCAACCGCCCGTATCGAAAGTCCGCCCGCGTGGTGGGCGACGTCCTGGGGAAATACCATCCCCATGGCGATGCGGCGGTCTACGACACAATCGTGCGCATGGTCCAGGACTTCTCGATGCGGTATCCCCTGATCGATGGGCAAGGGAACTTCGGCTCGGTGGACGGGGATGCGCCCGCAGCGATGCGCTACACAGAGGTTCGCTTGGCCCGGCTGGCCCAGGAGATGCTGAGGGACATCGAGAAGGAGACGGTGGATTTTGTCCCCAACTACGATGACTCCACGCAGGAGCCGACGCTGCTGCCAACGATCCTGCCGAACCTCTTGGTCAACGGCTCCTCGGGGATCGCGGTGGGCATGGCGACCAACATCCCGCCCCACAATCTGAACGAGGTGGTGGATGCTGTCATCATGCAGCTCGAGAACCCCGAGATCAGCCTTGAGGACCTGATGCAGGTCCTCCCCGGCCCGGACTTCCCTACGGCCGGCTACATCCACGGCCGGCAGGGCGTCATCGACGCGTACCGTACGGGACGCGGCCTCATCCAGATGCGGGCCAAGGCTGTGGTGGAAAAGGTGCGGGGCGGCCGCGAAAACATCGTCGTGACTGAGCTGCCCTACCAGGTCAACAAGGCCAAGCTGGTCGAGCGCATCGCCGAGCTGATCCGGGAGAAGAAGGTCGAGGGCGTCTCGGACCTACGGGACGAATCGGACCGCGAGGGCATGCGCATCGTCCTGGAACTCAAGAAGGACGAGCCAGCCCCGCCCACCCTGAATTCCCTGTACAAGCATAGCGCGATGCAGTCCACGTTCGGTGTCATCATGCTGGCCCTGGTCGATAACCAGCCGAAGGTTCTCACCCTCAGGGAGATGATCGGCTGCTTCATCGAGCACCGGAAGACCGCGGTTGTCCGGCGCACGCGGCACGAACTCGGCCAGGCGGAGGCGCGGGCTCACGTCCTGGAGGGGTATCGCATCGCGCTGGACCACCTGGACGCGGTGATCCAGCTCATCCGGCGGTCACGCTCGGTGGATGAAGCCCGGGCGGGCCTCGTGGCGAGCTTCGGCATGACCGAGACCCAGGCGCAGGCGGTTCTCGATCTGCGCCTGCAGCGGCTCACACAGCTCGAGCGGCAAAAGATCCAGGACGAGTACCAGGAGACGATTCAGCTCATGGCGCGCCTGCAGGCCATTCTGGGGAACGAGGCGCTGGTGCGGGAGATCATCCGCGAAGAACTGGTGGCGGTGAAGGAGCAGTACGGCGATCCTCGCCGCACGCACATCCTGGAGGAAACGGCCGAGATCTCCTTCGAAGACATGGTGGCGGACGAGGAGATGGTGGTGACCATTTCCCACGGCGGCTACATCAAGCGGAGCCCGCTGGCGATCTACCGTGCCCAGCGACGCGGCGGCAAGGGCATGGCCGGGATGGCCACCAAAGAAGAGGACTACGTGGAGCATCTCTTCGTGGCCACAACACACAGCTACCTTCTGCTCTTCACCAACCTCGGGCGGGTGCACTGGCTGAAGGTGCACGAGGTGCCGCAACTGGGCCGCGCGGCCAAGGGGAAGGCTCTGGTGAACTTTCTCCAGCTCCAGTCAGGCGAAACGGTCACGGCCATGATTCCGATCCGCCAGTTCGAGGTGGACAAGTATCTCTTGATGGCGACGCGCCGGGGCCTGATCAAGAAGACAGAGCTTGCTGCCTATTCGAATCCGCGCGCGGGGGGAATCATCGCGCTCGCGCTTGACGATGCAGACGAGCTGATCGCGGTGCGGCTCACCAGCGGCCGGGACGAGGTGTTCGTCGCAACCCGTCAGGGCATGGCCATCCGCTTCGACGAGAATGAGGTGCGACCCATCGCCCGCACGGGGCGGGGTGTCATCGGCATCGCGCTGGAGGAGGGTGACGAGGTGGTGGCCGCGGAGGTGGTCCGACCGGGTACCACCATCCTCACCGCCAACGAGCGGGGCTATGGCAAGCGCACGGAACTCGAAGAGTACCGGCTTCAGGGCCGCGCCGGGAAAGGCATCATCAACGTGCGAGTGACGCAGAAGAACGGCCCCGTGGTCGGCGTCCTCCAGGTGCAAGAACAGGATCAGGTCATGATGATCTCCCAGGAGGGGAAGGTGACGCGCCTCCACGTCCGGGAGATCAGCGTGATCGGCCGGGCCACGCAGGGCGTTCGTCTCCAGGGTCTGGAGCCGAACGATCGTGTCGCCGCCGTGACCAGCCTGGTGGCGGAGGAGGCCAACGGCGACGCCACTCCCGCAGCCGATACGGAGGAAGTCCAGGGATAGATCGAGGCGGGATGGCTGATGCTGGACCCCAGGTTCGTTCGTGAGAACATCCAGGTTGTCAGAGACCGGTTGCGTGACCGCGGCGCGGCTCACGACCTCTCGGAGTTTCTCGAGGCGGATGCAACTCGGCGCCGGCTCCTCACCGAGGTCGAGCAATTCAAGCACCGGCGTAATGCGCTTTCCCAGGAAGTCGGCCAGCACAAACAACAGGGCCGGGATGCCAGCGATATCATCGCCGAGACGCGGGCGCTCGGGTTCCGCATCAAGCAACTCGATGAAGAGGTGCGCCGCTGCGAGGAGCGGATCGCGTCGGTCCTGCTGACTGTTCCCAACCTGCCCCACGCGTCGGTCCCTGTCGGGCGGGACAGCGCAGACAACGTGGAGGTCCGGCGCTGGGGGGAACCGCCCCGCTTCGACTTCGCGCCCCGCCCCCACTGGGAGATGGGCGAAGCGCTGGGCCTTTTGAACTTCGAACGTGCCTCCCGAATAGCGCAGGCGCGATTTGCCGTGCTAAGCGGGCCCGGTGCGCGCCTCGAGCGGGCCCTCATCAATTTCATGCTGGACCTGCATACGAAGGAGCACGGATACACCGAGGTCTTTCCTCCGCTTCTGGTCAATGCGGCCGCCATGACCGGAACCGGCCAACTCCCCAAGTTTGAGGAGGAGCTGTTCAAGACGAGGGACGAGGCGCTGTACATGATCCCCACGGGGGAAGTGCCGGTTACCAATTTGCATCGCGACGAGATCCTGCCCCCCGGGACGCTCCCGCTGTCCTACGTGGCATACACGCCCTGCTTCCGGCGCGAGGCGGGATCGTACGGGAAGGATGCCCGGGGCCTCATGCGGCAGCACCAGTTCAACAAGGTCGAACTGGTGAAGTTCACCGAGGCCGGCCGATCCTACGAGGCCCTGGAACAGATGACCGGCGATGCCGAGGCTGTGTTGCAGCGACTGGGCCTACCGCATCGAGTCGTGACCCTCTGCACCGGGGACATGGGCTTTGCCGCGGCCAAGACGTATGATATCGAGGTCTGGTTACCCAGCCAGTCCGAGTATCGCGAGATCTCCTCGGTCAGCAACTGCGAGGCGTTCCAAGCCCGGCGCGCGAACATCCGGTACCGCCCGGCCCCCAAGGCCCCCGTGGAATATGCGCACACGCTGAACGGCTCGGGCGTGGCTGTCGGGCGAGCCTGGTTGGCCATCCTGGAGAACTACCAGCGGGCAGACGGGAGCGTCCGCATTCCGGAGGCGCTGCGTCCGTACATGGACGGGCTGGACCGGATCGGCAAGCCGTAGCCGTCCCACGTTTCTGCTTCCCTTTCCAGGCAAGGTTTTCTATCATGATAGCCTTGCGGCCGGGAGCGACCAGGGAGACGGCGACGGAAAGGAGGGGCGCTGAAGGGGCGTCGAGGAGGGGTGGCCGAGTGGTTTAAGGCGTCCCGCTTGAAACGGGAAGACCGAAAGGTCCGTGGGTTCGAATCCTGCCCCCTCCGCCAAATCCCACGGCTGGGTCGCCCGACATCGTGAGATTTCGGATCGACTGAGCACGGAGAGGTGGCCGAGCGGCCGAAGGCAACCGCCTGCTAAGCGGTTGGTCGGTTAAAACTGACCCCCGGGTTCGAATCCCGGCCTCTCCGCCATTTCATTTCGACGGGTGGACTTGCTCGTCGATAACCCTGCTGGCGACCGGGCGACGGAAGGACGGTCAACCTCCTGCGGTGCTCTGGGACAGAGGAGTTTCGGCATCGGGATGGATCGGGGCTCCAGCACGCGCAGACTGACGCTGTTCGGGGTGGCAGTTGCGATTCCACTGGCCGTCGTGGCGCTGTACTTCGCCGTCTTCGAGCGGCCCACGCCTGCTCCGCCGAGCCGACCGATAGGCCAGGGTAGTCCGGCCCAGCCAGCACTGCCGCCGGATCATCCACCCATGGGTGGGCAGAGTGGCGGCGAACAGAGGGGCGGGCATCCGCAGGTGATGGGCGGAAGCCGGGCTGTGCGCGTTCCGCAAGAGGTCCAGGGAAGGTGGCGGGCCGTCAGGCTGCGGGTGGAGGCGAGGGAGGACGGCAAGGCGGCGCAGGTTTTCACGGTCAAGCTGGGAGATCTGCTCGACATCCCGGGGAGCGCGCTGCGCGTTCGCATCGGCGACTTCCTCCCGGCCTTGCAGGTGAGCGGGAACGAAGTGACGTCGGCGTCAAACGATCCAACCAATCCGGCGGTCATGGTGATGGTATCCGACGGGGGCAAGGACACCTTCAAGGGTTGGTTCTTCGCCAAGTTCCCAGAGATGCAGGCGTTCGAGCATCCCAAGTACCGGATCACCCTGGTGGAGGGCGTCCCAGCGAGCTAGAGGCCGGGCATCTTCAAATGAAAAACCGACAACTGACGACCAGTCAACTTAGCTCTAGATGATCGGTTGTCCGTTGTCGGTTTTGCGTTGGGTTTTGTGCGGAGAGGTACCGAAGTGGTCGTAACGGGCCCGCCTCGAAAGCGGGTTGGGGGGCAACTCCCACGTGGGTTCGAATCCCACCCTCTCCGCCATTGGAGGCTGTCAGCCATCAGAGATCAGCGGTCAGTACGGGGAACGGCAACCCCGGGTCTACGCTGAGGGCTGACCGCTGAAAGCCGAGAGTCGTATTGCGCGGAGAGGTGTCCGAGTGGTTGAAGGAGCACGCCTGGAGAGCGTGTGTGGGGGGAAACTCCACCCCGGGTTCGAATCCCGGCCTCTCCGCCAGATCCGCTGCGGTGTCGGCCGGAGCCGCGAAGGCCGGTCGTTGGTCTTGGACAATCGTGTGATCGAGTGGGCGCCGGACGGGTCACATTGCGTTGATGGTCGGGTCTCGCGCAGGGTAGCCCCGTGAACCCCGCCAGGTCCGGAAGGAAGCAACGGTAGGCGGCGAGCGTCCCGTGCCGCGACTTTACCCGGGCGGAGCAGTGTGAGTCCTCCGGCGCTCGCACATGGTTTGCCGGCAGGTTCCAGAGGGGACGTGATGGCTGTTGGCGCGGAATGGTCGCTCTGCGCACAGCCTTCGAGAAAGCGCGATGTCATACCAAGTCATTGCTCGCCGGTGGCGACCGCAGGCCTTCGATGAGGTGGTGGGCCAGCGGAATGTCACCGAGACGCTCAAGAATGCCATAGCCGCCAATCGTCTTGCCCACGCGCTGCTCTTTGCGGGGCCGCGTGGCGTCGGGAAAACGACCACGGCGCGCATCGTGGCCAAGGCCCTCAACTGTGACCGGGGGCCAACGCCTGCACCGTGCGGGCTCTGTGGGGCGTGCGAGGAGATCGCCTCGGGGCGCTCGGTTGACTGCCTCGAGGTGGACGCGGCATCCAACACGCAGGTCGAGAAGACTCGCGACCTTCTCGAGACGGTCCAATACGCACCCGCGCGGGGGCGGCACAAGGTCTACATCGTTGACGAGGCGCACATGCTCTCGACAAGCTCCTTCAACGCCCTATTGAAGACGCTGGAGGAGCCGCCGCCGCGCGTCATCTTCATCCTGGCGACCACTGAGCCCCATCGGATTCCGGCGACGATCCACTCCCGATGCCAGCAACATGACTTCCGCCTGCTGGGCCCGCGAGAGATCGTCGGACGGCTCCGGGAGATCGTGGAGGCAGAGGGTGTGGCGGCCGATCAAGAGGCGCTGGTGGCGATGGCCCAGGCAGCGGGCGGGAGCATGCGAGACGCCCAGAGCCTCTTGGATCAGGCGATCGCCTGTCTCGGCAACCGGCTCGAGGCGAGTGGAGTAGCCGACCTCTTGGGCCTGGTCAAGGCTGAGATCCTGACCGAGGCGACCGAGGCGATCCTGGCGCGGGATGCGGCGCGCGCGCTCAGGCTAGTGGATCGGCTGGCGAGCCATGGTCAGGATCTGCGGCAGTTCGCGCTGGAACTTACGGCCCATCTCAGGGACCTCCTGATCCTGAAAGTGTGCCCTGACCCGGGCTCTCTGCTTGAGGGTGCGCGAGTGGGGGCCGAGGTGGCGCGCCCCCAGGCGGGGCGGGCGAGCCTCGCGGAGCTGGAGTTGATGATCAAGACCCTCCAGCAGGCCGAAGGTGAGATGCGGCGCGCCCCCCAGCCGCGCTTCCTCCTGGAGATGGCGCTGGTGCGTCTGACCGAGATCCGAAGGGTGCAGGCGCTGGACGAGATCCTGGGAAAGCTTGTCGCTCTGGAGGGCCGATTGCCGGCTGGACCGGCCGCGTGGGCGGCGAGCAACGAGCTGCCGCTGTTCGGCGGCCGACAGATGCGGGCGCCTGCAGAGCGCCCTGTCCAATCCATGGCCAGCGTCGAGATGCCGCCGGCGAATGCAGGCGCCCGGCCTTCGCCCGAGGCGGGGAGGCAGGACGATGCGTCGAACCTTGCCGTGGAATGGGCCGCCGTGGTGGGCCGGCTCCGGGGACGGAAGCGCCTGGCGTCGGTCCTGACCGAGGTGCAGCCTATCAGCCTCACGGTTGACACACTGACCCTCGAGGTGAAGAACGGCA
>Ga0315314_1001607_pt1 | contig 20064 bp, 20 predicted proteins | sample TDP9_MG_FD_203631 | JGI IMG/M metagenome (GOLD analysis project Ga0315314, IMG submission 203631) | Freshwater sediment microbial communities from Lake Towuti, South Sulawesi, Indonesia - TDP9 | ecosystem: Environmental > Aquatic > Freshwater > Lake > Sediment | place: Indonesia: South Sulawesi... | reverse complement strand
ACCACCTCGTCAAGAATAGTAGGCCTATTGGGATCGTCCACATGGACAACATCGCTTGGTCTAACCAGATGGCAGCCGGGATGTGAGGCAACCCTCAAGTTTTTTAAAGGTTTCCGTAAGTGTCTCCTTATTGCTTCTGGTCCTATTTCACGGACAATCTCCATGACGTGTGCCACCTTCACATCAACCGATAGGCTTCGATCGATTTCGGAGAGGAACTCGCCAACCTCCTTCCTTAGATCAGCATTTTCCCTAAGCGCTTTGCTAGCCTTGCTCAGAGTTGAGAAGCATCCACTGCACAACGTCAAGATGTCGGACCCCATTTCCCCGGCTATGGAGAGGTTCCTAGCGGCGACCGCCAGCCACGTCCTATAATCGATGGACCTCATCACGATGGGGTCTGGGCAGCATGAGGCGCCTTTCATGAGTTCGGTCCTTATCCCCAGCTCCTCCAAAAGTTTTATGGATGCCTTTTCAAGGTAAGGGAGCCTAGCGGGTATGAGACAGCCGAGAAAAAGCGCATACTCCTTCACTTTCTTTCCTCCGAATCCATAAAATGGTTCGCCTTCGTTATGTTGATCAACTTCTGGACTTCGAGGCGTGCTTCTGAGATATTGACCGCTAGGGGGAGCTCTTCAGCCAAACCTAGCTGCACCCTAAGTTTCTTAGTGTACCCCGTGAAGGGGAACGCGTGCCCTGTTTCGAAAACGCTCTTCAAAACGCTCTTCAGGGAGTCGGGCGCGTAGCCTTCTTTTGCCGCCAAGTTTCTTAGAGCCAGCATCACGTCGGTTACTTCCACTCCGGTGGGGCACCGTTCATGGCAAGTGTAGCATAGGGTGCAGAGCCAAACATCCTTGCTGGGTACCACGGCGTCTCTCAAGCCCAGGAGGCATTTGTGGATTATCGTCCTAACTCGAAAGCTGGTGAAAGCGCCTGTTGGACAGCCTCCTGTGCAGGAACCGCATTGATAGCAACGTTGCAGTGTTTCTCCGCCCGGAGTGGAGAGGATTTCGGCTTTGAACTTTGAATTCCTGCCCCTTATCACTTTTCTCCACCGATTCTCTTATCCCTTGTAATAGTAGGGTCTTTTGATGTGGCCAAACGCTTCGGTCGCCGCCACTATGGCTTGCCCCACAGCCGTTCCGACCTGTTTTACGGCTCCGGCTGTTACGTCGCCAGCAGCGTAAACCCCCCTAACTTTGGTTCTCTGGCGATCGTCCACGAGGATGTAGCCCTCCCTATCCACCTCAACTCCAGCTTGCTTAGCGAATTGACTGTTGGGAACCTCGCCGACCTGGACGAACACGCCGTCAACCTCCATTCCCCTGGTTTCTTTCGTCTTGTTGTTGTATAAGACGACGTTTTCCACCCTGTTTTTTCCTTTGATCTCCTTGATCTCCGTGTTCCAGAGAATCTCCACTCTTCGCTCATGGAGGTCCCGAACAAGGGTTTCTTCAGCTCTCAGCTGTTCTCTGCGGTGAGCCAGCTTTACGTTTGAAGCTAGGTTGGAGAGATAGAGGGCTGAGACCGCCGCCGAGTTTCCGCCGCCGACAACAAGCACCCTTCTACCTTTGAAGAAGGCACCGTCACACACGGCGCAGTAGCTTACTCCTCTGCCCATGAGTTCCTTTTCACCTGGAACCCCCAGCTCACTGTGGTGAGCGCCTGTGGCTATGATCATGGCTGATGCCGAGTAAGTAGCGGTGTCTGTTTTCACGATCTTCTTCTCGCCTTTAAGGTCGAGTTCCGCCACCCTCTCCAACTCGTTGATCTTCACACCAGTCTTCAGACAGTGTTCCACCATTTTCTCAACCAGTTCGGGTCCGGTGATGGATGCAAAGCCTGGATAGTTTTCTATCAAGGGAGCTTCGGCTGTTGCTCCGCCCGGTGTCTTCTCCTCAAGGATGAGGGTTTTTAGTCCACTTCGGGCGCCGTAGATTCCCGATGTTAAGCCTGCTGCCCCTGCTCCGATAATGATTAGTTCCCATTCTTCCATCTCGTTCCCGTCCACTCTTTGTTTGAGAATCTACTACCATATATTCCTTCCATAAATAAGTTACTTGAAACGACGAAAGGGATATCACGGCGAGCCCTCTATTTTCTACTCATGGCGTGGTGGATATGCCAGTTAAAAAGAGGTTCGAGTTTCTTGAGCACACAGCCGACGCATATATAGCAGCCTACGGCGAAACGCTTGAAGAAGCCTTCGAAAACGCTGCCTATGCCACCTTCGAGGTCATGACCGACGTGGATATGGTGGCACCCGCGGCCGAAGAAAGCGTGGAGGTGGAAGCAAATGATGAGCACGCCCTTCTCTACAACTGGCTGGAGGAACTCCTCATAAGATTTGAAACAACAGGAAACCTGTACTCTCGCTTTAAGGTCTCCAAAGTAGAAAAGACCTGTATCGGGCTAAGGCTGGAAGCGAAAATCTGGGGAGAACGCTTCGATCCAGAAAGGCACCCTCAAAAAGTGGGGATCAAAGCAGTCACTTATCATCTGATGGAGGTCGAAAAAAAGCCAGAGGTCGTATCCGTTAAATTTATCCTAGACCTGTGAAAGTCTTTCAGCTAATAACTCAGAAGCGCTGTTTCTTCTGACGTTAAGCTCGTCAAATGCATGCCATACCTTTTCAAATTTTTAATATGTTGCAGACAATTCTAGTCAACATCGTTTCTGTTCAATAAGTATTTATTGGGATGTAAATGGGAGGAAGGATTCTGAGGGGCTTTCTGTAGGGAGAGTGTTTGTATTTTAAATTATTTAAAGGTGACAGCTGAATTATATATTGGGGTATGGACATGACCCAAGTAGAGCTTGTTGAGAAGGTTAAGCGAGAGCACGTTGGCAAGTGGATAGGGCTTAAGGACGGTGAAGTAGTGGCGGTCTCGGATACGCATGAAGACCTGTATAGGGAGTTGCGAGAGAAGGGCGTGGATGAGGTTTACGTGTTTTATTCTCCGACTGAAGAGGAGAAACGGTACGGTTTTCTTTTCTAAAGGTTGCGGAAATGGAGATAAGGGAAGGAAAGCTTCTTATAAGGGTTAGGCTGGAAGGCAAAAGGTAGAGTATTTGAGGATGCATTGATAGATACAGGAGCGGCCTTCACCGTCATCCCTCCTGTGATAGCGGATTTTCTGGAACTGGAGACGAATAGGGCTTTTCCAAAGGCGATACTAGTCACAGCATCCGGGCTCATAGAGGCACCGTTAAAATTATAGAAAGGTTGGAAGTGGCTGGCATAGAAATCGAAAATTTGCCTGTCGTCGTCCACAAAATACCAGACCCCGCCCCGATCAAAGTGCTGTTAGGGATGAACTTTATAGAGAAGATGAAGCTCACAGTCAACGGAAAGCAAAACGAATTCAAAATAGAAGACCCTCAATAACTGGAACGCTTTCCATTACGCATATTAAAACGCTCATCGAGATGTTATTTCTAAACAAGTGAGCGGTCATGTTCGCCGAGAAGTTGAACGACCACATTTATCTGATCGACTTGAAGCCCTTGGGATTCGAGAACTTTATAGCATCTTATCTGGTGAAGGCGGAAAAAACGTTAATCATCGAAACCGGGCCCTCTGTTTCCGTTGAAAATCTGTTGACCGGTTTAAACGAAACGGGAACAAAAACCGACGAGATAGATTATGTGGCCGTTTCTCACATCCACATCGATCACGCCGGAGGTGCTGGGACTCTTTTACGCCACCTGCCCAACGCAAAGTTGATAGTCCACCCGAAGGGAGCCCCTCACTTGGCAAGCCCGGAGAGATTGTGGGAGCAGTCAAAGCAGGTTTTAGGGGAAGTTGCTGAAACGTACGGCGAGATTCAGCCTGTGCCCAAGCAACGAATCGTTGCGGCTGTTGATGGTATGGTTGTTGATCTGGGTCGGGGAATCGAATTGAGAGTTTTGGAGACGTTGGGACATGCGTCGCATCACCTGAGTTTTCACGAAAGCGTTGCAAAAGGAGTTTTCCCTGGCGACGCAGCTGGAATCTACGTGAAGGATCTTGACGTGGTCATACCGACCACTCCCTTTCCCTTTCGCTTGGATGAGACTTTGGCGTCTCTTCATCTTTTGATAGATGCGGCGCCTGAGCGGCTGTATTATACTCATTTTGGTCCGGTTAGTGATGCGGTTAAGAAACTGCAGGCCTATGTAGAGCAGCTAACGCTGTGGGGTGAAGTCGTTTACGATGGTGTGAAGAAAGGAGAGGATATGGAAACCATCCGTGAAAGGATCTTGCAGAGGGATCCCTCGGCACGGAAGGCCTTCAACTTTATCAAAGATCATCCCTTGTTGGGGAGAGGGATCTTCATGCAGAGCATCCGAGGGTTCGTGGAGTGTTTTAGAGCGAATGTTTGAGCCTGTTCAATAGCAAAGCTCGCATTCAACCTCAGACAGTGGACGCATCCATACTTGCAACCCTGTATGCTGGATGAGCCGGATCGGCTAGGTACAGAATTGCACAGGATTTCATCCTACCTAAGCTAATCGCCTTTTCAATTCTCTCGCACACAAACTTTTTCATCCTTCGGTCTCGAAACCCACTGTTTAAATTAGCCTTCTATGATAATCCTTGAGGATGACCTGACTAAACTGGGAGGAAGAGTCATGTTAAGGCCTGAAGGGACTATGAGTACGCTCGATGGGGAGCGTTAACATGTACAAGAAACCTGCTGGTTTGTTCCTCTTTCTGATCACCTTGGCATGGTTTGTTTACTCTCTCACTCGCGCGATAGTGTCTCCGCTGTTTCCCTACCTGCGTGGTGAGTTCAACCTCGCTCATTGGCAACTAGGCTTTCTTCTGTCAGTGTTTTCCATCCCCTATGCTTTAATGCAGCTGCCTTCAGGCATACTGTCAGACAGGTTCGGGCGCAGAAACCTGATAATCACGGGTTTGTTTGTTGCCTTTCTGGGCAACGCCCTAACAAGCGTCGTGAGGAATTACGACGAGCTGCTAATTTATAGGTTCCTCGCTGGCCTAGGGGAAGGCACCCTTTTCGCGCCCAGCATGGCATTTCTCATCGAACAATTTCCTGAGAGAAGGAGGGGAAGATCGATCAGCGTCTACGGTGTAGGAATGTCTGTGGGAAGCATTTGTGCGCCACTATTCGCGGGTCTCTTTTTTCAATCCATCAATTGGAGAATATTCTTTATAATAGCCGCCACTCCGATGATTTTCATCGCTGTCGCTCTGTGGAAATTGGTTAAGGAGCCTGAGATACCTGAACAGGCATCGTCGAAATCAGGTTTCCTAAAAAATCTGCGACAGGTGTTTACTAAGTCTGTTGTTATTCTGGTGGGTGTTTATCTGATTAACGCATGGGTCGGAGCAACAATGTCTTTTCTACCAGTTTACCTCGTGGAACAGCTGGGGCTGAACCCCTCACTGGCCAACCTTATCTACACGATTATACCTGTTATGGGAATATTTTCGATGCTCCTCGCGGGGGTCGTTTCGGACAAGTTTAGAAGGATACCCGTTATGATCGTCTCGGCAATAATTCACATCGCACTGATCACCTTGATCGGTTTAGCTAACGATCCTCTTCAGGCATCGGTCATCTTCGTCGTCTACGGCATGTTGGGAAGCGTATCCGGTATAACCCTTTACGCATTCTTTGGCGACGTGACTTCTCCGGAAGTGAGGGGAACAGCCTACGGCCTCCTGAATTTTTTTGGAATGCTGGGGGGACAATCATTAGCTCCGATAACCGTCGGATATCTAATTGATTCAATTGGCTACAGAACAACGCTCACCTTATTTCCTATGCTAATAGGCTCGTGGGGCATCTTTCTCCTCTTCTTTATGGCAAAAAAGAGGACTTATTGAAGCACAAATTTTCATTGCCCTAGAACTTTGCGTTATCAAACCTTCTTTCCGCATTTTTTGTTTGGATGCCCATAGAAAATACGCTGTGACCTCTGCCCTTCCCTAGCCAACCGATACTGGGCAAAGTTTAAATCGCGTAGAGTGGTTATCAAAGAAAGTCGTAACGGACTTGGATGATCTTGGAAGAGATAAGGCTTCCAAAGCCAAAATATGCGGGAACGGCGTCCCTCGAAGAAGTTGTGTTGAAAAGGCGATCCAGAAGAAATTATGTAGAGAAGGCGGTCTCTCTTGAGGTCTTGTCACAGGTGTTGTGGGCAGCACAAGGCGTCACCGACCCCATGTCGGGGAAGAGGGCCGCTCCATCGGCAGGGATGACCTACCCTCTGGTGACGTACGTTGTTGTAGGCGACGCGGAAAAGCTGTCCCCTGGCCTCTATCGTTACGACGTTAAGCAACACTCGTTAACCAAGGTGCTAAACGGCGATCTAAGGGCTGCTCTAGCCCATGCCGCTCTGGATCAAGAATTCATCGAGGATGCCGCCTTTAGCATAGTTCTCTCAGCCATATACGAGCGCACTACTAGACGGTACGGTGAAAGAGGTGTCAGATACGTTCACATGGAAATAGGTCATGTGGGCCAAAACGTGTACCTTCAGGCTGAGGCTTTGAGGCTGGGAACGGTTGTCGTTGGAGCGTTCCACGATGACGAGGTGCGCAGGGTCCTGAAGCTGCCAAAAAACGAAAATCCGCTTTACATAATACCAGTAGGCTCTCTTAGGTGACCCCATAAAAGACCTATAATGAAGCTGCAACATGGCTACGTGTCGCTGGGATCCGCGGAACATACATGTGATTTTAGATAAGATGAAGGCGTCAGACGTTTTTGAGGAACTCTGGTAAGTGACGATCATCTAACCAGAATCCGGCTCCTATATCAACCCTATATAGTGTACAAGAGCGAGATACCAAAGTATAACTGTGATTATTGGTAAGATAATAATCAATATTTTGTCGTATGCGGAGTATTTAAGCCTCTTAATCGAGGAGACTTTACCCACGCCAAAGCAGCGTAACTCCGCAGAAATTGAGATCGTGTCAATGGCAGCTGCGAACTGGCTTGCGAATGGTTTGGTGAATGGAAGCACTTGTTTAACAAGTTTAGACGGATTTCTACTTTTAACTTTCCATCCGCGAAGCCTCTGGGCCTTCACCACATTTTCTATGTTCCTTATCATTACTGGTAGAAAACGCCAAGCGGCCATGACTATAAAAACAAGCTTAGGAGGCACCCTTAGAGACCTGAGTATTTCTAGGATGTCGTTCAGTGGTGTTGTGTAAACCACGGTGAGGCCTATGGTCCAAGCAACGGGGGCTTTGGAAATGATCGCGGCCAGATAGTACAAGCTTCCGTAAGTGAGCGCAGTGTGCCCTATGATCGGAAAGCCTTCGGGAGTGATCTCGATAACCGTTTTTGTTACGATTTCAGGGGATAGAACCTTAAAAAACTCTGGAGCCATGAAAATGGCTTGGGATAGCCGTATCCAGATACTAAGAACCCATAGCGTTACTAAAAGTTTTATCCACGATATTGGAACCTTAGCGTTCCAAGCTATTAAAAAGGATACTATTGTTATAGGTAAGATGAACCTCACGTCCCAATAAACAGTCGCCAACAACGATAAGCACGTTATCATTATTAATTTCGAGAGAGGGTTCATTTTGTGCAGGAACGTATCTCTATATTCATACTCAAATAAAACCATTTTTAACTTCCCTCATCAAAATTTTGGCTAACAATCTCGTACATTTCATCAACCGTTAGCACATCCGGTGGGAATCCACAATTCGTAAGCCCTTGGGCAAGCTGAGTGATTTGTGGAGGTTTGATGAAAGCCTTCTCCAGCATCCCGGGTTTTGAGAAAACTTCTCTGGGGTGTCCATCAGTTAAGATGCTACCCTCCCTCAGAACTATGACGCGACTTGCGTACTCAGCGACGAGCTTCATGTTGTGTGTAATAAAGATTATGGTGTGCCCTCTTTTGTTTAATTCCCTTAATATTTTCATAACCCTTAACCCCGCGGCGTAATCGAGGCCTGTTGTGGGTTCATCTATTATGAGTATCTTCGGTTTTAACACGATCACCGATGCCATTGCCACATAAGTTTTAAGGTCTTTAGTAAGCCAAAATATGGAAGCCCCTTTAGACCCCTCGATGTCAAATAGCCTTAACATGTCCATGACTCTAGCGGTAACCTCTTCCTCTGGCAACTCCAAAGCCCTAGGACCGAAGGATATCTCTTCTTCAACCGTTTCACAGAAAAGTTGGTTGTCGGGGTTTTGAAACACATAATTAATATGCTTGATGACCACGTCGGTGGGCTCTTTTGTTACGTTTATTCCATTCACCATAACCTGAGCATCAGGATTTGTGGGCTTTAACACCCCAATTAGGTGATTTGCCAGCGTTGTCTTTCCTGAACCATTCTGACCTATGAGGGCAGCCATCTCCCCATCATATATGTCTAAGTTTATTCCGCGAAGGGCGTGGACGCCACCTGGATACATGTGGTGAAGGTTCTTAATCCTTATGACAGGTTCTTTAGGGGTCTCTTCACGCTCTATTCGGGTTTCCCCAATTAGTTCGATTTTCTTCCTTAACTTACCGATGATGTATCTTTGTGTCTCATCAACTGAAAACGCCATATCCTCTATGTTCTTCACGCCTAACCTCCAGAGGAGCTCCGTCACTTGTGGAGGCCTTATTCCCGCCTCCTCAAAAAACTCTTTTTTGTCGATTAATTCACGGGGTGTTCCCGCAGCTATTATCTCCCCCCTCTTCATTAACACCATCTTGTTTAAGTATGGGATGACGTATTCGATGTCTCCGCCCGCCTCGGTTAATAGTATGGTTATACCGAATCTTTCATTGAGTTCCTTAATAACGGAGAGAACTCTCTCCTTCCCCATAGGGTCTAACATAGAGATCGGTTCATCCATAGCTATTATTTTTGGCATCATTGCAAGCACGCTAGCTATGGCCAAACTCTGTTGTTCCCCGCCAGAGAGGGTTGAAGGAGTCCTATTTTCAAATCCTTTCAGTCGTGTCATCTCTAAAGCTCGACTTACCCTCTTTTCGATCTCTTCAACGGAAAGACCCAGATTTGAAGGACCAAAAGCTATGTCATCTGCCACGGTTAGGGAAACTATCTGGAGGGCAGGATCAGGGAGTACGAGACCGACATGCTGCGTCATTACTGGGAGGTCGTGGTCTTGAACTTGAAGGCCGTCAACAATCACGTTCCCGGATAGTTTTCCTTTAAAATACTTAGGAAATAGTCCGTTCAGAACCCTTAGCAGGGTGGTCTTCCCTGATCCAGTGATTCCTAGTATACCGACAACGTCCCCCTCTTCAACCTTTAAATTTATATCATTAACCGCATTTCTGTCGGCGCCCTTGTAGCGCGCTGACACGTGTTCTAAGTTTAGAGACATGACGATCGCTTTTGTGTGCTTCAATATGAACTTTTTGGATATAAAAAAGAGAAGGTTACGACATTTACCGGTAGAGGTAACTCCATGAGACGTCAGCAGCAATTAAGGATATGACAGTCCAGACAACTCGCATCGGATAGCCCATCATCCAGTTTACATAGTCAACATAGACCGCTGGCGCTGGAGATAAGCAACTGACCATCCACCCGACGAAAACAGCTATGTGCACTGCCACAGCAACTACTGTATAAAGGGCATACATAGGCGCCTTTCTTGTGACTTCACGACCTCGGATAAACCTATGGTAGAAGTAGCCATTGATCGCCCAGATGCCTCCATCCAAGAAAGCCCCGAGCGGCCACCATGTAGGATCCCAGATACCCATTGCAAATGGAAATCTGATCAGAATCCATCCGACGGTCAAGGAAAGAAAGGCCCCGAGCGGCCCCAACAGAATGGCGCAGAATGAGGCAGCAATCATAGGCAAGTCAACATAAGGAATAGTTACAAAGCCTGTCGCCCCGAAAAACGCCGCTCCGATAGCAAGACCTACTAGCCTACGCGTAGTCCAAACGGGATACCTCTTGCCGGGTTCGTACTCTGCGCCGGAGTCTTCAGCCAACCATTTCTGATTGTCGGTGTATTTCTTGCACAACACGAGGATGAGTGGAAGCAAAACCATCACCGCACCAACATCTGCCATAAGTACTCGATATGGAGACCAAGGAAAGCCCAATCCAGGGCCAGGTGGCCAGTAATAAACGAAAGCTATGGCGCTCACTATGATTCCTATGATTAACCATCCATATAGACCTAAGCTAATTGCCCTGCCATACCTTACGTACCAGTTCTCCGCTCCTTTTCCTCCCATCTTCTTTCCCTCCTTAGCGTGTGTGAAAGACTATTCAGTGCCACACTTTATAAAATTTTTCATGATCTCTCGCCTATCGTAGTTCCCTTCTTAATGCTTCCGTTGCATTGGCTCTGTCATGTAAGATCCTTACGATGCTCTGGTAATCATCGTCGGATCCTTGTGTGGACTAAGGGTAGTTAAGCTCTACGTCTCTCTAAGTTTTGGAAACACCGCTTTCAATTGGCTGTACGCCTGTTTATAGATTTCAAAGAGCTTAGTGTATTTTTCGTAGGCCTCCATCCTCGGCTTAAGCGTCTCAGTAACCGTGACCATGGATTTTATCGCATCTTTAACATCCTTATACATCTTGATTCCGACGCTGGCCAAAATGGCGACACCTAGGCAGCCTGTCTCAAAGACCTTAACAGAGGAGACGCTCTTACCCATCGCATCCGCCTTTATCTGGTTCCAAACCCGACTTTTGGCGCCTCCACCTGAAAGCCTTATCGGCTCAGCGATCTTTACGCCTCCTCCCTCATAGGTTTCAAGGACATCCCTGAGGTAATACGCTACCGCCTCCATTATTGATCGAATGAAGTGTCTCCTTTCATGGCTTAGGGTTATGCCCAGAAAGACCCCTTTGGCTTCGATGTCTATAATTTCCGGTGCGAACAACCCTTCGAAAAACGGTAGGCAAACCAGATTATTGGAGCCTGGTTCAACGGTTTCCGCTTCAATGTCCATCGTTTCGTACGGGCTTTTGCCGATTTTCTCAGCCTTTTCGATTTCCGGCTTCGCAAACTGGTCCTTAAACCATGTGAGACAGGCTCCTGTGGTTCTCGTCGAGGCGTAAAGGACGTATTTTCCCTCGATTACGTAGGGGTAGCTTAGAAATCTGTCGGATGGTTGATCAAGAACTGTTGAGATTATTTCGGTTGTGCCTGTTACGTCCATGGTCATGCCATACTCGGTCAGTCCAGAGCCTACTATGTTAACCATGCCGTCCCACGTTCCGATAGAAACCGGTGTACCCTCGCTCAATCCCGTATCTCGAGAAGCCTCCTCGGTTACAGAGCCGACAACGTCTGACGGGGAATAAATTTCTCCGAATTTTTCCAACGGTAAATCTAGTAGGTCGAACATTTTCTTTGCCCACCTCTTCTGAAAGATGTTGGCCAATCCAAACATCCAGGCAGTATAGTGATCAATGGCGCCTTCACCCGTTAATTTGTAGGCTAGGTATCCCTTTGTATCCAGGTATTTGTGGACGTGTTTCTCTAATTGCGGTTCATTTTCTCGGAGCCAAAGAATCCTAGCGCAGGCGCTCATCGGAGCGTACAGAAAAGGCATGCCTAAGAGATCTGCTGCACCTTTCATGTCTCCTATGCGTTTCATGATATCAGGCGCCTGTGATTGGGCGCGTCTGTCGCTGTATATCATGGCTGGTCTGAGTATTCTTCCTCCTTCACCCATACAGACCAGGCCGTCTGCTTGGGTGGTTAAGCCTATGGCCGCTATGTCGGTTGGAGAAACCTTAGACTGACGGATAACGTCTTTGATATCGGCGCGCAGAGCCTTCCACCAGTCCTCCGGGTTCTGCTCGTGATGGCCAGGCGCTGGGATGCTTAACGGGTATTCTTGGTACGAATATGCGTGGCTGTTGCCATTCGGATCAAAAAGCATCACTTTGCAACCAGTCGTACCCAAATCGATTCCAAGAAGGTACTCCACAAAAACTCCCCATTTTGCCGTTTTGTATTTTGCATCTCTTTTATATATTTTTGGATTAAATAGTTTTAATCAACGTTTAGTTAAGCATATCGAGGAGGTTGAAGCATTATGTCTAGAAAGATGAAAGCCGCTTTCTACCAAGGGCCAGATAACATTGGATTGAAAGAATGCGACGCACCGGAAGCAGGGCCTGGCGAACTTGTAATAAAGGTCGAAGCCTGCGGGATATGCCCCTCTGATGTGAGAATGCTGAAGAGGTTGAAGAGGCCGACGGAAGAGCTTGTAGGATTGGCGGAGATGTTAAAAAAGATCCCCGGAATGGGTGGGCATGAGTGTGCAGGGAAGGTTGTTGAGATCGGTGAGGGTGTGAAGGGGTTTGAGGTTGGGGACGACGTGGTTCCCGACCTGTCGATCCGATGTGGAACCTGCAGATTCTGTAGGATGGGCCGCGCAAACCTCTGCGAAAAGAGAATATTTTCGTGGTACGGAGGGTTTGCCGAATACACCAAGGCGCTCGCTAGAAACACCTACAAGACTCCGGAAAACGCGACGCCCGAAGAGGTTTGCTTCGCTGAGCCTCTGGCTTGCGTCTTGAACGGGAACCTTCGATCGAAAATTAAGCGTGGAGATGATGTGGCTATCGTAGGCGCTGGCCCCATCGGCTTAATGCACCTGCAACTTGCCAAGGCATCGGGTGCGAGAGTCGTCGTCACTGATTTTATCGGGGAGCGCTTAGGACATGCAAAGGAGCTAGGAGCCGATGACATCATTAACCCGTCGAGAGAAGATGCCACAGAAAAGATGAAAAACCTTACCGAAGGGAAGGGAGCTGACGTGGTGATAGTGGCTGTAGGGAACAAGAAGGCCATAGAACAAGGTATACAGATGGTTGCCAAGGAAGGGCTTGTCAACCTGTTCGCAGGCACGTACCCGGTCACCTCGATAGAGGTGGACCCGAACGTGATACATTACGGCGAAGTGACTCTCACAGGGAGCTATGACAGCGACCCATGGCTTTTTGAGAGGGCCATTAAGCTTATCGGACTAGGAATAGTGAAGACGAAGCCTTTGATCTCTCATAGGCTTCCACTCGACGAGATAGCAAAGGGCTTTAAGATAGTTGATAGCCAAAGCGGGCTGAAAGTGATCATAGAGTCTTAGAACCAGAGATTAAACCCGCGCAAGTTCAGCAAACACACCCTTCAATTGGGAATATGCTTCTCTGTACACGCTGTAGAGTCCGTCGTATTTCTCGTGGTTCTCATCTTTCGGCTTAACCCTTTCCGAAACCTTGACTAAGGACTCTGAAGCCTCTCTAATGCTTGAATATAACCCCACTCCAACGCTTGCTAATAGGGCTGCTCCCAAACAACCCGTTTCGAGGACATGCAACACGGACAGAGGGCGCCCTAACACGTCTGCTTTTATCTGGTTCCACACCCTGCTTTTTGCTCCACCTCCTCCCAGCCTCACCTCCTTTAATTCAACCCCGAAGCTCTGATAATTTTCAAGAATCTGCCTTAAGCTGAACGCTATCCCCTCAAAGATAGCTCTTGCAAAGTGTTCTTTTCCGTGACTTAGCGATATGCCGAGAAAAACCCCGCGTGCGTTCGGGTCATGAAAAGCGGAGGTCTCCCCGGTTAAATACGGCAGGAATACGAGTCCATCAGATCCAGCTTTAACACGTTCAGCCTCTAAATCGAGGAATTGATAAGGGTTTACACCAACCTTCTCGGCCTCTAGGAACGCAAATTGGTCTATAAACCATCTCAGTATAACCCCCCTGAAAGGGGATGTGCCGACGATCCAGAGCCCAGGGATGATCGGTCTCATGGCGAACCCTCTTGGGCGTTTACTCACGGCTACGTTTATGATCTCTGTTGCCCCAGCTTGATCAACCGCTATGCCTTCTTCGGTTAAACCTGCTCCTAAAGAATTGCATGGGTTATCAAATGTTCCCAAGACGACGGGGGTGCCTTTCTCCAGACCGGTTTTTTCGGCGGCTTCGTCTGTGACTTGACCAACAACATCTGTGGGACTTTTATACGCCTTCCCAAACCATCGGCGTGGCATGTTGAAGAGTCTACTTGGGATGACAGTAAACCTGTCGAGGTCAGCTAGCCTAGTTATCTCTCCGGTCAAACGATACTTGATAAAATCCCACGACATCATGCATCCCTGAATTTTCTCAAATACGTCGGGTTCATTCTCCCTTATCCAAAGGAGCCTAAGGGCTGGGAATTCTGAGAGAAAAGAAGGATCGACTGGCAAACCCATGAGCCTAGACATCTTTTCAACGATGCCTGTAAACCTTTTAACGTAGATCGAGGCTCGTGTGTCTCTGTGGATCATGGCCGGCCTTAAAACGCTGCCGTTCTCATCGACGCAGACCAAGCTTGGACCTTCGCCTGTGACCCCTACGCCCAAGATGTTCTTGGGGTCAACGTTTGAATCATTTATGACGCGTCGGATGTTGGCGCAGGCAACTTCCCACCAGCCGTTGGCGTCTTGTTCAACGTAACCCGGCGCTGGCGCGTCTGATGACAATTCTTCATGGGCGTATGCCATGGGGTTGCCTTCCTCGTCAAACAGAATCGTCTTGAGCCCTGTACAACCAAGATCTATGCCTAACAAGTATCGCATACGTTTCCTAGCCTCATGTTGTGTGGGGCTAGACTTATGTCTCATCCGTTAAAAAATTTAACCACACGGAATTAGGCTTAACCAATGTATGGTATGTGAACGCAATAGATGTATTGGTTATTTTTAAGTATGCAAAAATAAAGTACGCTTTTGAATGTGGTTCTGAGTGGGTGCCAAAAGCACCTTCTTTTCCGCCTACTCACGAAAGTCGTGAGGTATCTTCCTTGCAGAGAAAGGATGTCGTCGCTGAAAAGCATTAGATAAATTTAAAAGGAAAGGGATTGTTAGCGCGCTAAGCTTCCGAAAGGTTTATGGATGTGAGCTATGGTCAAGGTTTACCGTTACACAACATTAGAGCGTAAATTTCTTGAAAGTTGAGAGGGTGATTGAATAGGATAGGAGAAGACCTTGAGACTGTACGTCGATGCAAGTGACAGAAGAACTTTCTTGGCAGCGTGCGCGGTGTCCATCTGCCTAAACATCGGATGGGGGGCAGCCTTAACAATAATCCCCATACGCGTATTCGAGTTGGGCGCCTCACCCATCGAAATCAACCTCACTTACTCGGTCTTCGCTACATTGATGGCGGTTTTCTCCCCCATCTGGGGATACTCATCAGATAAGGTGAAGAGAAGGAAGATCTTCATAATGTTTGGGATGTACCTTGCAGCACCCCTATTTATACTGGTAGCCCTCAGCGGAGGTGCTCTTTCGATAATTTTTGCGAGGGGATCTACAGGGATCTTCTACGCCGCCGTCGTTCCAGTCTCGACGGCGCTCATCTCTGACATTTCATCTAAAGAGACTGTCGGTAGAAACCTTGGGCTGTTCGGCTCAATCGGCATGGTCGGAATGGCACTTGGGCAACTGATAAGCGGCGCGATCGTTGATTATTTCGGTTTCATGTCGCTGTGGTTCCTTACAGCGGCGCTTTACGCCCTCGGGGCTTCGATCTTCCTATTATACGGCTCAGACCCGAAAGAGTTAAAGGGTAGAACCAGGGGCGCTGCGGTCGAAAAGGAGGCGTTGGGAGCCGAGTTAATGATCTTCTTTGTCATTTACATGATTTTCATAATTGGTCTATCTTTTGTCGGCGCCAACCTTGGAGTCTATTTTACTCGAGATATCGGGTTGTCAACGACATTTTACGGCATTCTGGTCGCGATACCAACAGTAACCTCCATCTCTCTCCAGCCGATGGTGGGATCCCTCTCCGATAAATACGGTAGGAAACCATTCATGCTTTTAAGCTTGGCGTGCATGATCATGGGGTACATCTTACTAGTCATTTCAACTAACATTGTCCTTGTCGCCATTGCCCAAGCGCTTTTCGGCGTCTCTACAGGTACATTCCTCACGGTGGGCTCCGCATACATCTCGGACCAGACGTCTCCAAGGAACAGGAGCCGGGCGATGGGGCTTTACAGCTCATTCGGCTCCGCTGGATGGGCATCTGGGCCGCTCCTTGGAGGAGTGTTCATCGAGTTCACAAGCATACGCTCAGCAATAGCGTTTTCGGCGTTTTTTCCCCTCCTTTGTATACCCCTCACAGTTTACTTGAAGAGATCTAGATGAGTGCGGGCAGGTCGAGGACTGATACGAAGCCACTAATGGCGTATACCACTCCAATCAGCCTCTTCACTGTGAGTGAGACGTGAAGACCTTGCCCCTCAACGTACTTTACGGGTTACGCTACACACTCTGAGCGTCGTGTAAACTTGTACGTCAGGTTTGCTGAAACCTGTTGGTAGAGACAGAGGACATGCGTATAGTCCAAAGCGGTTCTGACCGGAGCCTCAGCGACGCCGAGGGTTGGTCCCTAAGCTTGAAGAACGAGCACAATACTGCATCGATCGCAACACCGCCAATAAGCTACGTCTTCAACAAGACGTTCGGTTTAGGCATCGACACCTTTTTACCATCAAGTTAAATTAGATACCTCTTAAATTTTTTATAAAGATGTCTCTGAATTAATGTTTCGGAAGAGTGTTTAATTGGAGTATTTATTGGGCGTAGATTTAGGGACGTCTGGATGCAAGGTCATGATCTTCGATGTGCACGGAAAGCCTCAAGCATATGCGTACCGAGAGTATCCAACATACACGCCGGCCCCTAAAAGTGTTGAACAAGATGCAGACGAGTGGTGGAGGACAACTTGTGCCAACGTAAGGGAAGTCGTAAAGAAGTCGGGTGTGAAGGCTAAGGACATTATAGGAATCGGAACAACCGCCCAAAGCACAAGCATGATCTGCGTCGATAGCGAAGGAAACGCCCTAAGACGGGCCTTCGTCTATCTTGACAACCGCGCACAACCTCAGATCAAAAGGCTCACGGAACTGTTGGGACAGGTCAGTTGGACGGCAAGTAAGATTCACGCAAACATTCTTTGGATGAGAGATAACGAGCCCAGCATAGAAAAAAACATCCACGCGGTGATGGATGCAAAGGAATTCATCGGCTTCAAGTTGACCAAGAACGTGACCTTCGACGAGGGTCTCCAAGACGAAGCGTTCAAGGAAATAGATAAATTAAACACACTCTTGGGTGTACCAAACGAATGGTTTGGAGAATCCCACGGCTATTTTAGACCAATCGGCAACGTCACCAGCAACGCTGCGAAGCAGACTCTCTTGGCAAAGGGAACACCCGTCGTCGTTGGACCATGGGACGGGATGTGCAACATATTAGGTTCGGGGCTAACCGAGGGTGGAATCGCCATGGACACGGCTGGAGCAACCGAGATAATGAGCGTCGCGATAAGCAAGCCGATACCGATTCTCTGCCTCCCACACTTCATACCCGGGCTCTGGCTCACATACTCGTCCCCACCCAGGGGGCTTGTTCACCGATGGTTCAGAGACACCTTTGCTCTTGGCGAAAAAAATACTGCGAAGAAACTGAACGTAGATGTGTATGATCTCTTGAATCAAGAGGCTGAGAGCGTTGAACCGGGCTCAGAGAAGCTTCTCTTCATACCCACCTTACACGAATTCGACGACCCCAGCGCAAGGGGAGTCTTTCTAGGCATAGCCCTCAACCACAGCAGGAAACACTTCATCAGAGCAGTGCTTGAAGGCATAGCCTTTAGCATAAGGGAACACTTCGAGATGCTGGAGAGTTTGGGAGCCGAGATCAGGGAAGTGCGTATGAGCGGAGGCGGAGCCAAGAGCCGCATATGGAACCAGATCAGATCAGACGTGACAGGTAAGACATTTGCGGTTTTAAACGTCCCTGAGACAGGATGCCTCGGTGCAGCTTTATTGGCAGGCATCGGAACAGGCATTTATCATGATGTTAAGGAAGCGTCGGAAGTCATGATAAAGGTGTCGGAAAGAGTTGAGCCCCGCGAAGAAAACCATAGACGTTATACTAAGCTTTTTCGTGTGTACAAAGAAGCCAATTCAGCGCTCAAAAACGTCTTTGCCGAACTAGCAGGAATCTGAAGCCAAATTAACCCCTATTCCCCTGCAGTAATTAAGCTGTCGGGAGTTTTCAAAAAAGGAGTATGAGGCTATTCTAGCTCCTTTAGCGCTTCTTCTACGCCGGCGTTTTCATGGATGATCTTAACAATGGCCCTAGTGATGGCTTCAGGGTTTTCATGCATGGTTATATTTCGGCCGAAAGCTCCGCCAGAGGCGCCGCCGTCCATTGCCCCCTTTATCCTTTCCAGCGTCTCCTTGTTCGGAATTTTCGGGCCGCCAAGGACCACGACCGGAGCCGGGCAGTCCTCCACCACTTCTCTGAAGGTTTCAGGAGTTCCTGTGTAAGAGGTCTTTACGAAGTCGGCTCCCGCCGACACGGCCATCCTTACGCTCCTCCTAATGGTGTGTGTGTCAAGCAACAACGTTGGTTGAGGGTTTTCCGGAGTTAGCGGCTTTGACAATGGAACGACTTCAAAGAGGAAAGGCATACCGTTCTTTTCACATTCGCCAGCCAGTTTCGCCACTTCAATTCGAGGAAAGTTCTCTATGGGACCAAAATAAGCGCTCTTTATTCCATCCGCACCCATCTTCGCAGCCTTTTCCACGTACTCTAACGCGTTGAGATCGATGGTGATAACTAGGGAAACGTCCTTCCCTACGAGCTCCTTGTAATATTGTTTTGCTATTCCAAACACTGTCATGATGACGTCTGCACCACCCTTGATCACTCCTCTGGCAACCTTTGCCCAATCCCCTATGTCTCTTCCACCCCACGCTTCCAGACTTTCCATAGGAACGATTAAGGTTTTGTCATCTTCCCTAAACATCCTTCCCAACCTTATTTCTTTACCTATCTGGCTCATTTCTTTCTCCCCGTAACCCTACGACTATTTGTCTGGTAGTGACTCCGTTTGCGTTAAAAAGCTTTTCATACACCTTATGGTGTTGTTTCAGCGAAATCCTTAGGAAGGCTCTGAAGGCTCAGCCCCCCCTTTTCTCTATGTTCGGTAAAAGGAACGCGTCGATGGAAACGGCGATTTATCTATTTCCGCGGGGTGAGCCTAAGTAAGAAATATATTTAGTGTCAACTTAGTTAAGACAAAATGGGAGTGTAACAGTTGAAGGGTAAAATGAGAGCGGTTCTCTTGTATGGGCAACGCGACTTAAGGGTTGGAGAGGTCGACATACCTGAGATAACCGATGAGCAAGCCTTGATAAAGATAATGGCGTGCGGAATCTGCCCGACAGAGCTCAGAGCATACATCGGAACAAGGTTTGTAAACATACCTACCCCGAGGATGATCGGTCACGAATGGGTCGGAGAAGTGGTCGATGTAGGCAAGGGCATCACCAAAGTCAAAGTCGGGGATAGGGTCGCCATCAACGGGAAGATCCCCTGCGGACGCTGCTATTATTGTACCAACGGGTTCGATCGTGGATGCCCAGACATGTTCACGATCGGGAGGGCGTCGGCGACTCCTGGACATGCCGAGTTCGGCAAGGCTTCTGAGAGGGCGATGTTCCCCATCCCTGACAACGTGTCTTACGTAGAGGCGGCCTTCACAGAACCAGCCGCTTGTTGCGTCACCGCGATTCAGAACTGCAACGTAAAACTTGGGGACGATGTGCTGGTTATCGGGGCTGGACCCATGGGTCTCATCAACATGCAGCTGTGCAAGGTTCGAGGAGCAAGAGTAATCATCAGCGACGCCATCGAAGAACGCTTGAAAAAGGCCGAGGAGCTGGGCGCGGATGGAGTTGTCAACCCGACGGAAGTGGACTTCGTGGAGGCCGTCAAGGGCTTAACTGATGGGAGGGGGCCTAACGCAGTTATAGTTTCCATAGGGAACAAAGCGGCGGAGATGCAGGCTCTGGATGTTGTTGGAAAGAACGGCACGGTCTGCTTCTTCGGAGGGACATGGCCGGAGGTTAAGCTCGAAATCGACCCGAATTTCTTCCACTACAATGAGGTCAAACTGACAGGGGCCTCCAACTACAATTACGCCGTTTTTCCAAGAACTCTCAAGCTGATGGGGTCAAAGCTCATCAACCTGGAGACACTTGTCTCCCATCGCCTTCCCCTCGA
>Ga0315314_1001606_pt1 | contig 20078 bp, 21 predicted proteins | sample TDP9_MG_FD_203631 | JGI IMG/M metagenome (GOLD analysis project Ga0315314, IMG submission 203631) | Freshwater sediment microbial communities from Lake Towuti, South Sulawesi, Indonesia - TDP9 | ecosystem: Environmental > Aquatic > Freshwater > Lake > Sediment | place: Indonesia: South Sulawesi... | reverse complement strand
TCAAAGGAGAGTGGTTCTGATGGCCGAGCCGAAGATAGCGACGACGAAGGTCGCGGGGACTTGGGCCTGGCTATTGCAGAGGCTCTCGGCAATTCTGCTGGTCGTCCTCCTCGGCGTCCACATATACCTCGACCACTACGCGGAGGTCGGTGCGGAGATCACCGTTGGATGGGTGCATGAGAGGCTTGGGGAACTTCTCTACATAGCCGTGGACTACTCGATGCTGGCATTGGTGCTCTTCCACGGGCTGAACGGGACAAGGACTATTCTGTTCGATTTCGACATGTTCGCGAAGAGACAGAAGCAGGTCGATGTCGCCCTGTTCGTCCTCGGAGTTGCCACTCTGATTTGGGGTATCGTGATACTGTTCCCGTTCATAGCGGGTTGAGGAGGCTGATGACATGTACTACCACAAGATACTGGTCATCGGAGGTGGACTCGCGGGACTCAGGGCCGCCATCGAGGCTGCTCCCAGGGTCGACACAGCAATCATCTCGCAGGTGCACCCAGTCCGATCACACTCGGGAGCTGCTCAGGGCGGCGTGAACGCTTCGTTGGCGAACAACCCCGCCGCCGCGGACGACAACTGGGAGAAGCACGGATTCGACACGATCAAGGGCAGCGACTACCTGGCCGACCAGGACGCTGCGGAGCTGATGACGAAGGAAGCTCCCGGGTGCATATACGAGATAGAGCATTGGGGCTGTCCGTTCTCGAGGACCGACGAGGGCAAGATCGCCCAGAGGCCTTTCGGAGGTGCGGGGTATCCGAGAACCTGCTACGCGGCCGACAAGACCGGGCTCTACATGCTCCATACGCTCTGGGAGCGCTCCGTCAAGCTGAACGTTCCGCTCTACGAGGACCGCGTTCTTGTGGACCTCGTGCTCGAGGGCGATTCATGCAGGGGACTGATCTGCTGGAACCTGCAGACTGGAGAGCTAGAGTCTTTCATGGCTGAGGCAGTCATCTTCGCCTCGGGCGGCAGCGGGCAGATCTACGGCAGGTCCACGAACGCGCTCATCAGCTCGGGGTCCGCCCTTGCGGCGGCCTACAGACGGGGAGTGCCTCTCAAGGACATGGAGTTCATCCAGTTCCACCCGACGTCACTCTTCGGCACGAACATACTGATGACTGAGGGCGCCCGGGGTGAGGGCGGGTATCTCATCAACTCGCTCGGCGAGAGGTTCATGTCCAAGTACGCTCCGAAGGCAATGGAGCTCGGCCCGAGAGACATCGTCTCGAGGTCCATACAGACAGAAATCAACGAGGGCAGGGGCGTTGATGGCAAGGATTACGTGTACCTGGACCTGAGGCATCTTGGACGCGAGAAGATCCTCGAGAGGCTGCCTGGCATCAGGGATCTCGCGATCAACTTCGTCGGCGTCGACCCGATCGAGAAGCCGGTGCCGATTCAGCCAGGTCAGCACTATACCATGGGCGGCCTTGACACTGACATCAACGGTGCGACCAAGTTCAAAGGGCTCTACGCCGCGGGCGAGTGCGCGTGCGTGAGCGTGCACGGCGCGAACAGGCTCGGGGGCAACTCTCTCCTCGACACCGTGGTGTTCGGGAAGATATCTGGGCGCGTGGCTGCGGACTATGTCCTCTCCAAGAAGGAGGAGAAGAAGGGAGAGCCGGCCATCCAGAAGTGTCTGAGGGAGACGAAGGCGAGGATTGATGCGCTCCTATCCCAGAAGGGTACTGAGAACCACGCGGACATCAGGATGGAGATGAGGGAGACCATGTTCGCGAAAGTCGGCATATTCAGGAACCAGAAGGACATGGAGGAGGCCCTCGCCAAGATCAAGGAGCTCAAGCAGAGGTATCGCCACGCGACTGTCCTCAACAAGGGCAGAATCTACAATGTCGACCTCATCCGCGCGTACGAGCTCGAGGGCATGCTGGACGTCGCTGAGGCGATAGTTGTCGGTGCCCTGAAGAGGCAGGAGAGCAGAGGAGCCCACTCGCGTATTGACTTCAAGGAGAGAGACGACGTGAACTTCCTGAAGCACACGATCGCGACCTACACTCCCGCGGGACCCGTCATCTCCTTTTCTCCGGTCAGTGCGGGGAAATACAAGCCAGAGGCAAGGAGGTACTGACATGGTCCAGGGAGAGGTTGTCCTCAAGATGCAGCGGTTCGATCCGTCTGCAGATACGGAGCCATACTGGCAGAAGTTCGCGATCAAGCTGAAGCCAGGTATGACCGTCCTGGACGCACTCTTCGAGGTGCTGAACCACCAGGACGGAACCCTGGCCTTCAGGTTCTGCTGCAGGGCGGGGGTATGTGGGTCCTGCGCGATGGTCATCGCTGGGAAGGTCAGGCTTGCCTGCGAGACTCAGGTGAGCCAGCTGCTCGACAAGAACGAGATATTGATCAGCCCCCTGCCGCACCAGAAGGTCATCAAGGATCTGGCGGTCGACTACTCGCTCTTCTTCGACAGGGTCAAGAGGGTGAAGCCGTACCTGGTCGGGAAGGAGCCGTATCCGGAGAAGGAGTTCATCCAGCTGCCAAAGGAGCGGGTGCCGATAAACGAGCCCATCGACTGCATCCTGTGCGGCTCTTGTACGGGCGCTTGCACCATGGCATGGACCAACACGAGCTACCTCGGTCCGGCTGCGCTTCTCAAGTCCTACAGATTCCTAGTAGATACGCGGGACACGATCAAGGACGAGCGGCTCGACATCATCGAGAGCGAGAGCGGCGTTTGGAGATGCCACACGCAGTTCAACTGCGTGGAAGTCTGCCCGAAGAAGCTCAACCCGACCGAGGCGATCCAGCTCCAGAAGTACAGGCTGATGAAGCGGAAGCTGTTCGGAAGGAAGAAAAAGTGAGCCTACTGATCATGCTCTGCAGGCAGGACTCCGCCTAGCGCGGCAGCTGTGGGCAATCTGTGCGGAGAAAATGCCTGAGGAGCTGCGCCTCCGAGCGCAACCTCACGGATGACGGGGTCTACCGCTTCTTCTCTTTCAGCGACGTGAAGAAGTCGTGGTGGTCTTCCTCGTCCTCCAGGATCGACTCGAAGATGAACCTGGTGGTCGGGTCCTTCTCCGCGTCCGCCGCATCCTCGATCTTCTTGTAGAGCTCGATGGCCTCTTCCTCTGCTTTGATGTCGAGGTCGACCATCTCCCAGAGATCCCCTCCGACCGTGATCGTCGTCGGCTTGGTTGTCGGCACGCCTTCGAGGTACCACAGCCTCTCCGCAATCTTCTCAGCGTGCTTCATCTCCTGCACAGCTATTTCCTTGAGCTTCTCGCTCACTGCGAAATGCTCAACGCCCATCCACTGCACGTGCTGCCACATGTATTGGATGGACACTTGGACCTCGCGGGCGATTGCCGCGTTCAACATATCCTTCAGCTTCTGCGATGCCATTCTTAGTCCTCCCTTTGCTCGTGCCCGGCATCTATCTCTTGCGAGTCCTTCCGGGCCTCAAGACCCTGGTCGTTCGCTCAATGCTGTGAGCCCCCATAAACCTTTAGGCGAAGCTGGTCGTCCCCCCGAGGTCCTACAGCGCGGAAAGGATGAATACATGAGATGCGTCTCCCATCTGGCTGATGCGGCATGCCAGAGTTGTCAATCCAGGTCGGCAGGTTGCAGGATCTCGGTATCGAGCTGAGGCGAGATTCGACCCCCACAACAAGGGCCCTCCTCGCTTCCCTTCCGATCGAGTCTGCTGCAGACAGGTGGGGGGACGAGATGTATTTCGAGGTCCCTTTTCACTCCGACCTCGAAGACGACGCCCGCCAGGTAATGGACATTGGTGAAGTGGCCTTCTGGCCGGACGGAGACGCGCTCGCGGTGTTCTTCGGTCGCACGCCATCTAGTACTGACGATAGGCCGAAGGCATACAGCCCTTGCAACATAGTGGGCCGGATAGTGGGAGACGCAAGGTCGCTCGGACAAGTCAGAGTTGGCGATTCTGTGCGGTTGTTCCGCCGATGATTCTCTGTGATCACTGACAGGTGTAACCGCCATCGACCGAGAACGCCGTACCCGTGATGAAGCTGGATTCGTCCGAGGACAGGAACAGGACGGCGTTGGCGACCTCCTTGGGCATTCCGAGCCTTCCTATCGGGTGGTACTCGCAGAGGGCCTTTCTGTGCTCCTCTGGAGTGATGCGCCTGCTGCGCGCCTCCTGCAGGAACATAGGAGTCTCTATCTCTCCCGGACATACGCAGTTGACTCTTATGTTCCTCCTCGCGTAATCCAGGGCGAGACACTTCGTCATCAGGACAACCGCACCCTTTGAGGTGTTGTAGGCTATCGCTCCTCTGTCGCCAACGAGCCCGCTGCAGGATGCGTTGTTCACGATGACTCCCTTGCCTTGCTTGAGCATGATGGGGATGATCTCCTTCGACATCAGGAACACCCCCTTGACATTGACAGCCATTATCCTGTCCCAGTTCTCCTCGGACACCTCTTCGATGGTCCCCTCGACCAGTATGCCCGCGTTGTTGAAGAGCACGTCAATGCTGCCGAGCTCGGCCAGTGCCATCTTGACGATGCGCTTCACGTCCTTGGAGTCCGTCACGTCTCCTGTGACGATGGATGGGCGCAGCCCCTTCGCCCTGAGTTCCTTCATCGCGGTTTTCGCGTTGCGTTCCGAGACGTCCACAATAACGACGTTCGCGCCCTCTTCGAGGAATCGCTCAGCTGTCGCCTTGCCTATGCCGGACGCTCCTCCCGTTACGATCACACCTTTTCCTGCGAATCTGTTCTTCGACAACGATATCAGGCCAGGAGGTGAATCTCCCCTCTCACGATTAACCTTGCGGCCACAGCCCAGCAAATACAAATAAGGGCTGGTCGTTGGCGATGCGGTCGCCAGAAGGACGAAGATGTCGATGTCGCGGAAAGTCCTCGGAATTCACGGAAGCCCATGCCTGGACGGCAATACAGCTGAGCTGCTCGAGGCGGTGCTGGAGGGCGCGAGAACAGCCGGCGCCTCGACCGAGAGGATGGACATCGCCAGGATGAGCATCAGCCCCTGCAGGGAATGCAGGGCCTGCGACTCGGACATGACATGCGTCCAGCAGCACGATGACATGAATGTCATCTACGCGAGGATCCGCGAGGTCGATGCGATAGTGCTCGCCTCCCCCATCTTCTTCATGAGCGTCACGGCACAGACAAAGGCTGTGATCGACAGGTGCCAGTGCTTCTGGGTGGAGCGTTTCGTCATGAAGAAGAGGGCCTACGAAGGCAGAAGACGGCCCAAGGGATTGTTCGTGTCGTGCGCGGGCGGGCCGAAGGCAATCGTGTTCGAGCCCGCGATACATGTGGCGAAGGCGTTCTTCTCAGCGATAGACTACGAATATGCCGGGGAGGTGCTTCTGTCACACACCGACAGCCCTGAGCTGGGGGACAGGAAACCCGCAGTCCTCCAGCGCGCCCGCGAGGCAGGGCGCACTCTCGTGCAGTAGGCTGTGAGTCCTAGAGGAACTTCCCCTTTCTCATGACCTCGACGACTCTGCCGTCGACCCGCTCGACGTCGATGTTCACGCCGGGAGCACTGACGAAGTCCCAGTGCATGGTCGACTCGGATGTCCCGCCGTACGAGTTGTTCGATCCAAATGCCAGGTGCACCGTGCCTGCGACCTTCTCGTCGGTCAGGATGTAGCCTATGGCCTTCTTGATCTTCGGGTTGTAGCCGATCCCGAGCTCTGCGACGTTCCTCGTCCTGACAGGGTCGTACTTGGTCTTGTCCACTGCCTCGCACTCCCTGAAGCTCGAGACGAGCGCATCCTCGTTCTTGCCAGCGGTCGTCTTGTCGAGCAGTATCCGCCCGTCCTTGAACTCGACATGCACGTCCTTCACGATCTTGTCGGACACCCTGTCCCGCGTGACAGGACAGCACAGGGTCCCACTCCCAGTGTTCTCGATGGGCGCGATGAAGAGCTCTCCGGCCGGCAGGTTCGCACCACGGTCCCCGGTGTCGTAGTCGGCCTTGCTTATGAAGGCATCATCGATGTTCCTTCGCCGTCCTTCAATCTTCACAGTGAAGTCAGTCCCGTCGTCGTCCCAGACGTGCACCCATGAGCCGTCCTTGAACTTCTGGTTGAGTCGGGAGCCAGTCTTGGCCAGGTAGTCGGGGGAGACGGATATGCCTCCGATGACTATGTCTTCGAGATCACCGTAAGGAACGCCGAAGCTCCTTGCCGCGGCCTTTGTGGGCCATCCGACATAGAGCCATTTCTTGCCGGTCCTGGCGTTGTAGATTATGTCGTAGAGCGGCAGCATCGCCTTCTGCCTCGCCTTCAGCTTGTCCCTCGGGAACGACGCGGCGATGGATGGGTCGTTCAGTTCCTCGATTGAAATCAGCATGTCAGAAGCCTTCACAAGACCGACATACTGCTTCGGCGTTGTGCCGAGAGTTGACTTCGGGATCTCGCGGTAGACTCGCTTGTTGTATCGGTCGGACGTCACAATGATCGAGGGCGTGGCGCCCTGGTGATAGCACTCGAGAGCGATCTCTTCCAGGAGGAACTGAGTGTGTGTCCCTCCCTTCACAACGACGCCATGCCCCTTCTTCAGATTGCACGTCCTGACTATGCTCCGCGCGCATGCCTTGATAGTCTTCTCGCTGATGGCCATTGGAGACACCATACTGCTGCCAATGCGAAAATGGTGAGCGTACTTATAGATGTCGAACTCACAGATTCTTGACCAGGACCGCTGGAAAACAAGTCTTCTGGTATTGCCTGCAGAGCAGGCAGTTGCTCAGAGTGGGCCCTCCCGCCTCTTCCATCGAAGCGTTTCTGAAGCCTATCTTCTCGAAGAACCGCGGTGAACGCGCAAGGGTCCACAACTTGTCGGCACCGCGCATCCTAGCCTCGGCTTCCACTCTGCTGACCAAGAATGACCCGAGCCCCATCTTCCGCAAGCCCTCCTCGACAGCGAGCCAATCGACTGAGTACCTCGTTCCCTCGACCTTCAGTGCGACGCAGCCCACAAGTCTGTTGTCGAGGAAGTAACCGAACGCGCTGACGACGTTCTCGAAGGTGCCGTCCTCGAGTCCGGACCTCAGGGCGAGTGCTCGGATCGCTTCGAAGTCGTCAGTCCTCCTGATCTCTGGATTGTGCGGGAGGTCACGAGCCATTGGTGCAGTGAGAGCCTCCATCTGTAATATTCCTTTCGCGGCTGATGATGGGACGTGCTCGGTGGATTGGAGGTGCATCGCTGCGCACCGATGAGCTACGAGGCGTCAGCTGATTGGCGCTGCGATGATTCGTGAAATTCTATCTGACTCGAGATATAATTTCTGGAGAACTCTTCGCGACCACGAGCGGAGGGACAATCCTTAATACCCATATCCGATATGCCCAATCGAGCATGTCGACTCAGGAACCGCTGGGCCAGTCCCAGCACGGCGCGGTAGAGGACCTCTTCGGCAGGCAGGTCAAGAGCCTTCGGCTCTCGATAACTCAGAGATGTGATCTGGCCTGCGCTCATTGCCATAGGGAGGGGCAGGCTCCGTCGGCGGATGAGATGACTCCAGACGAGATACTCAAGCTCGTCGAGATTGGCTCCTCTCTGGGCATTCGGAAGGTGAAGATAACCGGCGGGGAGCCGCTGATGAGGCCTGACGTCACCTCGATAGTCGCCGGCATATCGCCCCTTCTCAAGGAAGTCTCGCTCACCACGAACGGCCTCAGACTGTCCGACCTCGCGGGACCTCTGAAGAGCGCGGGCCTATCGAGGGTCAACGTAAGCCTCCACTCGCTCGTTCCTGAACGCTACGCATCGTTCTGTGGCGTCGACGCCACAGGCTCCGTGGTCCGAGGGATCGAGGCGGCGATCTCTTCGGACCTGAACCCCGTCAAGGTGAACATGGTCGTGTTCAAGGGAGAGAACGAGGACGAGATTCATCCGATGATGGAGTTCTGCGCGCGTGTCGGAGCGACCCTTCAGCTCATCGAATATGAGGCGGACAGGGAGAGGTCAAATGGTTGTGCGTTCTCCCGAAGGTACTATCCATTGAGGGATCTTGAGGATTCGCTGGCCAAGGATGCCCTTTCGGTGTCTGTGAACGAGCTGCACAGGCGCAGGCGGTACGACGTCAGAGCAGATGGTGGGATTGTGACCGTCGAGGTCGTGAGGCCAATGCACAACACTGAGTTCTGTTCGAACTGCACTCGGATCAGGATGTCGAGCAACGGCCTCCTGAAACCATGTCTCCTGGATTCGTCCGGCGCGGTCGACGTCCTGAAGCCGTTGAGATCAGGCGCATCGGACGATGAGATCAAGGCACTGTTCGTGAAGGCCATCGGGAACCGGAGACCATACTGGCGGTGAACCGCGGATGAAGAAGATGGACATCAAGATATCATCCAAGCCTCTGTCTATCGAGAGAGCCATCAGCTCGGCCGCAACCTCAGCCGCGGGAGGCACGGTCGTGTTCGTCGGCACTGTGAGGAGCTCATCGGGTGGGGAGCGCGTGAGGCGAATGGAGCTGGAATCGGCAGAGGGCCTCGCGGAGAACGACCTGCGAAGGATCGCGAAACAGGCTTCAGCCAGGTTCGGTCTCGAAGGACTGTCTGTGCACCACAGGGTCGGAAAGCTGAAAGTCGGGGATCCAATCGTGGTGATTGCTGCCAGCGCTGCGCACAGGAAGGAAGCGTTCGCCGCCTGCAGGTTCGTCATTGACGAGATCAAGAAGAGCACTCCGATATGGAAGAAGGAGTTCGGCAGGGGCAGGGCAGGTCGCTGGGTCCAGATGGAGGGGTGATGGCTTGGCCAGGATGGTCGACGTGAGCGACAAGGAGGTTGTTCGCAGGGTCGCGGTCGCCGAGGGCTACCTTTCGCTGCGCAGAGAGACGCTCAAGGCCATCGAACAGAACAAGGTCAAGAAGGGCGATGTGATCACGGCCTCGAAGCTCGCCGGGATACAGGCGGCGAAGGCCACATCCGTCCTGCTTCCCTTGTGCCATCAGATACCGCTGACTTCCATCGAGATCGAGCTAGTGCCAAAGGCTGGCAGGTTGCGGGCAAGCTGCAAGGTCACCGCTGAGTACAGGACAGGCGTGGAGATGGAGGCGTTGGTTGGAGCGACCGCGGCCCTTCTCAACGCGTGGGACATGGTGAAGTACTTGGAGAAGGATTCGAATGGCCAGTATCCGGACACTGTCATGTCCGATGTCAAGGTCGTGAACAAGTCCAAGGGAGGCAGCGCAGATGGGAGTTGAGGAACACAGGAGCAAGGCCCCTAGGAACGTAGGAGTCGCGATCGTCACGGTGAGCGATACCAGGACGGAGAAGGACGATACATCCGGATCCGCCATCGCCGAAGTCCTCCAGGAGGCGGGCCACATCGTCAGGAGGAAGATGATTGTCAGGGACGATGTCGCTGAGATACAGAGAGCACTCCGGGAACTCCTTGAGGACAACGAAGTCCAGGCAGTCGTCATGAATGGGGGCACCGGCATATCGAGACGGGATGTCACGATCGAGGCGGTGGCCCACTTCAGGGAGAAGGATCTCCCCGGCTTCGGCGAGCTTTTCAGGATGCTGAGCTACGAGGAGATTGGGAGCGCCGCGCTCATGTCGAGGGCGGTCGCCTTCGTGACGGAGGGCAAGGTGGTCTTCTGCGTGCCTGGGTCCGAGAAGGCGGCACGAATGGCGGCCAGCAAGCTCGTGGCTCCCGAGCTCGGGCACATGGTCTGGGAGACCCAGAGATGAGGCCGATCAAGCGGCTGATCCAGCTCGATGAGGCGCTGAGGCTCTCCCTGGAGCGCGCAAGCCCGGTCAAGTCGACCGAGCGCGCCTCGATCCATCAAGCATCTGGCAGAGTGGCCGCAGAAGATGTTGTGTCCAGAATCAGCGTGCCTCCGTTCTCCCGGTCGGCGATGGACGGCTACGCGGTGCGCGCCAAGGATACCTATGGCGCGGGCAAGCTACAACCCGTTCGCCTCAGCAAGAGGGACGTGATCTACGCGGGCTCTGTGCCGAGAAGGCCGGTCGGCCGCGGAGAGTGCTCGGAGATAGCCACCGGGGCGATGCTGCCGAAAGGAGCCGATGCTGTCGTGATGGTCGAGGACACGGAAATCGATGGAGACGAAGTCCTGGTCGCGAACGCGGTCCACCCCGGGGAGAATGTCTCGAAGAAGGGCGAGGACATTGGCCCCGGAACCAAAGTCATCTCAGCAGGCGATCTCCTCAATCCCAGCAAGGTCGGGGCCATGGCGGCGCTTGGCATGAAGGATGTCGAGGTCTACTCCAGGCCCGTCGTGGCAGTCGTGCCGACCGGAAACGAGATCGCACCCGTCGGTGCGAAGCTCAAGCCCGGGCAGGTCTACAACATCAACGGCTACACACTGGCAAGTGTTGTCTCCGCCAATGGATGTGAGGCGCGGATTCTTGATATCGTCGACGACTCACTGCCCGACCTGAGGAAGGTCGTCAAGGACAACCCCGACTGCGAGGCGATAGTGTTCTCGGGTGGCAGCTCGGTCGGCGAGCGAGATATCATGCTCGACCTGCTCGAGGAAATGGGGGAGGTCGTCTTCCACGGTGTGGCAATCAAGCCAGGGAAACCGACGCTGTTCGGGACCGTCGGACGACAGCTCGTGTTCGGCATGCCTGGATATCCCACAGCGTGTCTGTCAAACGCATACATCCTGCTCGCGCCGGTCCTCAGGAAACTTGCTCGCCTTCCTCCGAAAGAGGCGGCTTCGGTCGAGGCTAGGATGTCGAAGCGCGTGGTCTCGACAACCGGAAGGACTCAGTTCCTGACCGTGAGGATGGAGCAGGGGACGGCTCACCCTGCGTTCAAGGAATCCGGGGCGATCACGAGCATGGCATTCGCAGATGGCTATGTGGTAATACCGGCAGATGTCGATCTGCTCGAGAAAGGAGAGAAGGTCACAGTCCACCTTCTCTGACCCCGCTCTCGCGTCAGGACATGCTGAAATAGGGACTTGGACATCATTGGGGAGCTGAGACTCTGACCATCCGCGTGCTGCGACGGGACGAGGTAGGTGTCGCGCTTTCAATCATCAACAAGGAGGGCTGGGGATACAGCCCGGAAGAGCTTCAGCGAATGCTCGACCTCGACCCCGAGGGGAGCTTCGTGTTCGAGGACGGAAACGTCCTCGGGGTCGTGACTTGCACGACGTATGGAAGGACGGGCGTGCTCGGGCATCTTGTCGTGTCCGAGGAAGGCAGGGGGCGCAGGATAGGAGACGCATTGGTCAGGCGCGCGATGTCCTACATGGAGGGCAGAGGTGCGAAGTCCATGCTTCTGTTTGCCACGGAGGACGGGGCCAGGATCTACAAGAGGCACGGCTTCACTCCTCGACGCGAGGTCCTCTGCCTAAAGCTGGATTCGCTTGGGGGCAGCAAGAGCACGGGAGGTGCCTGTGAACGCATGCAAGCAAGTGATCTCAACGAAGTGGTGTCCATCGATTCTCGCTCATTCGGAGATGACAGAGGTTCGCTCATCCAGAGGCTGTATCACGAGTTCCCTGAGCACTGCTACAAGTACGAGCGCGATGGCCAACTCGCGTCGGTCGCGTTTGGCAGGAAAGCTTCTCATTGCCTCGACGTGGGTCCATGGTTCTGCATGACGGGTTCGGAACACGACGCTTCCGCGCCATTGAATGCGGTTCTGTCGAGCCTTGGACCTGGCACAGTCTACATGGGCGTGTTCAAGGACAACTTGGGGGCCGTCAGCGTGACCAAGGATCTGAAGAAGAGCAAGGTCTGGACCACAGTTCTGATGATCAAGGGGGAGCCGAGGTACGAGACAGGTATCGAGAAGGTGTTCGCGATTCCAGCATTCGAACTTGGCTAGACGCATCTAGTACGATTCGCTCTCACGTTTTGTGCAGTAAAGGATCTCTCTCTCATGCTTGTATCCCATCTTCTCGAACAGTGTCTTGGACGTGTCCTTGTCCGTCTCGATCAGGACGCAGAACAACCTGTGTCCTCGAAGCCTGAGTGCATTCTCGGAGGCCTTGACGAGCGCCGCACCTATCCCCTTTCCGCGGGCATCGGGAACTACTGCAAGCCTGTTTATCCAGCCCTTCCTGCCGTCATCGCTGGCTATCACGACGCCTACAAGCCGTCCAGATGCGAAAGCCCCCAAGAAGAGGTCCGGAGACTTCGAACGCTGTGACCGAAGCTTCGTGAGGCTGTCTCTGCCGCTCGGCCTGTGCGGCAGACCGGCTGCCTTCCACACTCCGGGGATCTGAGCAAGTTCATCATGACGGATGCGTCTCACCGTCACTCCTGCGATCTTCTTTGCCAGACCATTCACCTCTGGTCTGCTCCTGTAATCACAATGGTGGTATTGAACCGTTCTGTGAATCGGGAGACCTCATGATCAGAAACAGTGGTCAAAGAGGTTTAGGCCAGTACGGCTTCACTTCTTCTTCGAGGCCTTCTTCTTGGGCTTCTTGCTGGTTTTCTTCTTTGGTTTCGCGGGCCTTGCCGCCATGGGCCTCTCGCAGCAGACGATGTCCTCGAGAATGCCCAGTCCCTCTTCGCTCACGATGAGAGTCGTCCCACAAACACCGCACACGTATTCAGTTCCCTTCCTAGGTTGGGCCATGTTCATTCCTCCCCCGACCTCGATAGATCGGTGATTGTTTGGCTCCTGCAGGGAATGATGTGCTCGGCCGTATTTCTCAATTCAGACGTATGACGACGGCTGTTCCCGACGCGGTCCGGTGTTCTCCTCCAATCCCTGCATTGCCTGGACATCTTCCCGGCACATGCTGAGGTGAGCTGCTGGCACTTTCCGAAGCCTTTTATTTGCTGCCACTCATATCGAGTGGCAGATGGCCGAGGAAGCTCCCGCTCCCCCCGCAGGTCCAGAACTCACAGCGGAACAGCGTATCCGCAGCCTGGCGAGGATCCATGAGCTGACCGCCAACCTGTTGAGTATCGAGGACGTTGGGGAGTTCCTCAAGAGCATCGCCGAGTCGATCCGCGAGCTGTTCGGGTTCGATCGCGTCAGCATCTCTATCATGGATGAGGAGCGAGGAGTGTTCGCGAACCACGTCATGGCTGGCTACCCCCCGGACGTCGAGCAGGAAATCCGCAGGTCCGAGTGGGCTTTCAAGACACAAGACATCATGAAGGATTTCCGGGAAGACTGCAGGGTCTCCAGGAATGCGTACTTCATCCCTGCGGAGAAGCAGGGCGGTTCGGTGAACGGGTTTGTGGGCATCAGGGACATGGAATCCGCCCTCAGGCCCAGGCAGTCATCCGAGAACTGGCACGAATTGGACCTCCTCTATTTCGTGCTCCTGGACCGCGCAGGCTCCGTGGTCGGGTACCTACAGGCGGACTATCCGAGGGATGGCAGGATCCCGCCACGGTCGACTATCGAGGGTATCGAGCTCTTCGCGAGCATCGCTGCAGCAGGCATCGGGAACTCCCGGACTTACAGGCGACTTCACGACCTTCTAGAGGAGAACGAGCTGAAGACCAACCGAATGCTCAGGCTGCTGGAGATTACGCAGAGTGTGTTGCGGATCGACGATGTGGACATCGTTCTCAAGAAGATCGCCGACGCGCTGACCATGACCTTCAACTTCAGGAAGGCGGGGGTCTCGTTGTTCACGGAAGGCTCAGACCGCGTGATCGTGAACGCGCTGTCCGGGTACACTCGGGAGGAGGACGAGATCGTCCGTAGCAGCAGGATCGTCCGCGAGAGGGTGATGGAGGACTTCAAGGAGGAGTTCAGGGTCACGAGGACGGGGTACTTCATCCCGGGCGAGAGCCAGGGCAACGGCTCGAGCTTCGTGTTCATAGAAAGCCCAGGCAAGGCCCTCCAGACCCGGAAGACTCCGGAGAGCTGGCACGAGCTGGACCTGCTCTACTTCGCTCTCTATGACAGAAGCGGGAAGATGACCGGGTTCATCCAGCTCGACTATCCGAGGGATGACCGCATACCGACGAAGGAGACAATGGAGGCTATGGAGGCATTCGCAAGCCTCGCAGCGATCGCAATCGAGAACTCGGCCATGTTCTCGGACCTGAACGAGGCGAAGGACCAGGTGAAGACCTACCTTGACCTGCTTACGCACGACGTTGGCAATCTGGTCAACCCAGTCGGTGCGTATCTCGACATGGTCCTGACGACGACCAAACTGACGCCCGTACAGTACAAGTACCTGGCATCGGCGCAGGAGGCCACGAGGAGCATCATGCACCTCGTCAGGAACATGAGACGGTCCGCGCAGATGCTCGAGTCCGAGGAGGCGCAATTGGTGCCGACGAACCTCTCCAAGTCAATCAGCCAGTCTGTCCTCGAAGCCAGGAGCGCCTTCGTCGGGAGGAATGTCGACATCAATGTGCGTGCTCCGATCCACGATGCATGGGTCATCGCTGACAACCTCGTCGATGAGGTGACCTACAACCTCCTCACCAACGCCATCAAGTATGACGAGCACGAGGACATGCGAATCGAGGTTGACCTGGAACCGGTCGAGTTCGAGGGCAGACAACACTGGCAGGTCCGCGTCACCGACAGAGGGGTGGGCATCCCGGACGATTTGAAGGACAAGGTCTTCTCGAAGGAGTTCAGGAAGTTGATGAGGGTCGAGCGGCCGGTCGTGCACAAGGCGAAGGGAGCGGGCATCGGCCTATCATTGGTCAAGTCGCTCGTGACCAGGTATGGCGGAAAGATATGGGTCGAGAACAGAGTCCCGGACGACCACACCCAGGGCAGCGTGTTCACGTTCATACTGCCTTCCGCCTGAGATCCCTTGGGCAACGATTTATATCCGTGTTTCACATCAAGCTGCCGACTAGGAATGGCGACATTGCAGGAAGAGATTGCCTCGATACAGAGGGCCAACGGGATTGTCGGCCGCGCGAAAGAGCTGGAGAGAGCTCTGGCGGCCGTGAAGGCGGGCAAGCACCTGATGATCGAAGGTCCGGTTGGAGTGGGCAAGACCATTCTTGCTGTCGCAGTTGCGCAGTATCTTGGCAGGACCGTTCACAGGGTCGACGGAGATGAGAGGTACACGGAGCAGAAGTTGTCTGGCTGGTTCGATCCTCCCATCGTCATGCAGAAAGGCTACGTGCAGGATGCCTTCTCGCCGGGACCTCTCACGAGTGCGATGCGCGAGGGCGGAGTCCTTTTCATCAACGAGATGAACCGCATGCCTGAAGGAGTCCAGAACATCCTCCTTCCGGCGATGGACGAGGGCATCGTCGAGATACCCAAAATGGGCACTGTGAAGGCGAAGCCGGGCTTCGTCGTAATCGGGACCCAGAACCCGCGTGAGTTCGTCGCGACAACTGCGCTCTCCGAAGCTCTTTCGGACAGGTTCGAGCTGTTGCTGCTCGACTATCAACCAGAGGCTGAGGAGCTCGAGATCGTCCGGAGGAACCTGCCAAGCGTATCCGACGAGACGGTTGCGCGAGCGACATGGATCGCGAGGAAGACGAGAGATCACCCCAACATCAGGCGTGGGGCGAGCGTCAGAGCGGCCATGAGCATCTCTAGGCTCGCCGTCATGCTGTCCTCGGACGTGTACGAGGGCATCAGCAAGGCCGCTCACATGGCGCTCCCGACCAGGATTGAGATGAGGGAGGAGTCGAGGCGGACGGCTGACGAGGTGATCGACGAGATTGTCGCCGAGTGCTTTTCACTCCCGCCACCGGAGTCCGGTCGGCCTCTTGTGGATGAGAAGCGAAAGGAGGAGGAGCGGCGGCGGGCAAGGGAGGCAGCGGACGTCAGACGGATCGATATCGCAGACCTCGTCCACGTCATCGAGGAAGGGGACGCATACGAGCTGACGAGGGACGAGGACATCGGCCTCGCGATAGCTCAAAACTACTCCCAGCTCCGCGTGAGACTGAAGGACCAGACGCTCTTGGAACTCGCGAAGAGGATTGCCATCAAGGCGACAATCAAGCACGTTCTCCAGCTCCTCGGCCCGGTCTCGCTGCCGACCTACATGTACAGAAGCGAGTTCAGGCTCGGTGAGGATGCGGAGATGGATGTCGAAGCCACTCTCGAGGAGATTGTCGACAAGAGGCATATCGATGCATCGGATATCGTGGTCGAGCGCCGGGAGCCCAGGAGGCTCGCGGTAGCTATGATGCTGGATGCCAGCCTGTCCATGAGCGGTGACAAGCTGGCGATGGCTACCGCTGCCATCGCGGTCCTCGCGTTCAGGCTCAAGAGCGTCGACTACCTCCTTATCACATTCAACGACCGGCCTCATGTGTTGAAGCGGGTGACGCAGTCAAAGAGCCTTGACGACCTCATATCGAGCCTCTTGGACGCGAGCGCTGGAGGATATACGAACATCGACTCTGCGCTGCGGAAGGGTCAGGAGGAACTCTCGCTTGCGACTGCGAAGAACAAGGTCGGCGTGATAATCACCGACGGTAACTACACTGTGGGCGCCGACCCGACCGACGCCGCGGCTGCCTACAAACGCCTGTTCGTCGTCATGACCGAGAGCCACGACTGCCAGCCGGTGACCTGCGAGGGCATGGCCAGGAGCGGAGGCGGCCACATGTACACAGTCGGTTCCTACGACGAGATACCCAGAGTCCTCTACAAGGTGCTCAGGATGGTATCTCAGGGGTCATCCTCGACCCGACATTGAGCCTTCTGACAGCGCAGCAAGACAGAAATCCGTGCACGGCTCTGGGGTTTCTCGAACGGCATGATGGAAGGCGAGCTGCTCCTGCGGATCCCGAAGATGTGGATGACTGAGATGCCAGTGAAGCACGACGTCTCCCTCAGAATCGTGAACCGACGCCCTGCAGGCAAGTTCGGGGTCAGGGACCTCGTCGAAATCCAGGGAACGCAGGCGGAGCTTGGGAAGATCCTTGAGGAGCTGAAGACGGAGCCTTGGGTGAGGAAGTACGACCTCGATTTCGTCGAGCCTGGGAAGCTGGTGGGCGAGGTCGTGACCTATCGCTGTCTTGCGTGTTCGGCCCTCGCAGGCTCGAACACTCATCTCGTCTCTGCCAGTGTGAAAAGGGACGGAGGAGTAGTCTGGAACGTGATGACCAGCGACAGGGATGAGCTGAGGAAGCTCATCAGGAAGCTCAGGAAGTTCAGATGCGAAGTCGAGCTTCTGAGACTCTCCCCGCTCGACGACCGCGAGGTGCTGACTGGCAGGCAGCAGGAGATCATCATGATGGCTTTCGAGAGAGGTTACTTCGAGACTCCTCGCAAGCTCAAGCTCAAGGATCTGGCAAGGATAACCGGCGTATCTCAGGCAACGCTGTCGGAGATTCTCAGGAAAGGCCAGAAGAAGATAGTCGTCGACTACCTCCGGTCCAGACAGAAGGCGATCTGAAGCCGCCGGCGTGACACAGGTTGTATATTAAACTATTCCACAGCCGAATGCCCGTAGGACGGCCTCGGACGCATGTTTATATATCCTGACCAAGCGAAATGCATACTCACATTTCCCCCCTCTCTTTTTTCTTTTGTTTCCTGCTCAGCAATGGTCCTGCGAGGCTCTCGCCGTTCTCACCTGCCCTTGCACGCTTCTCAGAGGCAAGCTGCATGGTGGTACGCCCCGCGCCCGGGCCTATCCCCCGCATTGCAGATTTCCATCCGAGGAATTGCACCCTGGAGGGTTGATTGAGTGAGCCCAAGCACGAGCACGGGGGGATTTACTGAGGGAACGGACCTCCGATGGCGCCAGAGCCAGCATGGTCGAAGCGCGGCAATGTTAATATCGGTGCTCGCGTTATCGTAGAAGCGGTGCTGCTGAGCGCCTCCGAGCGCTGAGCTGCAGAGGGTTATCATGGATCTGAGCCTCCCGAACTGGGTCGCGGATTGGGCAAGAGACGCGCCGAAGCTCATAGGCCCCGCGCCGGGTCCTAAGAGCAAGGAGATCATCGACAAGGACAGGAAGTACGTGTCGCACGCGTACGACCGACTGTTCCAGTTCACAATGAAGAAGGCTTCTGGAGCGTCGGTGATGGACGAGGACGGGAATGTCTACCTCGACTTCTCCGCTGGCATTTCCGTGTTGAACGCGGGCTGGTCGAATCCCCGGGTGGTCCAGGCGATCAAGGACCAGGCTGAGAACCTGACTCATTCCCTCGCGAACGACGCGTATTTCGACAAGGAAGCGGAGTTCGCGGAGCTCTTGGCCAAGATATCTCCCGGAGGCGCGTTGTCATCTACATTCTTCGGGAACAGTGGCGCGGAGGGCGTCGAGGCCGCAGTCAAGCTTTCGAGATACTACACGAAGAAGGGCGAACACATCGTGTTCTTCGGATCATACCACGGCCGGGTGGGCAACGCCCTGGCAATGGCCAGCAGGGTGAAGTACAAAGTGGGGCACGGGCCGTTTGCGCCGGGCATCTTCTTCACGCCCTACCCCTACTGCTACAGATGCTGGTTTGGGCAGGAGTACCCGTCATGCAACTTGCTGTGCGTGGACTTCCTCGAAAAAGGAGTCCTGGAGTTTGGGGGTCCGAGCAACGATGTCGCATCCATCTTCGTCGAACCCCTCCAGGGGGAGGGCGGGTACATCGTACCCCCAAAGGAGTTCATGCCGAGGATGAGGAAGCTGTGCGACGAACGCGGTATGCTGCTGATAGCAGATGAAGTCCAGAGCGGTCTCGGCAGGACCGGAGAGGTCTGGGAGTGCAACTCGACTGGAACGGTCCCTGACATTCTGATTACAGGAAAAGCCCTCGGAGGCGGCATACCCCTGGGAGCGATAGTCTCAAAGCCCAGCATCGGGGAGGTCTGGAGACCCGGGTCGCACTCGTCGACTTTCGGCGGGAACGGCATCAGCATGGCAGCTGGCCTGGCGCATGTCAATGAGATACTGGAGCAGAGGCTTCCAGAGCGCTCGAGGGTCCTGGGCGAGCACGCGCTGAAGCGGCTCACCGAGCTGAGGGACAAGTACGATATCATCGGCGATGTTCGCGGCAAAGGACTCATGATCGGAGTCGAGATAATCAAGAGCAAGAAGACGAAGGAGCCGCAGTACGTCCCGCAGATGCAGGGCATCGCTTGGAGGAAGGGTCTGATGATGATCACGGCCGGCATGATGGGGAACGTGTTCAGGATTGCCCCTCCTCTGGTCATCTCGCTCGAGCAGCTCGATCGGGGCATCGACATCTTCGAAGCATCTGCCAAGGAGATGCAGTCCAAGTTGTGACGGTCGTCCTGCAGCAGCAGTCGGGCCCCGCGACGTGCAGGAGGCATCCTTGGTCCTGCCCAGCCAGGCCCGCAATACTTATCTATGCCGAGGAGGCTCAGGAGCGTCACGATGCCGGCGAAGAAGAAGGAATTCGTGGGCCGCAGCGACGAACAGATACTCCCTCTCACCGACGTTATCTCAAGTCTGGATAGCATCCGAGCGTATCGGCGGAGAAGCAGCAGGGACATCGACGAGAAGTTCCGCAAGCTGGGTGGGATGGGCTATCCTGAGGCTCGCAAGATATGGAACCAGGTCGAGGACGACATCGACAGGATAGTCGATATGCCGATGCAGATCCCTGCAGTGCCATCGATGATTCGGCTGACTTATATGCTCAGGCTGATGGGCAGGATGTTCCTGATCCTCCTCGTCGTCGTGATCGCGGCAAGGTTCGTCAAGGCATGGCAGTCCTCGTTGGGAGAGCTCCTGGGTGACAACATGTGGTTCCTGATATTCGTCGTCGTCGGGAGCCTCGTCGGCATCAATGGCGAGATGGTCGTCGATTTCATGATCCGGCGCAAGATCATCAAGTATGAGAAGTCCAGCGAGGAGAAGTACAGGAAGAACGTCGATGCGGTGAAGAAAGCAACCCAGGGGTTGATTGACAGGCTCGCCAAGGAGCTTGAACGCAGCCAGAAGGACAGGGCGGACTTCTCGTTCCAACTCTTCTTCGACGACTACGACGGCATTGAGGTTGTCAGCTCCAAAACGCCGAGGTCCTTGTTCGTGTTCAAGAGGGACTTCAAGGTCTTCAAGGCCGTGGTCAAGTGAGGAGCGTCCCGATTCCCGCGAAGCACTTCGCATGAGTGCTGTGCTGGTGCATCAGTGAAAACATAGAAGACTGAAAGGGTTTGGTAGGGTTTTCGCGCGAGGTTTGCATCCCGACTACGCAGGCGGGAGCTCCTTCCACGCAAGCGATATGTCTA
>Ga0315314_1001605_pt1 | contig 20087 bp, 15 predicted proteins | sample TDP9_MG_FD_203631 | JGI IMG/M metagenome (GOLD analysis project Ga0315314, IMG submission 203631) | Freshwater sediment microbial communities from Lake Towuti, South Sulawesi, Indonesia - TDP9 | ecosystem: Environmental > Aquatic > Freshwater > Lake > Sediment | place: Indonesia: South Sulawesi... | reverse complement strand
TCCCCTCGACAGGATCAAAGAGGGGTTCGACATCGTGGAAAACAAGAGGGGTCTAAAGGTAATGATTCTTCCAAACCAATAGCGTGAGCAAAAGTATTAGTGGATGGTTGGAATCGCCGTAATCGCTATTCGCTATATAGCTTTGCGCCATGGATATGTACTCGGCTTCGAGTAGAGAGAATATTGTGTTATAGCTTGCTTTATATGTGTATAGTCAGCATGCGTATTGGAAGAACCATTAGCCCATGGCTATAGGCTCGAGACTCCCCCCTACACTTTTTCCAGATCCGATGGAGATGTCCATCAGTGTCCACAAGCCGCCGTTGCGCCAAAGACTTTAAAACATAAGCGCGCTAGCTAATTAATTGTTGGATACAACAGCGTGCGCTCGCTGAAAGGTTTTTATATCTGAAACAGTTAAAATGTTTGAATTGAGATTTGATTTAAACAGATATTACTTCATCTGCGGTTACAAACTTTTGCTTTATCGAGTGCTTTCTATAGTTTTATTGAATAGTTTATTTTACATTTTTGTATTCACTATTCTCGTAAAACCACTTATTTTGACAGCCTTTGTCCTTGCCATAGCGTCCATTTCTTTTTCCATAATCGTTTCAGCGCCCCTAAACACTGGTTTCTCGGAGATGGAGTTCGACTTAGATGCTGGCCTAAGCACTACAGAAGCTCTTTGGAATGTTACGTCTGAGGTTTTTCACAATGTGCATTTCTTACTCGTTGCGTTGGTTTTCTACGTATGTGCATTTTTGTTGACGCCCCTTGCGATCCCATTAATGGCTTTCGGTGCAGCCTTTAACATCGTTTATCTCCATCCGTTCATCACGAAAAAGGTTTCCGAATACAATTCCCTGAAACATGGTTTTTTCCTTTCCGGCGTCAACCGTGTAACAGTTACCCGTATGGGAGAGTATAAACTCTTGTGCGAAGGCCACAAGATCGACCTAAACCGAAGTGAGGCAAGGTTCCTGTACTATATCTCGCTCAATCCCACTAAGTCCCATATGGTTAAATGGTTTGTGTCCCTGAAGAAGGGCTTTAAAAAAGGCACGTGGTCTGTGTTTCCAACACTCCATCCATGCATTTACTTGATGGCCGAAAGAGACTTCGCACGATTTATTCCGATCTCCATTCGAAATGCAGCCCAGCTTTTAAAAACCTATAACAGCCCAGAAAGTTTGCTTTACGAGATCAGCAAATTGTCTGAGGATATAAAGGTCTACCGCGAATTAACGTCGAACTTTAGAAACATCCGTTTCGCCGGCACGGATGCGGTCATCGACACACGCTATGGCACGGTTCTAATCAACTTGCAGGACGGTGAAGTGCTCCATAAAAAGCGATCCATTTGTCTCGTGACAAGACTGACCCACATGCCTGAAGAAGGAGTTGCCCAAACCGGGCCATCTCCGTATAGCCTTAAAGGAAAGAGACTGGAGATCCTTTCCAAGCTTTATCATCTGGCTTCGGAGGAGCCTAACGTTATGAGGTTGATAAAAAGAAGATAAAGGGGGATGAGAGTGAAACAGTATAGTGTTGTTGTGGAACAAAAAGAAACTTTGGAGGCAGCGATCCGCCGACTCGGGTTCTCAGACCCAGCACAGCTGCGAAACCACACAGTTTTTCTGAACGGAACAGCTGTGCATCCAGAAGATCTCCAAAAAACAGTCATTAAACAAGGGGATTTGGTCGCAGTATTGCCTGTTGTCCAAGGTGGGTAGGCTCAGGCCTTTCGTCATTCGATTAAGGACCTGTACGATAACTGAGGAGTTTTACTGAAAAGTATTATTCACCGCATGCGAAAAGCTGTGGTGGCTTTGGCGTAAAAACTAAAATTACTTATATATTTCGCGAATGTTCTCTTCTTAAAGGTGAATCGAATGGGCGAAGAGAGGGAATATGCTGGCCCCTCACCAAAGGTTCCGCTGGAAAGAATTGATAGGTACACTTGGCGGATCCCACAAAAATACAAGCCTGGCATGCGCGTTCCGGGCATAGTCTTCGCTGACGAAGACCTATTAGAGAAAATAAAAACAGATAGAACCCTCGATCAATGCGCCAACGTCGCTCATTTACCCGGCATTTATAAGCACTCCATCACCCTACCCGACGGCCATGAAGGATACGGCTTCCCAATAGGCGGTGTTGCGGCCACGGACTATGAAACAGGCGTTATCAGCCCAGGCGGCGTCGGCTATGACATCAACTGTGGTGTTCGGTTATTAACTACTAACCTGTCCGAACAGGACATTCGACCTAGGCTTGCTGAGGTTACTGGCGCCATCTTCAACAATGTTCCTTGTGGTCTCGGCAGTCGGCGCAAAGACTTTCACGTTACGGCTCTTGAGCTGGATCGGCTTGTGGTGGAGGGTGTGCAATGGGCAATAGATCACGGGTTGGGCTGGTCTGAGGATGCGGAACATTGTGAAGAGGGGGGATGCATGGAGGGTGCTAATCCGGACAAGGTTTCCACCACCGCTAGGAGTCGGGGGCTTCCTCAAATCGGCACATTGGGTTCGGGAAACCACTTCCTTGAGATCCAAAAGGTGGATAAAATCTACAACCCTCAGGTGGCTAAAGCCTTCGGTATCTCTCATGAGGACCAGGTTGCCGTCATGATCCATTGCGGCTCCCGTGGGTATGGACATCAAGTCTGCTCAGACTACCTGCGCATCATGGAACGGGCAGTCCACAGATACAAGATAGCCTTGCCGGATCGGGAACTCGCATGTGCTCCAGGCACCAGTAATGAAGCCGAAGACTATTATCAAGCCATGGCGTGCGCCGTCAACTATGCCTTCGTGAACCGACAAGCGATCATGCATTGGGTTCGACAAAGCTTCGAGCAAGTGTTTAGGAGGCCGGCGGATCAGTTCGGATTAAACCTAGTCTACGATGTAGCCCACAACATCGCCAAGATCGAGGGTCATAAAGTGAATGAGCATGGACGGAAGGTTTGGGTTCATAGGAAGGGTGCCACACGAGCCTTTGGACCCGGACATACGGATGTCCCAGCCGATTACAGGGCGGTGGGGCAACCTGTGATCATTCCGGGAAGCATGGGAACCAGCTCATGGGTGCTGGTGGGGACGCCGAAAGCCATGGAAGTATCTTTCGGTTCTACAGCGCATGGGGCGGGGCGAATGATGAGTCGAGCGGCAGCGAAGAAAAGGTTCTGGGGTGGAGAGGTGAGAAAGGCTTTGGAACAACGTGAAATCGTTGTCAGGGCGGCGAGTGTGGTTGTGTTAGCTGAGGAGGCGGACCCAGCCTATAAAGACGTGGATCGAGTTGCGGAAGTCAGCGACATGGTCGGGATTGCGACGCGAGTAGTCCGTCTAGTTCCTTTGGCCGTTGTTAAAGGTTAACCATATGTTCCCGTCTTTCTCCATATTTGTGAATAGCTTCTTGCGTTTCGGCGCTTCTTGAAGAGAGTCTTCGTAAGTCCGTTTAGAAAATGGCGCTTGAACAGGGAGAAAACGAGTGTTCCAGCCGAACTTTTAGCGTTTGTAGAAATTCTGTAAGTTGGAGAGATCATGGGGAGGAAGCGCGATGAGTAGAAGATGCCGAAGCCACACTCAGGCAAACCTGAGAAATAGTCCCTGAAAGACTAAACCTGACCAACATCTCAAGGTGATAGATACGGATTCTTTAATAACATGGAAAAACATACTGTGGAAAAGGCAGGGATCGATATAAAAAATCCTTCATCAGGAATCAGAGAGTCCATAATCCGTTTTCAGTATGCAGAGAAAATTAAGTCGGAGCTGATCATAGCTTCCAACCTTTTGGTCGGGTTGGAGGATCTTAGAGAGGCCGAGGTTGAAGGTGCAAAAAAGATGCTGTTTTCATTTATAGATGCCTTGATAAGCGAGATTATAATCGCCCACAGGGCTTCCGGAGATCAAAACTTTGAGGAGGCAAGGGCGAAGGTAGAGGAAGCCGTGAACAAAATTCGCTCAGACGATTACTCCGAGGCAACGAGACGCATCTCAGAGGCTATATCGCACACGACAACAGGCGGTCAACGGGCTATGCAGACACTCAGGGAGAAAGGCTTTCTCTAAAACGCTATTATCAAGACTTTATTTTGTATAACTACATAAACTACGAGGGGATTACTCTCTTTTTCAGCTTCACCCTGACCTCTACTCTCATTGTTCTCCCAATTAGTGACGAATGTTAACAGAAGTTAGATGCCATGCGCTTAGAGGTCGGTCAGTGGGCAACGTATACGTAGTGAATGCGGAGAAAGCCAAGCCTTATAAAAGGGACGAAATAAAAACACTGTAGGTGTCCATGTTGTTGGACCCCTGGCGCCAGATATCGGCTGGACCTGATCCTCCACGCATCATTCACGCTGTTATTGAAATGACTAAGGGCAGTCAGAACAAGTACGAGTACAATATACTGATTGGGGGTTTCACGCTGGATCGGGTTCTCTACACGTTTTTCCCCTGCGACTATGGCTTCGTCCCGCAAACCTTGGATGAGGATGGAGACCCTCTTGACGTAATCCTCCTGATCAACCAACCAACGTTCACGGGTTGCATCATAACGGCCAGACCTGTGGGAGTGATGAAGATGCTGGACGAGGGAAAAGAAGACCATAAAATAATCGCTGTCTCCACCACGGATCCCCACTTTAGGCAAATCGTAGACGTAGAAGACATATCAGATGCCCTCATTACGGCGCTGACCTACTTCTTCAACCATTACAAAGAAGCGGAAGGGAAGGAAACGAGAGTGCTGGAATGGAAAAGCGCGTCAGAAGCGAAGGAACTGATCAAGACGGCCATGAACCTGTACAACAGAAAGATGAGGGAAGAAGTAAAAATCGCCTGAAAAAATGGTTTACTGAGTTTAAAATGTAGCGCACTAATCGTCATCTTCGTTAATAAAATCGTACTTGACGAGGCATCAGTATGATCGTTCGATTAACAAGTAAGCAACTGGATTCGTTGAGAGAGGCAGCCATGAAGAGTTTTCCCGTGGAGGCTTGTGCCCTCCTCTTCGGAAAAACGATTGGCGACGAAGCTTTTGTAACAAAGGTTGTGGTGGCACCTAACGTTTTAAAGTCCGCGGTAAGATTCGAGATCGACCCTCAAACGGTTTTTAACGCTTTCGAAAAGGCGGACGAGGAAGGGCTGCAATTCATTGGCTTGTTCCACTCCCATCCCGCACCCGCTGCCCCTTCGGGAATAGACCGCCGATTCATGAGGCTCTGGGGCGACGCCGTTTGGCTGATTCTCTCCTCAACGAACGGCGACCTAGAAGCATTCCAGATGATCAATGATGAAACGCGTCAAGTAAGCATAAAAGTTGAAAACGGAAAATGATCATGAGTATTGTGTGAATAGGTGACTACACCCGTTTCGATTCGGAAAAAGAGGATCCATCGCGTGAAAAACATCGGTGAGAAGCATCCGATCCTATTGTTAAGTTAGTCCTAACCCTGATACAGTTTCTCGCTTCTTTTGTGATGGAACAGGTATTCTTGTGCGTATCCGGCATACCTTCCAAAGTATTTTCTCCCGAAGGAACTGATTTTCTCATATTCACGAGGCGTAATCGACCTCCTAGCCAAGACCCTTTCAACGAAGTCTGCAGTAAAAAATCTTGGGTAGAATCCAAGTATGATTCGTTTCATCCAAACATCTACCGGAAAAGCCTCCAACTTATCTAGGGAGAACAGAAGAACGCAGTCCGCCACCTTATGCCCCACGCCGGACAACGACAACAACTCGCCTCTCGCTTCTTCGTAACTCATTCCCCTCAAGGTCTCCAGACCAAAATCTCCGCTGTTCACTTTCTTCGACGCCTCCAAAACTCTCTCAGCCCTGAAACCCAACCCACATCTTTTCAAGTCTTCAAGGCGGGCTTCAGCCAAGTCGCTGGGCTTCGGGAACGTGTAAAAAACACGGCCGTCAAACGATACTTCCTTTCCAAGCCCCTTCGACAAGTTGAGAATCACGTTTTTGATGGCTGGAATACTAACATGAGCAGCACACATGTACGAGATTAGGCTTTCCCACAAGTCTTGCCTGATGATACGCAACCCATTCAGGGCTTTAATAGCTGCGCCCACATGTTCGTCCCTGTTTATTTCTCCGAGAATTTTTGACAGATCGTCGTCCAACCGAAAGTAGCTTTTAAGGAACTCGATGCTTACCCTGTCCGGGAAACTCTGAAACAGTAGCGCACCGCCAATCTGTCTGATTTTGATGGCTTCATCAGAAACGACGCCGTACCACCAGTCACCCGTTTTCTCCCATCGAAACACCTGACCACACCTTAACGTGTGCTCCAGGTTGAAGGGCGTAGCCTTTAGGTCCAGCTGAAACATCATGTTAAAACCACGTATTCTTTGCCATTTGGGTAAAAGACTTTCGCTTTAAGTGGGAGAGGTGAGGAATGATCAGTAAGTAAAAAGAAGTAGGCCTGAAACTCAAGGAACCGTTTATATCTCATGTGGCCCTATTCTCAGCGTCGTATAAACCAGCCTCTAAAGTGGAGATCGTCATAAAAAGTGCAGAATAATCTATTGTCAAAGCTGAGGGGACGATGTTGTGCGCGTTCCCGCTTCTCACGTAACTCTTGGAAGCGTTATGTTTTTCTATTTGAACTATGTCTTTCAATGCCTACCGCACCCGTTAATACCACGATTCGACAGTTCAGGCTGGCGTGAAAATTGGAAAAAGAAACAGTGAACACGAGCCATTCGTTATTGCTGGTGAGTTTATCAACGTTTTTTGCATTCTTGGGGGTGAGCATGATAGATCCCATTCTGCCCTTGTATGCTTCATCCTTCAACATCTCGTATACCACGGTTGGCCTCGTTATTTCTTCCTTCGGATTTGCGCGTATATTCTCTGAGATGCCCGGAGGTCTGTTGGCGGACAGAATCGGAAGAAAGCGTGTGATACTAATGGGTTCCGTCTTGTGCGGGTTTTCCTATCTCTCAGCGGGTCTCGCGCAGGGTTTTATTGAACTCATGTTTTCACGCATGGTAATTGGCTGTGGTTCTGCGCTGATGTTTACCGCGGGCCTGGTCTACGTTGGAGAAATGGCCACTAAAGTTAATAGAACCAGATTTATGGCTCGCTATCAAAGCACGTTTTTCATAGGAGGGATCATTGGTCCAACGATAGGCGGCTTAATCTCAGAAAGGTTCAACCTGCGGACAAACTTCTTTGTTTCAGCTGCTTTCTCCGCGATAGGCATCGCACTGGCGCTCTTAATAAAAGAGTACAAAGTCTCTCCCAAACCTGGAAAGGAGTCTCATCCTATCAGTGTTTTAACGATTGTTAAAGACGTTCGAATAATGACTCTTAGCGTGTCATGCTTACTGCTCTTCCTCTTATATAGCAGTGTCAACGGAACAATTATCCCCCTATGGGGAGTGGAAGAACTAGGCCTGAATTCTCTTCAGATAGGCTTTCTCTTAAGCTTGTCGTCTGCAATAGTCCTTGTTGTACTAACAGTGATTCCTCGACTCGAAAAGATCTTACGAAGATCTTCGCTACTTGTCACAGGTCTGATCATTTGCTCGATAGGTATGTTTTTAATTTCTTTTGCCTCGAACTTTCTCTCTCTCTCCGTTTTCTTAATACCCTTCGGGGTCGGCCTCGGCCTTGTTCAATCTGCTCCGTTCGCTTTACTTATCGACTATACGAAACCTGAAGAAAGGGGCCTGGCAATGGGTATTTTCAGAACAGTTGGCGATTTTGGGATGCTTGTGGGGCCGATGATGGTGGGTTTCCTAATGGATATCGGTAGCGTATTCATCTCTTTCAACGTGTTGGCTATAGCCCTTGGCGTGTTCTCATTCTTGGTATGGAGGGTCTTCAGGAGACCCGAATAAGCATGTGTCCAATTTCCCGCTCACCGACAAGCAAGACATCCTCGGCATAAAGTAGCAAACGCCGGGAGAGGGTCCTGCATAGGCGAAAAGGGCATGTCGAGTTTGCTATCGGAGTTGCCGGAATACAATCCTTCAAGGATTATCATGGTCAAGAAGACTTTTTGGCTATGTGGTGAGGTCTAAAACGTGGCCATGTTGGACGAAATAATGTGCGCCGCCGAGTTGGATCGTGGATCAGGGAAAAGAAGCCAGGGTGGTCATCGTCAAGAATCATCTTGCCTCCGATTCAACGTTTTTCCTTCCAGCCTTTTTAACAGCCAAAATCAGCATGGCAACTAAAACCGCTGTAAATGCGATGCCTGTGATAAACGCCAATAAAAACGGCAAAATGTTTTCCGCTTCTGGAAAGCGTTGAAGAGAACGTATAAGGTAGGATTCTATCACGGCTGCCGTAGTGATGAGCGTCAGGCTATAAAAAATTACGATACCGGTTTCACGGAATGCACTTTTTATCGAATCTGCTCGTTTCTTGAAAACTCTGTTGAAAACATACCATGTTAGCCTGTAACCAGACATCACTGCTAGAGTAAACCCGCTCAGCTCCAAGATACCGTACACAGCCAATATAAAAAGTAGTTCGAATGGACCCCGCAAGATTATAGTCCCAACAGGTCTACCGATGGCCCACGCTCCGAAAACGGGCGTTAAAACGATCAGTATTCCCCCGAAATAGCACATCACCATTATGCTGAGATTGTTCCACAAGATCAGCGTCAGAATTCCCATGTAATCAAGATTTTCGATGATTTTTCTTATCTCTTCCGCTTCCCTCTCAACTTCCTCAGCAAGGGGAGAGCTAAAAACGGTGATTGTTGCCCCCACCAGAATGGTGAGTACTGATGCCAGTAACAAGTAGCGGTTAACTCCCTTAAAGATCATCCCAACCAGGCGGTCAAAGATCATCGGCTTTCACCGGTTGTGAATTCTAAGCAGGGGAAAGAGGGTTCAAGACTTAAACAATTCTGGGTTAAGTAGAAAAGGGTTGCTCCTCTTTTCCTCACCTATCGTTGATGGGGGACCATGACCCGGGTACACCCTCAAACAGGCTGGCAAAGTTGCCAATTTGTTTTTGATGGAGCTAATGATTCCTTTGTATGATCCTCCTGGGAGATCCGTTCGGCCGATGGAACCCGCAAACAGTGTGTCCCCTGTGAAGACCGCGTCCCTGCCCAGAAGCGATATGCTTCCTCGACTATGGCCAGGGGTGTGAAGAACCGTGAGCACAACGCTTCCTGCTTGAATGACGTCTCCCTCCTGAAGCGTTTTATCAGCTGGGAGACCCATTAGCATGGGCGCGTCAAGTTCATGTATCAAAACCTGGGCACTTGTAGCCTTTTTCAGGAATCTGTTGCCAGATATGTGATCAGGGTGGCCATGCGTGTTTATGATAAACTTCACTTTTAAGTTGTTGTCATCAACCTCCTTCATCACCTTGCTTGCTTCGGCTTTCGTGTCAAAGCCAGGGTCGATGACGAGCGCCTCCTTGGTTTCCAGACAGCTCACAATGTAACAGTTGGTGTACAACATTCCAACCGTTAACATTTTTGTCATCACGGTTAAATTTCCGTCCTGAACATGTTTACTCTAAATGTCAACAATCACGCTGATATGCTTTGTTTTTGACAGGCTGTATTAGCCCTATTGGAAAGTGGAGAGCATCCCGCTACTCCTAGACGAGAAGACGTGCCGCCGAAAACTCGTTGAAGACATACAGAGAGTAAATGCTCAGTGTCCATGCAGAGTCAAAGCGCGCGCTAAATTTCCAACAGCACACTCAAGAACGCTAGCAATATCGCTTAGCAAGAGGTTGCCGTAATTCTCAGTCCCCTCTTCGGCCAAACCAAGCCTGCTCTGAATCGAACAGCTGTGTTACCGTCTAGAAGTTTTTGGAAAAAGCTTGACCAATGATTAAATAAGCTTTCCATAAAACATATTAATGGTCTTAAAGATGGGGAAAGATCTTCGGTGCGTTGAAGGGTCCGTAGCCATTTCGTTATTGTTGGCAACACTCCTATTTACAGTGTTCACAAAACCTTCCTTAGCGGATACGTTGACCTTGAGGCTGCCGCCGCCACCCTCACCCAACCACGTTTGGATAGGAACCAAATACTTTGGCGAAGTCCACGCTGCTGTCACTGTTGACGGTGGGCTTCCTTACCATGCTAATCTCAGTTACAGAGATTATTTTCTGGATATGATGGTCGGTGCATACTTTCCAAACATCACAGGCGAAGGAACGTATACGTTCTATGGATGTGTTACTCGAAATTCAAACAGAAGCTATCCATTAGACTCGCATCTGGAAATTCAGCTCCATCATATGCCATTTCCCATTCCTGAGAGAGACGAACGACGGTATAATCCGGAAAGTGAAACTCTTTATCTTATAGTGAATTTTTGGGAGGTATTTTACCTTTTACCTCCTCTTTATCGAGAAATTAGCTTTCAGAGTCTTATAACCAAGGTTTATGAAAACATTACGGATATTCCTATAGGCATTTGGGACATATGGATGAAGAATGTAACAGTATCCCGCGACGAGTCTGGCAGCCTTGTCGCTACAGAAAAACCAGAAGGCTTTAATTTCGGCTCTTATGCACCCTTCATCACGATTGCGGTTCTACTTTCCATAATGGCAGTAGACCTCTATTTCACTCTACGAAAACGGTTCATTAGAAAAGCTGAGACGCAAAATCAACCTGAATGAAGGATATAGATATCGAGGAGTAGCAACGCATAGAAGTTCCGTCGATCGTTCACCTCTAATCAACACATCGGCTAAAGTGATTGTAAAGCCAATATAAATATTTCGCCAAAATAAGCTCAATACTATTTGTTTTTGTCAAAATACGCCCAAAATGGCATAATAATGTGATGACGAGAATCATAATATAAAAAAATGGAGAACTGAACGCACTTTAGGTTAGCTCATATCTATGGTCTGTCGCCTATCTTGAAATGAGCAGAAGTCCCATCGTCCCACTTGCTTTTGTAAATCAACCCTGACGGAGGCGGATAGTCGGTTTGTTCTTCGAAGTCAGAAGCCCAAAATGGCGTATATTGAATTTCTATTCGGGTAAGCCATTTCATTCGAAACATACTAAAGTATTCAATCCACCAAGGAGGAGTTCCACAACCTGTATCTCCTTCCAAGATGAAGGAGACATATTGAAGTCTCCAAGTCTCTGAACCCAAGTAGTTTTTGGCTATTACGATACCACGAGAATCGAAAAATGAATCTATCCTTAAAATCCATAAAAGGCGAATCTCAGAAATATGAGGAATGAAATTTCTACTATCCCTCTTCTTCTCCCTTCAGCCTTTTCTCGTGATCTCCGACCAAAAGTCTCATAATCAGAAAACGAGTACTCCACCCTAAAAAGCGATACCCTAAAATAACCCGTCTAGAGTGATCCATACATCATTTGGCGTAGAGGGGGAGAAACACTATTTCTCCAAGAGTTCTTGCCACTAGCGCATCCTACATTCTCACGGATTACCTCCCCTCCAGCGAGGGGATTTCATGCTACAATTTGTTTAAAAAAATGCGGAAGTACGGTTACTTCTTTGAGGCGGTTTCTGCTTATATAAGGCTTAAGAAGCCTCTGGAGAACGTGAATTTTCATCAAGTCGGCTCCTTTGAGGTGTTGCCTTATACCAATTTTTTGAAAAAGTACATTGGACACCTTGAGTTTATAGCTCGCAGACACTGGAGATCCAGCAAGATCCTGGGAAAAGAAAAAATCGACGTTATCCATCACATGCTGCCCGCGGTTTACAATCAAAGCTTCAACCCCCTAGCCTTCTCAAGGAAGAGGAAATACCCCTTCATATTTGGCCCGATCTCGGCTCACCTCTACCCGAGACCCTCTGACGAAAAGGCGTTCATGCGGCTTACGTCTAAGCTTCACATGGAAACCGTTCGAAGAAGCGATAGGCTCATAGCCATCACTAGCCACGTGAAAAAACTCTATTCAAAAATCGTTGAGGACGAAAAAATCTGGGTCATACCCCTAGGAGTCGATACGGATCTTTTCAAACCTCTAGAGGAACGAGAAAACAAGGATGGTTTCGAAATCCTGTTTGTAGGTCATCTTTATAGGCTGAAAGGGGTGGAAAACCTTCTCAGGGCTATGAGTTTGATCTCGAAAGAACGCGGGGATGCCAAACTTAGAATCGTTGGAGACGGTCCGGATAAAAGCAGACTTATGAATCTGGCGAAGGCTCTGCGGCTTGAAGCTAAAACTTTTTTCGAGGGGCTCATATCCCATGCACAGATAGCTGCATATTATCAGCGATGCGATGTTCTTTGTTTTCCAACCTTAGGTGAGCCTTTCGGGAAAGTGATTTTGGAGGCTATGGCTTGTGGAAAGCCCGTCGTCGCTTCCAACATAGGTGGCCCCACCCACATCATCAAGGAGGGGAAAACGGGCTTTCTCGTGCCTCCTGGCCAGCCAAAAGCCATAGCCGAGAGAATCCTTGAACTCCTAAATGATGAGTCTAGGATGAAAGAGATGGGAAGAAACGCTAGGCGTGTCGTTGTGAGGAGATACTCTTGGGATAAAATAGCGGAAGCCTATCATAAATTATATAATAGCTTGCTGTAGACAATTCAAAAGGTTCGGAAGAAATGCAAAGGTCTCACATTGCCAAGAAAATCGTGGATTTCCGTTACTCCCTGTCACTGATAGCCATGCTTTTTCTGATGGCTCTAACTCCAATGCTTTTCGTTTCTCGACACAAGTCAGACGTCGACTACGTGCATCCAATGGAGGGTGTGTTGAGCACAGATAGTTATGTGCGATATCCGTACGCAGCAAAGAACTTAGAGATAGGCTTTTCAAGGTATGGAGAACTCGTCACCCCCCAAAACGGATCATACACCGAAAACGGGCTTAAAACGGGAAGAGGCCTGGCCTACGACGGCCTCGAAGCGTTTGCTTGCCCAGATGGTCAAGGCAAATACTATCCCCTGGAGGGTTGGCTTCTGCAGTATAACTTTACGAATCTTCTAACCAAAAAGGTAGAAAGCGGTTTAGCCTACGCCCTGTACAGCGACCTTGAAGCGCAATCTCCCGAAACTGGACGCACCGAGAACCTCCTCGCGGAACCCATAAGGCTCATATACGATGGACCAAGAAGTTACGTGGCTCAAGCAACGGTCCATATTTTACATGGCCACGACAGCGTAATCGACCTCAAACAAACGATAGTGTTTAACAAAGTTTTGAAGCACGTGATAGTCCTGATGGATGTGGAGTTCACCGAATCCCCAGACTACGCTGAGTCTGCGCACATTAGAATGAGTCGGAGGGTTGCATTCAGGCTGGCCCATAGTTTGACATCGGAGCAAGGATACGCCGATAGCGTGTATGCTGATTTTCGTCCCGGCGTCGAAACGCCGTACAGGTACCCAGACTGGCCTGGCCACAACGCAACCGGATACTACGACCTTTCTCTCGTTTACGTTACGACTCAGCTAACGGGAGGGCCAGAGTACACGGGTTTTGCCGCCTACTGGCCCAACGTCACAAGCGGCAGCCTTTACGGCTGGGATGAATGGAATCAGGTTGTTAATGATCATCCTTCCGCAAGCTCTGAACCAAAGCCAGCGTTGCTCGTTGCTCAGTGGGACACTGTAGTTCCACCCAAGTCGTCCAAAAGGTTCGTCGCGGTGTACGGCATCGTCGACGGAGCTCCTCAAGAAAATCGTGAACTGGAGCTTCAACTCGGCGTTGTTTTTAACCCTTGGGATTTACACAACGCGACGAAATCCGACCTAACCTATCAGTGGGCTTTGTTGAGCCGCAACGCCGACGCAATGGGCTTCGAAGCTGAAAGCCTTATGCAGGAGGTTGTTAAGGTTAAAAACATGGGGTTTGACGGGCTTAACCCTAAGTTCTACGAAATCCCCTATCTCTTCGATGTCCAGAGGAACGATGGCTACCGCGACACTCTTGGACGACTGCACTTCAAGGAGAGATGGAACGACGCATGGATCGTGGGTTCAAACATCGTTGTCTTGGGTGAACCCGCCACAAACATGGGCGTAGAGTACTTCACAGATTTCATTTCGGTTTTCGTTTTGGAAAAGGGGCTTTACACTCCATCGGATTGGAAAAAGTCTATCCACATCATCGAGCCAACGGATAATGAAACAGGATACGCTGTTGTCGCTGCGAGCCGAGATCTAAACGGAACCTCCGCTCTGATCATTTTTGGGGTTCCCGACCGAGATGCCTATTACGCTGCGTACGTTTTGAAGGAAGGCTTATTTGAGGAGATGAAAGCCATGCCTCCGGGCGTTACCGCCCTCATAGTTAAGTTCAATTACACTTTAACACCGCGGCAGTACGGTTTCTATGAGGTTGTCGCGCAGTTTGGCACCATCACCGAATTTGGTATACAGCCAAAGATGGGAGGTTTCTCGAATTGAATCAGCCCACGGCCGTCCTCAGATGTTGTGGATGGACATCCTTGAGGTTTCCCATCGATGCAGAGTGATGAAAGATGGACAGCACCGAAAGGAGCACGTCTTCTTCATCCTCCGCGAAGGTCGGTTTTATCGATTTTTTCAAAGGGAGGATCATAGCCGATCTGGGAGTCATGACTTTTATAGCCTATCTAGTCCTCCTCAAGCAATTTCTTGACCCGGGTTTACCAGCTGGGACGGATTCCCTCGGCTTCGTGGCGCAAACCGCCTATATCAGCAGAGGTTTCAGGTGGCTTTACGTATGGCGTCCCTACGGTTTCGGCTTCGCAGAACACATCCATCTTCTCGACTTCATCTTGACATCGTTTTATGCGGTGTTCGGCGACCCATCCTTCGCCATAAAATTTTTTGTGCTGACATCCTTTTTGCTTGCCGAATTCACCATGTATGCGTATGTCTTTCATCATACCAAAAGGCATACGCCCGCACTTTTAGCTGGAGTGATCTATCTCTTGAATCAATGGCTTTTTGTACAGTTCGCCGAGGGGCACTTCGATATTATTTTCAGCTACGCCCTCGCACCGTTGCTCTTCCTGCTCCTAGACGGAGCCTTAGAGAAGTTCTCACTTAAAAACTGCCTGTCCCTCGCTTTAATGCTCTGGATCTTCGCCACTGGCTTCCACCCTCAATGTGTTTACATATACGGTTTCTTCCTGCCCCTCTACTTTTTTCTGTATGTTCTGTTTCCTGGGAAGAGCGTTCAAAAGAAATCCGACGCCGTGAAACGTCTCCTAAAGGTTGTAACACTGAGTGGGTTTGTTGCCGCTCTCTTATCGTCTTTCGTTTTGTTGCCGCTCATCTTCGGTGCAAGCTCCCCCTATTTTTCCGCAACTTATGGATACCCCATTGAAGATGCCTACAAAAACGTCGAGTATTTCTTGGGCAGCATAGGCTTTCACACACTGTTTTTTCTGGTTCCACTAGCAGCTGTGGCCATGGTTTCTTTCAGAGGTAGGCACTCTCTCTTCTTTTTCCTTTCAGCCGTTGTAGCGGCTTTCATCGCTAAGGGACCCCTCCCGCCTTTCGGCGAGATTTTCTCTTGGCTCTACGTTAATTTGCCGTACATGCACGTTTTCAGAGCTGTCAAACGCTGGTTCATGGTGACTATGCTTTCATATGCTTTCTTAACAGGGCTTTTCGTTTCGAGGTTGGAAACATCCATAAAAGGTTTTCCAAGAATCAAAGGCAAATTCCCTTTAGCTTCATCGGCAAAAAGCGTTTTAAGCCTATTATTGATAGGGATACTCCTGGCGAACGCTGGTTTATCGGGATCACTGTTCCTTAACGCGACCCAAACCTACTCCCCCCCTGAAGAGGTTCTGGCTCCATTAGAGTGGCTAAACGATGTACCGGGTGATTTTAGGCTGGCTCAAGTTGGTCCCTTCGGATACGGTGACAGCTGGATGCAACCCGGAATTCTTGGAACAGGGTACCACGAACTTGCCTACGACAGTTACTATCTGCATGACAGGGCTGTGCTTCAAGAGGGAGGCTGGGACCCTCTCGCCAGGGACTTCTTCTTCTTTACCCACGCGTCTGCCCAGTGGAGAGAGATAGACGGCATCATGCAATTGTTGGGAACGTTCAATGTCAAATACACGATTCTCCCTTTCTACGCGCAACAGAAGTGGCGTGACATCTTTAATGGACAACGCGGCGCTAAGCTTGTCCTGAACTATGCCGGCTCCCTCATACTGGAAAACCAATACTGGACACCCCGTATATTTGCCGTATCCAAATACGGTTTAGTCTTGGGCGGCAGAGCAGCTATGACCTCACTCTTGAAGGTGCCAAACTTCAACCTTAGCAGCTACGGCTTGATCTATGTCGACCAGAACATCGGTATTTTATCGGATTTGATGAACAGCTCGGATGCCCTTATTCTCTGGGAAAGCGACATCACAGACCTAGCCATGCTTCTTATAGGCGATGATTACGTTATCCCCGCCGGACAATACGCGTACCCCTCCACGAACTCTACGGCACATTGGATAGCCACCTACAACGGAAGGGACGTTGGAAAGCTCCTCCTAAGTAGGCTCACCCTAACCACCTCGGGAAACAACAGCGTAACCATACCATTTACCGCCAGGGAGGGAGGCGAGTACGAGTTCTGGATAAGGATAGGCTTCTCAGACGAGAGAGGCAACCTCACGGTGATGTTAAACGACGTTGCTGTGGGAACCATACTTCCAGAGGCAAGCACCTACTCCAAATTTGATTGGCTAAACCTGGGATCGGTGTACCTAGCGAAGGGAACGCACAACATAACCCTGGTGAACGATGGCACAGGATACAACGACATCGACGCAGTTGCGATGATCCCTCCCGCCGTTCTGGAGTCAAAAATGAACGAAGCGCTGAACTTTATCCGCAGCTTCCAAGGTCGGATAATTATTCTCCATGAAGCGGAAGACCTCTTTGGAAAGGCTTCGCCGCGACTGCTGGAAGGCTGGGAAGTAAGCCATGTGCCGTTCAACGCCAGCAACGGCTTCGTGATCCAATCGATAGCCAATTATCAGAACACGGCGCCCAAGGGTTATCCGTCGGCTAGTTCTGTGCAGGCCGTTGGCTTGGAACCTAAGATGGCGAACGACGGGCGCCTCGACACGAGGTGGGCTTCGGAGTTTTCCAAAATGCCGCAATTGTTTCAAATCGAGTGGGACGAGCCTCGTGAGCTCTGGAAGGTTCGCGTCATCTTTGAGGAGGCTTACGCAGAGACTTACCGAGTGCAAACATGGGATGGCTACGAATGGGTTGATCAAGTCGCTGTTGAGAACAACACTTCGCTCGAGTGCGACCATCTCTTCGATCGGCCGATAACGACCAGTAAACTCCGTCTTTACTTCACCTATGCTCCTGCCCACGACTCCGTGAGTCTGCGGGAGGTGGAAGCGTATTCAACATCCCTCTTATCGACAAAAGTGCGGGTTCCACGAAAAGATTCTTATACGCTTGCAGTCCGCCTCGCCATGCCTACAGATCCTAGTTTCATAGAGTTCGAGTTGGGAAACGTATTGGCATCATTTCACAGCGAAGCGTCGCTTGCAGATTTTAAATGGTGCGATGTAGGCCCTATTCAGCTGGATGCGGGGGAGCATGAGCTAAACATAAGCTACTTCGGAGACCTGTTGATCGACGAAATTATGCTACATTCTCTTAAGGATGGAGAAAGCGTGCGTCTAAAAGACCTGTTTGAGACAGGCTCACCACCTAAGGTCTCCTACCAACGGATAAACCCCAGCCATTATGTTGTTCACGCTAATTGCACCGAGCCGTTCCTCCTCATGTTTTCAGACACCTATCATCCTCTCTGGGAGGCCAAGGTAAACGGGCTGGGTACGCCTCACATCGTAGCTTACTCCTTTATAAACGGCTTTTTCATCGACAAAGGAGGCGAATTCGATGTCACATTGTATTTCATCGGTCAAACATACGCCAATGTTGGGCTGAGTTTGTCAGCTACCACCCTGATCTCGGTGGTGGCAATTCTACTCCTACCGTCTAAACTGCTTAAGAAATCGGCGAATAGCCTCCGGACAGATATAAGCTCTAAAAGATAAAGGTGTTGTCACTTTCTTCTTTCTTCTGGAAAACCGAAGTTTGCTGGAACCAATTTTGGTTGCAAACGCTTAAAAACGTTCCGTGACACAAAGTATTTTGGCGACCTTATAGTTAAATGTTCACTATGCCCTGGAGAAGAATGAGGTGAAGTGTTTCATAGTACTTCCATGCTACAACGAAGAGAAGAGCATTGAGTTGTTGATCCCAGCCATCGACGAAACGCTGAGCAAACGCGTATCCTATCAAGTCATTGCCGTAAACGATGGAAGCAACGACCACACGGGCGAAACTCTTCAAAAACTTTCGGGGAGATATCCGATAAAAGTGTTTGGGCACGCGACGAATAGAGGGTTAGCCGCGGCTATCCGAACGGGCCTGACGGAAGCGATTCGGGAGACATCGGACGACGATTTGATCGTTACGATGGACGCGGACAACACGCACGACCCCAAAGGCATCTTACGTTTGGCTAGGGAAGCGAAGAAGGCTGACATCGTGATCAGTTCGCGTTATGTGAAAGGTGGAAGGCAACTGAATGTCCCTGTTTACCGCGTTGTGTTGAGCATAGGTCTCAACCTTTTAATTCGAATCTTAGCAGGCATACCCGTCAAGGACGCCACCAGCGGTTATAGATGCTACCGGGCTTCGGCGTTGAAGAAAACCTTAAAGGTTTTTGGCAACAGGTTGATCGAATCTCGGGGATTTGAGGCTTTATTCGAAATCTTGGTGAAGGCGTACTGGTGCAACAAAAGACTTGTTGAGGTCCCCAATACTCTGGACTATGGTAAAAAAGTTGGGAAGAGCAAAATGAAAATCATGTCAACGATGCTTAGTTATGTAGGTCTCTTGGTAAAGATATGCCTGTGGAGAGCATTGGGAGTACCTGTTTTTGAAAATCGCGATTTTGTATAGCCACCTCAAGGAATTTGGTGGAGTTGAGCGGACAGTTTTAAAAGAGGCTGAACTCCTCCGAAGTCAAGGGAACGAAGCAACATGTTTCTTTGCCTACGTTGACACCACAAGGTTTCGTAACGAGTTTGTAAACCACAAGGCGAGTCGAAGCTACTTTAACCCTTCCATACCCGACAACGAAACTCTGAGACTCATGCTTTCTCTACCCCTAGCCACCTCAATATCCAAATCTTTTAGGGGCATGGATGTGCTTTTATGTCATGGCTACGGCCCCTCGCCGTGGATCGGCTACAACACGAAGTTGGCTGCCGGAGTTGAATACATAAGCTATATTCACAGCATACCGCGCTTCCTCTATCTTGAACAGGAAGAGAGGAGGTTATGGGGACAAGACTCGATTAGAAATAAAATATCCATTTCCGCGCGGGTCTTTCGACCTCTGCTCAAAAAGATCGACCACACAGGAGTTATTAACTCGAGGTTTGTCTTAGCAAATAGTGAGTACACGGCGAAAAAAATCAAAGAAGTATACGACTGCAAGGCATTGGTTTGCTACCCCTTCGTCGACGTAAACCTATTCAAGCCGATACTTGACGAAGGACTTATCCGAAGAGTCATTTTAGAATACAAAGCATCCAGACCTCTGGTTCTCTCAACAGGCAGAATCGTTCCAATAAAGCGACTCGAGTGGTTGGTTGAGGCGATGAAGCACGTAATTCAACACTTTCCTTCAGCCACCTTAATGATCACGGGGGAGATATCACAGGATAACACACGTTATGTTCGCGGCTTAGTCGAAAAGGCAAAATCCCTGGGCGTCATAAAAAATTTGAGGTTTTCAGGGTTCGTCTCAAGCGCCGAATTACTGAACCTCTATAACGCCGCCAGCGTTTATGCTCACGCTTGTCCTCGTGAGGCTTTTGGCTTAAGCCCCGTTGAGGCTATGGCCTGTGGAACGCCCGCTGTGGTTTGGGACGACGGCGCAGGCCCCTGTGAAACGGTGATCGACGGAAAAACAGGGTTCATGGCAAAGCCTTACGAAATCGAAGACTTTGCCGAAAAAATTCTGAAGGCTTTAGCCATGGATAAATCGGTTCTGCGCGGCTTCGCTACTGACCACGTAAGGAGAGAGTTTTCATGCGAAAGACACTTAAAAACTTTGGCGGAGGTTCTCCATGGTCT
>Ga0315314_1001604_pt1 | contig 20103 bp, 11 predicted proteins | sample TDP9_MG_FD_203631 | JGI IMG/M metagenome (GOLD analysis project Ga0315314, IMG submission 203631) | Freshwater sediment microbial communities from Lake Towuti, South Sulawesi, Indonesia - TDP9 | ecosystem: Environmental > Aquatic > Freshwater > Lake > Sediment | place: Indonesia: South Sulawesi... | reverse complement strand
GGCTTCCTTGTTTTCTTTCCAGCGAAGTAACCTCAGAGCCTCATGAAAATTGCACCACCTGTACTCAGAATGCTCTTTTTTGTTCAGAACAACTTCCTCATTTACAGGAATTTGAACACCGAAAGCATATTCCTTTATCAAATGAGGGTCACAAAACTCGAAGCGGTAGATATCTCTGATTATCTGAATAACATTCTTTATCCCAGTTTCTTCGCCTATTTCTCTCCTTAAAGCCTGAATCTTGGTTTCTCCTTCTTCTAGCCCTCCAGTTATGGGTTGCCAAAATCCACCACTTTCTGGCGTCCTCTTTAGAAGCAAATACTGTATTTCTTTGTCAAGCTTTTTGAACAGAATTGCCTCGATTGCCTCGATTTGCTGGGGTAATCTCATACGGGAACAGACCCAAACGCTAGTATTTTGGATTTCGCTATTAGTGTAATTCGGTTCAATCTCAAAGAGGTCTTGCATTAATGCGGGGGGTGGGATTTGAACCCACGAAGGCCTACGCCACAGGGTCCTAAGCCCTGCTCCTTAGACCAGGCTTGGAAACCCCCGCTCTTGGAGTTGAGAGGGCGGTGTATGTAGTGGTTTTGGGTGACTTAAGAATTCTGTGAGGACATTGGAACATGTAGGATGTTGGAAGCGATGTGTGGGCTGCGGGAAGAGGATTTTCAGAAGAAGAAGGGATTTATCGCTTAGCGCCTTCTTCTAGCGTGTTAGCTGGGGCAGTTGTGGTTGAACACGCAGGCGTAGACTGTTTGGAGCGGTTTCTTTTTCTGGCGTTATTAACTTCCGCTTAGAACAAGCAATAACACCGAAGTAACTTATTCAGTAGTTGTCTGTGCCGCGTGTACGTTGACTACTTCCATGTTAGCGTTGCATTGTGCGTCAGAAGCTGTGTGGACATCGTCGTCAGACTGTTCCCGATGACGACATCATCCAGCATGGCTGCGGATGGCGGTTTAGATAGTTGTAGTTGGACATGCGAGACTGTGCTGTACAACTTCTTCCTATGTTGACAGGGCGGGGGCTGTGGTTGTGTGGGTGTTGATGCCAAATCGCTCTTAGTGTCATCAACAAGACGAAGGCTTTGGAAGTTAGAGTCCCTTCCATCCCATTTGGGGCGGTTCGATGCCTATTTGCCAAAGCAGCGCGATCACTTCGCCTCGGTGATGGATTTCTTCTTCGAATACGTGGATTAGGACGTCTTCGGCTGTGATTTTGCTTGTCTTGCCATTTTCTTTAATTTCATATGTCTTGTTGAGTCCTTTAGCTGGTTGTGAGTCGAGGTATTCTCGCATTCGCTTCTCCACATGTTCCATGTAGGTTTTGACTTCTTCAAAACTCTTGTACTCATCATATTTCTTCTTGGAATGGCGGTCTTCTTTTTGCAGGAAATCCAGCCAGTAGTCGATTGCGCCTAAAGTGTGCACAAATATATTTCTGAACGAGTGAAAGCTAGCTTCTCTGTTCTTAGTGAACTCAGACCAAGACAGCTGTGTGAGACACTTAAAGTATCTGTGTCTTACTTCATCATTGTATTCAAGGAGTTTTCTGATGTCAACCATAATTGACACCCAGAACATCATACGTCCCTAGTTAATATAAAACCTGCACATACGCGCGGCTCAAGCAAGGGGCTTTTTTTGTTTCTAATGTTGAATGCGCATTCTAGGAATATTGAGGCAGCTTCCAAGTAAGAACCAGTGGGGCAAGCGATCATTTTCATTCAGCTCAAACAAAGATCTCCTGTTAGATGTGCAGGCTAAGCATGGCCGGGTAAATTGATTCAGATGAACCTTTGTCTTGGTGATTTTCGTATCGAAGATTGTTCCACAAGGCATAAATGATACCTGCGCGTTACTTAGTAGGTTGTCTATGCTTAGTCTTTGCATGTGTGCGATGAAGCATAGCGTAATAGGGAGAGGAGAATAGGGGATGGAGGGGAAATTGGTTGAAAGCAAAGAGACTGCTTGGGAGTATTAATGAGCATGTGCGTGCGGGGATGATGCTGATGTTGCTTCTGATAGGCACGTTAGGCTTGTCAGGTTTAAAAGGCGAGGGAGGGTCACAAACTGATAAAATGTCTGATGCTGATCTATTAAGCACTTCGACCCTCTTTTCTGAAGGTTTCGAGGGCGCTTTTCCTGCTGACAATTGGTTGGTCCAAGACAAAAACTCGAACAATGGTCTAGACTATTGGGACGATACTTCTTATCGTTCGCAGGCTGGAAGCTGGAGTGGTTGGTGCGCCCAAGTCGGCAGTCAAACTACAACAACAACTATACTGTCTGAGAATTTTGAAGGTGTGTTTCCAGGATCATGGACTGTCGAGGATTTTGACTCAGCGTCGGGCACTGACCTTTGGGACGATACTTCCTATAGGACCTATGCAGGTTCACGCAGCGCGTGGTGTGCGGAAATAGGCACCAAAGCGGGGACACCCGCAACTATATTCTACGAGGATTTTGAAGGCGCGTGGCCAGGCTCCTGGATCGTATATGACAGCAATGAAGCAAATGGCTATGACTATTGGGGCGACTATTACGACACAACACATCCGGCACATCAAGGATCATGGGATGGATATTGCGCAGACATGGGTGCCCATCCGGTGGGATGCGGCTATGACGACAACATGGACGCTTACATGTACCGTAATGTTAGTCTCTCTGGATATTCTTCGGTTACCCTCTCCTACTGGTATTGGCTTAGCTGCGAGTATAATTATGATTACCTAGATGTGACATACTTCGATGGTTCTTGGCATTATATCGATCAGCACACGGGCAATATAAGTGTATGGCAGTACTCCAGCGTGTCCATTCCAACCTCAGCGATTTATGTCGGTCTGCATTTCCACAGCGACGGCAGCATCTGCAACTATCCGGGGGCATTCGTTGATCAGGTCCAACTGACAGGAATCCCGCAGGTTCCGAACAATTCTGTTCATGAGTACGACAACGATATGGAGACTTACATGTACCATTCTGTTAGTCTCTCTGGATATTCTTCAGTTACACTCTCCTACTATTATTGGCTTAGCAGTGAGAATAATTATGATTACCTATACGTAACGTACTTCGATACTTCCTGGCATGACATCGATCCGCATACTGGCAACAGTGTCGGATGGCAGTACTCCAGCGTGTCCATCCCGACCTCAGCAGTTTATGTCGGTTTTCACTTTTCAAGCGATTATTCCGTATGCAACTATGAAGGAGCTTACATAGACCAGGTGCTATTAAGAGGGTTCGCTGACTTCCCCAACTCTTCACTCCACTTGTACGACGATTACATGGATGCCTCCATGGTTAGGAAGTATACGATAGATGCAAGCACTTGGGTGTCAGCTAATCTGTATTATTGGGCATGGTATCTAACCGAAAGCAGCTATGACTACTGCCAAGTTATTGTCACCAACGATGCAGGCGCAAACTGGTATCCTATAGGCGAGCAACTGACTGGCACCAGCGGTTGGTCATATCATACACTGTCTATTCCAGACACATACCTTACTTCTCTCTTCAACATAGGCTTCATGTTTCACTCAGATGGTTCTATACGCTATGAAGGAGTCTACCTAGACAGCATAGTTATGCAATACGAGATCTTGTCTTCCCCAATCTATATTCGTGCGGATGGCTCGGTTGACCCTCCCTCGGCGCCAATACTCCGAAACGTAAACCTCTACACGTTAACGGACAACATCTATAGCTACGCTCCAACCGCAATTGTGATCGAGAAAAATGGCATAACATTGGACGGAGCGGGCTATACTATTCAAGGGTCAAGCGGCGTAGGAATAGACCTGTCTGGCAGAACCGACGTAACGGTCAAGAACGCTGTAATCAAATCATTTTCATACGGCATCAAACTGTCTAATTCTTTGAGCAATTTCATCCAAGGAAACAGCCTGAGAGGCAATCAGATTGGCATTTTGGTGTCTGACTCTTCGAGCAACACGCTAAATGGAAACATCATAACCAAAAGTCAAAACTACAGCGTTATATTCTATGATGATTCTTACCACAACACCTTGTCAGGAAACAACATCTCAGACAATTATCATGGCGTGTGGCTCTGGTGGTCTCCGAACAACCTTTTGTCTGCAAACACTATAGCAGGCAACAACGGTACTGGCGTTTGGCTTGCTGAGGGGTCTTCCAACAACACGTTGATCGGAGGCACCATCACAAACAACCACTATTATGGCGTAAAGCTCGAGCATTGCTCAAACAATCGTATCTACCACAATAACTTCATGAGCAATTCACCCGCTCAAGCCTCCATTCTCGATTCTGCGAACGTTTGGGATGACGACTACCCCTCAGGCGGCAACTACTGGAACAACTACGCAGGCGCAGACCTGTACAGTGGGCCTTCACAAGACGTGATTGGCAACGACGGGATAGGAGACACAGATTACGTAATTGGTGGGAGTAACCGGGACAACTATCCACTCAAGGAACCTTGGACACCAACACGAATGCTACCGCCACCAACAGAATGGACCAAAACATACGAGGGAACAAGCACTGATGTTGGCTATTCTGTAGTTGAGACGAGTGATGGAGGATATGCAATAGCAGGCTACACCAACTCTTTCGGCTCAGGCAGCCAGGTGTATTTGGTTAAGACGTTTGCTGACGGCACCATGGCTTGGAACAAAACATACGGAGGAACAGGCGCTGACTGGGGCTATTCTTTGGTTGAGACGAGTGATGGAGGATATGCAATAGCAGGCTACACCAACTCTTTCGGCTCAGGCAGCCAGGTGTATTTGGTTAAGACGTTTGCTGACGGCACCATGGCTTGGAACAAAACATATGGAGGAACAGGCGATGAGCGGGGCTATTCTGTAGTTGAGACGAGTGATGGAGGATATGCAATAGCAGGCTACACCAACTCTTTCGGCTCTAACTATCAGGTGTATTTGGTTAAGACGTTTGCTGACGGCACCATGGCTTGGAACAAAACATACGGAGGAACAAACTACGACTATGGTCTGTCTGTGGTTCGGACAAGCGACGGAGGATACGCAATAGCAGCCCAAACCAACTCTTTCGGCTTGAGCTGGCAGGTGTATTTGGTTAAGACGTTTGCTGACGGCACCATGGCTTGGAACAAAACATATGGAGGAACAAACAGTGACCTCGCCCAGTCTGTGGTTCAGACGAGTGATGGAGGATATGCAATAGCAGGCTACACCAACTCCTATGGAATTGGCACGCCAACTTACAACAATTTCTATCTTGTTAAGACCAATTCAGCTGGAAGCATGCAGTGGAACAAAACATACGGAGGAACAAGCAACGACATCGGCGCTTATGTTATTCAGACAGATGATGGAGGATACGCGATGGCAGGCTATACTAATTCTTATGGTGCTGGAGGCTATGATTTCTGGCTGGTTAAGACCGATTCTGCTGGAACCAAACAGTGGAATAAAACTTGCGGAGGACCAAACGCTGACTATGCCTACTCCGTAACTCAGACGAGCGATGGAGGATATGCGTTAGCTGGCAAAACTAATTCCTTTGGAGCTGGAGGCGACGATATGTGGCTGGTTAAGGTTTCTGGTCCAGTCCACCCGTCCACCGAGTATCCTTGGCCCATGTTCCAGCACGACCCCAGACGCACAGGCTCCACGGAAAGCCCAGGGCCAAACACAAACCACATGCAATGGAACTACACAACAGGCGGCATGGTAGACTCTCCTCCAACTGTTGTTGATGGTAGAGTTTACTTTGGATCAGAAGATAACAAGACTTACTGTTTAGACGCTTTAACTGGAGCCTTCATATGGAGCTATACAACCGGTGGGGATGTAGGTTACTCTTCTCCTGCTGTTATTGATGGTAGAGTCTACGTGGGATCACGTGACCACAAAGTTCACTGTCTAAGCTCTTCAACAGGAACAAAAATCTGGAGCTACACGACAGGACAGAGCGTGATGTCTTCTCCTGCTGTTGTTGATGGTAGAGTCTACGTGGGATCATGGGATAACAAGACTTACTGTTTGGACGCTTTAACCGGGGTTCACCTATGGAGCTACACAACGGGCGGCGGCGTGTTTTCTTCCCCAGCTGTTGTTGATGGTAGAGTCTATGTGGGCTCAGAAGATTGCAAGGTTTACTGTTTGGACGCTTTAACCGGGGTTCACATATGGAAATACACAACAGGCTACATTGTGTATTCTTCTCCTGCTGTTGCCGACGGGAAAGTCTACGTTGGTTCCTACGATCATAATGTCTACGCTTTGGATGCAGCCACAGGAGCAAAGATCTGGAACTACACTACGGGACATTGGGTAGGCTCTTCTCCTGCTGTTGCTGATGGAAGAGTCTACATAGGATCATTCGATGACAAGCTTTATTGTCTCAACGCTTCAACTGGGGCATACCTTTGGAGCTACCTAACGGGCAGCTACGTGTTTTCTTCTCCCGCTGTTGCGGGCGGTAAAGTCTACGTGACATCAAATGATCGCAAGATTTATTGTCTGAATGCCCTAACTGGAGTCGTCACATGGAGCTATACTCACTCAACCACTGGGCGCGGTGGTACTTCTCCTGCTGTTGCTGATGGCATGGTTTACGTAGGCTCAGAGGATGGCAGGGTATATGCGTTTGGAAATACTGTTAAGGCAGAAGATTATCCGACGATACAGGCGGCAGTCGACGCTGCACCGCCGAAAGCCACAGTCATAATTCAGCCGGGAACCTACTACGAGTCCATAGTCATTAACAAGCCCTTAACGATCATGGGCAGGAAAGGAAGCAGCACCGACTTCGAAGGAGGCGGCACAGGAATCGCCATAAAAATCACGGGCACATACGACGTCACCGTCACGAACGTTGTGGTGACGCACTGGAACAAAGGCATACTGATAGAGAACTCATTTCAATGTAACATCTACAGTAACGTAATGTCTTGTATGGTTGGCAGCGGAATCGCCCTCACAGGCAGCAGCACAGTCAGCAACCACATCTACAGCAACAACATCTACTCCAACAACATCGCCATCAACATAACCACCTCATCAACCAGCAACACTATCCACGACAACACCATCAGCCTGAACAGCATCGGCATAAACATAGAATCCAACGGCAACACAGTCTACGCGAACACAATATCACAGAACAACATCGGAATCAAAGTCCTCCATTCGAGCAACAGCATCATCTACTGGAACAACTTCATAAACAACATTCAAGCACACCTCGACCTCGGATACGCCAACACATGGGACGACGGCTTTCCCGCAGGCGGCAACTACTGGAGCGACTACAAGGATCGGTATCCAAATGCTTCTGAATTCGGAACCTCTGGAATCTGGAACACACCCTACGAAATCGACGGCTTCAACGTGGACAACTATCCCCTCATGTACCCAGCTCAGGAAATCAACGTGACCAAAGTCACGCCCTTCAAAACCATTGTGGGACAAGGCTACAACATAAGAATAAACGTTACAATAACAAACAGAGGCAAATACACAGAAGTCATAAAGGTCACACTGCATGCAAGCACGACTCACAGCACTCAGCTCACAAACATCATGGTGCCAAGCCGCACATCCAAAAACATCACCATAACATGGAACACGTTGACTGTTCCCTACGGCACTTACCCCATAAGCGCCGAGGTTGACCCCGTTCCAGGTGAAACAGACGTGGCAAACAACATGCGCATCGACGGCTCGATCAAAGTTACAATCATCGGCGACGTTAATGGCGATGGCCGTGTGGATGTCATCGACTTGTACGCCGTCGGCAAGGCATCTGGCTCTAGCTCATCAACGTCTAACTGGAACCCAAACTGCGACTTCAACGACGACGACACAATAAACTCGTTGGATCTGCTGGACGTAAGCAAGAACTACGGAAAAATGATCTAACGGTGCCTTTCCCCTAGCCTTGGTTTTTTCGAAGAGCCATCATGTATTGCTTATTCTTGTTCCCGTGATGTTTTCCATAAGCCCTTTAGGATCTTGTTGAGCGCGCCCTTTGTGAGGCGGCTTTAATGGTTTAGGTGTTTCTTGAAGAAGTCAACTATCTTTGTGTAGCAGACCACTTTGTTCTTGAACTTTATGACATCATGACCTTCGTCTTCGAATACTAAGAATTCAGTCTCCACTCCCTTTGCCTTCAAGTCTTCAACAACATCTTTCGACTCTGCCACAATGACTCTCGGGTCATTTCTGCCCTGAATAATAAGCATTGGACACTTGATGTTGTTCAGATAGGTTCTCGGCGAACGCTCTACCAGAAATTCCTTATCCTTTTCAGGATGACCCACTGACAAGACGAAGAATGTTTGCCAGCTTTGAGGGAGCCTATGAATGAAGGATATCAAATCGTAAGGTCCGAACATGTCGCATGCCGCCCTCCACAGGTCAGGATGCCTAGACGCCAGAGTCAATGTCATGAAGCCACCGTAAGAGCGCCCGATCACCGCTCGCTTAGAAGAATCTATTCGTGTGTCCTTCTCTAGGATTTTGAGCCCCTCAACTTGATCAAGCCTATCTTTGCCACCCCAATCGTGATCCACCTGCTTCATGTACTTCATGCCGTAGCCGCTGCTGCCGCGCACATTAGGAACAAACACGGCAAACCCGTTTAAAGTCAAATACTGTATGAGCGGCATTGAAAACCACGTGAAGTCCGGTCTTTCCTGGCTTTGAGGACCACCATGCACATACAGCACGAGGGGTCTAGCCCCTTTGAAGCCCAACTCTTTAGAAGGTAAGTAAAGGCGAGCAGAAATTCTCAAGCCATCAAAAGACGTGTAGCTTGCATCTTCTCCATGTGAAAGGGTTTTCTGATCAATGCCTAAAACACGTTCACGGGACAGTACACGCGGTGTTTTTGCTCGAGAACCCATTGGATAGAAGTACAACTGCGCAGGAATGTTTGCCTTCGCATGTGACAGGATATATCCAACTCTGATTCTGCCTGAAGCTTTATGCAACTCGAATTCATAACCAAGCAACACTCCTTCCTCGAGTGGGGGCAAACCGCAAAGCGTCCGTGTCACTTTCAGATTTCTCTCGCCTCTGTCGTCATGGTAGCCGCATTCGTAGAGCCATGAGCATCCGTCGATGTTGTACTCAAGTAGGTAGAGGTTGTCATGCACTGATTTGAGGTCTACCAGTTCACCCTTTCCCTTATGTTGGGTTCCCGAAACTGGCACTTCTGTTATGTCAGTTGGCTTGTCAAGCGGCATGTAGCCTATGCTTCCTTCATCACTGAACAGGTTTGTGCGGACTAAGAGACCTTTTTCATCTGGTGTGAAGTTGCAGGTTCCGAACCCTGACAAAGCAACTTGCTGGTCTTTTTCTCTTTTCTCTAATGGAATTCCGTAGAAGAGCTGTCTCTCAGTCATCGCTTTACGCCAAATGTAGAGAACAACGTCGCCTGCCGTGTAACCGTCAGCCAGAATTATAATTGAGTGATCTCTGTTACCACCGTTCCAAGTATTGCCATAGAGGCTTGTGCCAAGCGATGCAACCTCCAAAGTAGCCAAATCAACCTTCAAGCCCTCAATATTAGGGGTTTTTCGATCGTCTCTGAAGAAATAGGCAATGTTCTTTTCCACATCGCAGTAGACGCAGCCTACCTGCTGGTTCTTGTATTTGTCTCCGAATATGGGTTCAGGAATGCCTCCACTAAGCGGAATGAAGCAAGGCTGGTAGTTCTCGTTTCCATTTTCGTCGATCATCACCAAAATCTTACCCAGCTTAGGCAGCACATAGTAGTTGTGTCCTGCCATCAGATGCGGGTTCTGCAGGGCTAGACCAGCTGGCAGCAATGGTTCTGGCAAGCTTCCTTTCCGATCCATAGCATATAGGCTTATCACACCACTCACATCGCTCAGAAAATACACCTTACCGCCTGCCAACTGTGGCGAGAGAAGAAGCCTTGCAGACAGCAAGGATTGAATTGGAAACTGAACGCTGACATCTTCTTGGCTCATGTTCTAGTCACCTAGAGAGGAAACAAGTCAGAAGCCGTATGAATATAACAGTTTAGGCTATTCCTTCAGCATGGGCATCTTAATGCCCTTTTGCTTGGCTATCTGCTGCGCTTTCGGGTACCCTGCGTCTGCGTGCCTAACTACAGCTGTTCCTGGATCGGTTGTCAAAACGGTGACTAGACGTTTCTCTGCTTCTTCTGTTCCATCTGCTACTAGGCACATGCCAGCGTGGATGCTGTAGCCCAAGCCCACGCCGCCTCCGTGATGAACTGAAACCCACGTGGCACCCGCCACCGCATTCAACAAAGCGTTCAGTATAGGCCAGTCAGCTATGGCGTCGCTTCCGTCTTTCATGCCCTCTGTTTCACGGTTAGGCGAAGCTACACTGCCGCCGTCTAAATGATCTCTTCCAATCCATATAGGACCTTTTAAGTCGCCTTTGTGCACCATGTCATTCATAATCTTGCCAAACTTAGCACGTTCACCGAATCCAAGCCAGCACACGCGGGCGGGCAGTCCTTGAAACTTCACTTCCTCCTTGGCTTTCTTTATCCAGCGGCACAGTTCCTTGTTGTAGGCAAACTCCTTCAACACGACATCATCAAGAGCGTGAATGTCATCTGGACTGTCGATGAGGCTTGTCCATCTGAATGGACCGCGACCCTCACAGAACATTGGTCTAATGTACCGTTGCACGAACCCTGGAAAAGCAAACGCATCCTTGTAACCCATGTCTAATGCTTGCTGCCGAAGGTTGTTGCCGTACTCAAACGCCACCGCGCCTTTCTGCATCATCTGAACCATAGCTTTAACATGCGCGGTCATGCTCTGCTTGGATTTCCTAATGTACGTCGCTTGATTCCTTCCGCGGAGGTCATCTGCCTCCTCCTTCGATAAACCTGCGGGATAGTAGCCGTTTAATGGATCATGAGCCGACGTCTGATCCGTAACCACATCAGGAACGAAACCTCGACGCACCAATTCAGGCAACATCTCAGCCGCGTTGCCCAGCAACCCAATACTCTTCGGCTCGCCATCTTCTTTGGCTTCCTCAACCATGTCCACAGCTTCAGTTAAATCATGGGTCCACGACTGCAGATATTTGTGCTTCAACCTGCGATCAATCGCTTTCTTGTCAATTTCCACAACAAGCGCAACGCCATCATTCATAGTGACCGCCAGTGGTTGAGCTCCACCCATCTCGCCTAAGCCAGCGCTCAAAACTATCCTGCCTTTCAAACTGCCTTTAAAGTGCTCTTTTGCCACTGCAGCCAACGTCTCATAAGTGCCCTGCAAAATGCCCTGCGTGCCAATAAACGCCCACGAGCCAGCGGTCATCTGCCCAAACATAATCAAGCCTTTCTCCTCTAACTCGTAATAATAATCCCAAGTAGCCCACTTCGGCACCAACATGCAATTCACAATCAACGCCCTTGGCGCCCACTCATGCGTCTTAAACACAGCCACGGGTTTACCGCTCTGAACCAGCATGGTTTCATCAGGCTCAAGCCTCTGCAACGTATCCACAATCGCATGGAAACAGTCCCAATTACGTGCAGCTTTGCCAGTTCCGCCGTAGACGATCAGGTTTTCAGGGTCCTTCGCCACTTCAGGGTCAACCATGTTATACAGCATGCGCAGAATGCCTTCAATCTGCCAATTCCTGCAATGTAATTCAGAACCAGAAAGATGCTTCAACGCTCTGGGCTTGGCAACCTTAAGCTTCTGCACCAGCATCGCCTCCGTGAGCCATATTGAAACGAGCATTTTATAATCATTGCTGTGATCCTGCGCTAATCCATAGCTCTATAAGATCGAGAAGTACACGATCTCTGAACTCTACCCGCATCCTTACGTGGAACGATAGAATCTTTTGAGTTCACTTGAAATAGCGTTGTCTTCGTCAGGAAGCGTTTTCATGCCTCTCCTCAACCACACAGGTAAATAACGCTGACAATAAGGAGTGGCGAATCGGTGATCAAGAAATACGATGGCGCCTCGGTCTTCCAACGTGCGTATAGGTCTGCCCGCCGCCTGCGCCGCTTTCTTCAAAGCAGGAACAACGTAACCGTATTCTCTTCCGTGCCCATAAAACCGCTCATCAAAATACCTTATCTGCGCATTCACAGTAGGCGTGGGCTCAGCATAGGGCACACCGACAACAGCAACCGCATTCATCTGATCGCCAGGATAGTCAGCGCCTTCAGAAGATCGCCCGCCTTGAACACCTAACAAAACGGCACCGCCACGCTTAGCGTAGGACTTGAACTTATTGATCAAACGCTCGTTTTCACGAGACTTCATACCTCTATGCTCAGAAAACAAAGGCTTCTCCACACTGTCCTCAAGTCCCGCCTCTAACACTCTCTCCAAAACCTCATACGACGCTGCGAACACACCCACATTCGCAGGCGTGTTTTCGACGACCTCCACTATCCGCCTCACAATCTTCCGGTACATGGCAGGCGTCCGATGCTCCATCGCAGTCGTCACTCCACAACACGCCAAACTGAGAATATGCTCCTTCGGAAAAGGCGAAGGCAAAGCCTGACACACAGTTGAAGCAGGCAAATGAGTAACCTTCACGTAAGATTCCAACGGCTGCAACGTACCCGACATGTTCACGCTGCAATAAACAGCCGAAAAAACGGGTTCAGTAACCTTCGAAGGATCAAGCGCCACCACTTCCAACTTTGCGGAAGGCACACCCGTCCTAGCCAAGTAACGACTCAACACATGCGTATACGCCACATCGCCATTCGTTTCGAGCCATTTCAAAAGAAACTCGCCCACTCTATGAATAAACGAACGCGGATACCTCCCCTCCTTCAGCAACTGCTGCTTAACCAAGCTGCCAGCTTCATGCATCTCCTCAAAGAACACTTGAGGATCATCAACGTTGCCTTCATTTCTTAAATCGTCGATCAGCTGTGAAGGAGAAACAAGGCTTTCCTTCTCAACTTGCTGCGCCATCTTCTCGGTCAAAGCCCTCAACGTGCCCGCAAACTCACCCATCTCGCGACGCCGAAACTTCTCTGCCTCCAACTGAGCTTGACGCATAGCAAAAACCGTCAAGCTATCGCTAGCGATTTCCACAGCAGTGTCAGGCAGGTTATGCGCCTCATCAACAATTAGTATGACCTCGTTTAGCGGTCTGCTTAGATGCTTTAGAAAGGCTCCGCGAACCGAAGGATCAAAAACGTACATGTAACTTAAAGCCAAAACATCCACATCAGGCAGAGCTTTCTTAACCAACTCGTACGGACAGAATCGCTCCGCCTTGCAAACTTCCTGCACTTCCGAAGCCTTGTAAGGACGAGACACAACATGCTCTCTCAAATCTGAGAAACGTTCTTCCCTACTCTCAATATTCTCGTAGTAAGGACACTGATGCCTCGCCTTAAGCAATTCACAGATCTCCATGGCAGAAGTAGCATCTGGAGCATGACGAACAATCATCGGATGAAAACACATGTCCGTACGGCCTCGAACAGACAACCCAGAGACGCTCTCTCGCCGACTAATGGCGTTCAGTTCTTCAATAACTCGCTCATGTTGACGATGAGTCTTAGCTACATATAGAATCTGCAAGCCATGTTCATCAGCCAGAGGCAAACAAGCCGACAAAGCTGAAACCGTCTTGCCCAAGCCATTGCTGCCTTCGATAAGTACATGCCGACGGTTTTCAACCGCCTCAAAAATAGTATTGATGAACAAGTCTTGATAAGGTCTGATGCTCGGATACGGAAAGAAACCTTCAACGCCCTTGTTTAGCTTAGATTTGTCTAACGTAGTCAAGGATAATCCCTGCTCTTTCCATGCAGCTTGTGCAGGTCTGGCTGAGCCGCCTCTTTCCTCGCAGTTGGGCATAAGGCGTTTACTGGGCAGGGCTTATGCAAAGGGTTTCGCGCTCGACAATACTTTCGACCCAAATTGATGAGCAAAAGGTGGATAGGCAGGTAATCACTCGGTTTGTAAAGAGCCTGCAAAGACCTATGCACATCCTCATAACTGCCCTTCAAAGGAGCCAGACCCAACCGCTTAGAAACACGATTAACATGAGTATCCACAGGCACTGTCGGCTTCTGCGCAGTGAACAAAAGAACCACATCAGCCGTTTTCGGACCAACTCCAGGAAGGCTCATCAGCAACTCTCGACTTTTTTCCAGAGGCTCAGAAAAAACAAAGTCAAGTGAACCGTGAAACTGCTTCAAAACAGTCTTCGACAGCTCTTTGATCTTCCAAGCCTTGTTCCGAAAAAGACCACCAACACGAATGGCTTCCTCAACTTCCTTCCTGTCTGCAAAGGCCAGCGCTTTTGGATCAATCTTGAATCTTTTTGCCAGATTCGCGTAAGCTCGATCACGGTTTCGATCGTTAGTAGCCTGCGACAAAACCGTTCTAATCAACGCTTGAAAAGGCTCACGCCTAGAGTCTGACAGCTCTGGAACCTCGAATTCTCTGCCCAGAATCTGCAACATTCTTTGCGCTCTCTCTTTCTCTCTCATCTTGTCTGAATCGCCAATTTACTTTAAAAGCAGCTAATAGTAATACGAAGCAATAAATAAGCCTAGCAGGGTCGACCCAACATGCGAGCCAACATTGTGCAAGACGAATTGAAGCACAACGAAACCACTTTCTACGTTCTGCGCCTAGAAACAAGAAACGCAAACCTACTACTCCTAAGCGAAGACGAAGACCAACTAGGCACATTGGCAGTTGCCATGCCACCGGCGGAAAAGATGCTGGGACCACCAGTATCATCCATATTGCTAGGCGACAGAAACACCATAACAGCCCGCATGATCGCCGAACGCCTAGCGCAAAAAACCGGCAAAATTGCCCTGGCGTCGGTTTTCACCAAGAAACTGAACGACCGGGACATCGGACAAGTTTCTTTCAAGTTGCTTGAAAAAGCATTCGCCGAAGAAAAAAAGGTGACACAAAAATGAGTCTCCGCGGTTTTCTGGCAGACATGCAAAAGCGAAATCAGCTTATTCAAATCGAAGACGAGGTTTCACCCCGCTTCGAAATCTCAGCAGTCATGAAAGAGTTCGACGGTGGACCTATCCTCTATTTCGACACTGTGAAGGGTAGCCGCACCAAAATCGTGGCTGGAGTATGCGGAACACGCCAGCGTTTATGCTGGGCTCTAGGCGTCACTCCAGACACACTCTACAACAGAATAATCAAGGCTTGGCGCGACCCAGTTCAACCCAAAATAGCTCGAGGCGGACCTGTAAACGAAGTAGTTGAAAAGGCACGGCTGTCAAAGCTTCCAATTCTAACCCATTTTGAACGTGATGCAGGCGCTTACATTACGTCTTCAGTCATATCCGCACGTAGCCCTGACGGAAAAATCGAAAACGTGTCAATTCATCGTCTCCAAGTCCTCGACGACAATCACTTGGCCATCCGATTGGTGCCCCGTCACCTATACAACATGTGGAAATCAGCAAAAGAGAAAAAAGAGAACCTAGACATCGCAATCACGATTGGCACGCACCCCGCTGTCATGTTGGCTGCAGCCTCGCCTGTGCCATTTGGCGTCAGCGAATTCGGCGTTGCAAACGCGTTTCTCAACAACAAGATGAGCCTAGTCAAATGCGAACACGTCAACGCGTACGCGCCCACTGAAGCTGAGCTGGTACTGGAAGGCAGACTGCTGACAGACAGAGATGTCACTGAAGGTCCACTCGTCGACATCACAGGCACATATGATATTCAACGCAAGCAACCTGTGGTGGAACTTGTAAGCATGATGCATCGTCGAGACTACATGTACCAAGCCTTACTGCCCGGTGGCTCCGAACACAAGTTGCTCATGGGTCTGCCCCATGAAACCATGATCTGGGAAGCCGTTTCAAAAGTAGTGCCAACAGTCAAAGCCGTAAACCTCTCAAGCGGAGGCTGCGGCTGGCTTCACGCCATAATCTCCATCGAAAAACTAGTAGACGGAGACGCCAAAAATGCTCTAGCAGCTGCATTCAGCGCTCATCCAAGCCTCAAACACGCAGTTGTGGTTGACACCGACATCGATGTTTTTGATCCAGACATGGTAGAATGGGCGATAGCCACACGATTCCAAGCAAACGAAGACCTGCTCGTCATTCCGCAAGCTCGAGGTTCAACACTTGACCCAACAGCTGATCAAGAAACAGGGCTCACAACCAAAGCCGGTGTCGACGCCACTCGACCCATGAACAAGCCTCAGGAAAAATTCGAGTTGGCGAAAATTCCTACCAGTAAGAAATCAACTGAAATCATTGAAAAGCTGAAGAAAGCTGCAGAAAGGAAATGAAATGATGGGTCAACTGGGGTCGAGCCCTGAGCTAAAACGGACTCTGGGACTCTTTGACGCCACATCGATAAGCGTAGGCGCCATAATCGGAGCGGGAATATTCGTTGTCACGGGAATAGCTTCAGGACTCGCCGGACCCGGCGTCATAATATCGATCATTGTCGCCGGCGTCATAGCTTCGTTCACAGCCCTAAGCTTTGCCCAATTGAGCGCCTTCATGCCTAGAGAAGGCGGAGGCTACGAATTCACGTACCAGTTAATATCGCCGTTTGCTGGTTTCCTGTCAGGCTGGATGTGGGTTTTCTCCAATATTTTTACAGGAGCCGCAGTTTCGATCGGTTTCGCTCAGTACATGGGAGAACTCATTCCTTTTCTACCAGTCAACATTGCTGCCGCATTCGTCTGCCTCGCTTTCACTTTTCTCAATTATGTGGGTGTCCGCCAATCTGCGATGGTCAATGACGCCTTAGTCGTAGCCAAAATTCTGATTCTATTGTTCTTCATAGCTTTCGGACTGAGCTTCATTCAGCTAGGCAACTTCGAACCATTCATGCCCAAGGGGCCCATAGGTGTATTCGAAGGTGCTGCTCTAATTTTCTTCGCGTACGGCGGCTACGCCAGAGTCACAACCGTGGCTGAAGAAGTGAAAGACCCAAATCACACAATTCCAAAAGCCATCATCTTGGCATTAGCCATATCAACGGCGCTCTACGTGTTAATCGGCATTGTATCGATGGGACTCGTAGGCTGGCAACGCTTGCAAGCTTCAGCCTCACCGTTGGCAGACGCCATCAGCATAACTGGAAATTCCACAGCCGTTTTTTTCGTATCAGTCGGTGCCATAATCGCCACAGCCAGCGTCCTCCTGATGACCATACTTGGTGTATCGAGGATGGCCTTTGCGATGGCACGAAACGGTCAATTCCCTTCTTTCTTGAGTCGAATTCACCCGAGGTTTCAGACTCCTCACTACGCCATCCTCATAACCGGCCTCTTGTCCACCATTCTTGTATTCAGCGACTTCTTGCGATTAGTAGCTGTGGCCACCTTCTCTCTTCTGTTTCATCATGCACTCGTAAACCTATCAGCCATTCGACTGAAACCTCAGAACAGACAATATCCGAGATTTGTTTCTGTCACAGGCTTTCTTCTATGCCTAGTCTTGCTGGTCTTCCTTTCACAAGACCCTTGGATCATAGGAGCTGTAGGCTTTGTAATAGGCTCAATCTTCTACTGGTTGATGTCCAAACGTGGAAGGCTCGAGAGAAAAATTGTAGACACCGCGACAAGTTGATTTAGACGAACGATTCTGATGAGGCGCAAGCTGTCTGAATGCACTCTTTCAGAGAAGCGAGTCTTACTTCCACTTCGTTCAAGGTAGGAGCATAGAAAGCCGTCTTCGCCGAATTCGTCATAACCGTGTTGAAGCCCAAATCCTTCACCCACGACACAAGCATACACGTGTCGCAGAGCACATGACCGCCAGCTCGTTCAATGATGTCCACAGAGGCTTCAGCCTTTCTTTTAACGTGCTGCGATGTGCAAACCCAAAGTTCAACGTCTCTGCGCACCTTTTTGCTCTGAAGCAAACGGGCTAGTTTCTTTACTTCATCTGACGAGCAATGCGGGCACCCGACAAAAACCAGGTCTGGTGTCTGGCTGGTAGTGCAGAGACTTGATGCTGCCTCCTCAATGTCTTTAGATTCCACGGAAACGGTTTCAAGCTTTTCTTTCTTGCTTAGGTGTGCCGTATGGAACAGTGAGGCCATGCCACTCGCAGCCATCGCGGCTCCTAACTGTTTTAGTTCATCATCTGAAGCTCTCAAGCCGCTGAATGCGGGAATCTTGTCTCCCAGCAATCTGCCCAGGTAGATTCCAAGTGCGCCATAATGCATCTCTGTTTCCAGTTTGGCTTCTGCTTTTACAAGTACGTTGGGCTTGCGGTGTTCTGGTTGATGTACGCCGTAGTTTGGGGTCTTGCCGATTAATGCGGCTGCCAAGGCGCTGGGGCTTCCCTCACGATTCGTCCATGCTTTCAAGACTGAGTTGGCGTAGACTACTGCTGATGACTCTGCCCAAGCTAAATGTTGCCCTGCTGTAGGTTTTCTAAGATAATAGGGTGTGCATGTCAATGTGGGCTGGATGCACATCTGTTCATAGAGCTGGATTATGTGCTGCTGCTTCCCAAAGCGATCTCGTGAATAGCGCTTCACCAAATATTCTGGGTCAAAACTCGACGGGTTAAGAGTAGCATAAGTCTTTGCCGTGCCACCTTTTGTTGCCAGTTCGTGGAGAAACTCGATGGCGGGGTCACCCAAGTGCTTGTAAGACACGCCCGACAAATGCGCAGACTGAACTGGAATAAGCTTGGTCGCGCCGAACAAGTCGCCTAGCTTTACAAGGATTTTCATGGCTATTTGATTAGCCCAGCCGTGTTCGCCTTCCAGCATGTGTTCCTCAGACTTCGTCAAGTACAATTTGCGCTTCGCCCTACCCTAGAATTTTCACTGTGCCCTTTTCGCCGTCAACCTCAACAAGGTCGCCTGTCTTGATCTGCTTGATTTCGATTTGATCAACCATGGGAATCTCCGCGATTATAGCTCCCACAACTATGACCGTGTCCGCTACTTGATTGACAATAGCCTTGGGTCCAGCTTTCTTCTTAACCAGGGAATACAACACGTAACTGCCAACTGTTGAACCATGCCCTGATGGAAAACACAGCACCTTGTCCTTCAAAGGTTGACCACTCAAGTCGTGGTTTTTCTCGATAACGACGCCTGAATCGTAGTCAACTCCACCCAAGAAACTCAAAGGCTTACTAGAGACTAAAGCCACTCCTCTACTTCGCCCACTTGCTATGCCTCTTCCATTAAGAGTCTTCTTGACACGCTGCAAGAAACTCTCAACCCTCTAGAACGATATCTTCGCCGACGATGGAAGATCGCCTAAAAGCTTGGCTGCAGCAATGCTCACTTTTTCTCTGTGCTCCGCTTCACTGTAAACGCGCAAGATGTTAATGAACCCCTTCAAAACGTCGAAAATGCCGGATATGTCGCTGAGCCGCTGCGGAACCTTTTCACCTTCGCGTGTTCGCATGAAAACAGGAATTTCCATGGGTTCAAGCAATACAGAGTGGCTATAGGGCACCGAGGGTAGCGTGGGCACGTCGATGACTACTTCTCGAGGCTTCACGTGTGCCTTTTCAGCGATCTGGTCTCGCAGTTGGTTGCGGATTTCCTCGTGGCTGAACAGGTTGGATACGGTTTTGTCGCGCACGTAGAAGGTGCGGTCGTAAGCGCATTTCAGCAGCTTTCTTCTCTCGAGGTTTTCAATAGTCTTCCTGGATTTCTTAGATTTCTTGAGCATTGTCCACACCGTGTAATCATCATGGGCTAGGTATTCTTCTGGCGTTTTGAAGTTAATCAGGCCGAGTTCGTCTTTTGCTTCTTCCATAGCCATGGCTAACATGAGTTGCACGGCACGTCCAACGCGGTGGAAATATATGCTCTTGAACGATTCGATTCTGGCTAGTATGAAAGATTCTAGCGCTGATAGCGCGCCTACGTCAACGGCTAGATTCTGGTCCAAAACGTCCAAGGTTTGTATAAGCCGTAAGACGTCTACGTAGCCATATTGAGCGCCAGTGTGATAGGTGTCGCGAACCACGAAGTCCAGTTTGTCCACATCAACTGCGCTTCGTATGATTTGATCCATGAAAGCTCGCTTGGGCTTGTGCAGCCATCCCACAGATAGTTTAGCCACATCGTCTACTTTGAAACCAAGCTTGGTGATTATGTCCTTCAGCTCGGATTTCTGCA
>Ga0315314_1001603_pt1 | contig 20109 bp, 22 predicted proteins | sample TDP9_MG_FD_203631 | JGI IMG/M metagenome (GOLD analysis project Ga0315314, IMG submission 203631) | Freshwater sediment microbial communities from Lake Towuti, South Sulawesi, Indonesia - TDP9 | ecosystem: Environmental > Aquatic > Freshwater > Lake > Sediment | place: Indonesia: South Sulawesi... | reverse complement strand
TAGCAAGAGCCATGAGAGAGGCTTTTGAGAGGCAAGGAGTAAAAAACCAAATTCTATACACGAAACCTGGACCTGGAGCAAGAATAGTTAAGAGGGAAGAATTCTAATTTCGAATAACATGTTGTTAGTGGGACACTCTCAGCTTCACAAGAATTTTGGGGTCCAGCTCGTCCTCGCCTATCTTAAAGGTTTCCAGTTCCTCGATTTTTAGGATGGCGCTCAACTCCTCTGGATTAAGGTCGTGCACAAGAGTGATAATTTCCCTTTTTGCAAACTCTAAATGGCTCCACAAGGCGTCCTTATCCTTGTAGAGAATCCCGGCTAAAGGGCATATCTTCTCCATCTTTAAAAACCACTCGATTTTTCCGGTTTTCAAGTTGATGTCGAAGGTGACGGGTCCGGATACGCATGTTTCTGGCTTCACCAAGTGTATTATACATCTTCCTGTGCCTTTATTGAAGAATATGCAGTTGCCGCCCTTGTTTTCTTTAGGAAATGTGTACATGGTTTTTTCGAAGGGGGTTTCAATTTCTATGCCTTCCCTCGTTAGGTAGTTTTCTATAGTTCTTCTTCTGCTGGGGGTAATTGGGGGTTTCGCTCCCTTACAACACCCTATTTTACAGTTACTGCATATACGGAAGAAGTCGAGTTGCCTAGATTTCTCATAGATGTTTTGAGACGATTTTACCACCCTTACGTTGAGATCGAAAACTGGTCGTTCATGAATATGGTTTGTTCTCCACTAAATTCCTGGTCGTTGATGAGTAAACATTTAAAACAGCCTCTTCAAAACTGTTTTTCTGGGACTTTTTCATTACATCTCTCAAAATTAGGTTTGAGAGGTTACCATTTTCAATTCTTTTCTTGACGATCCGCAAGTATTGTTTCTCTTCTTTAGACGCATTTTCTTCAGCGATCTTGTGGAAGTAGCGGCATACGTCTCGGGCAGTGGGGCCTTTCGGGTGTTGAACCTTGGCATCTAAGCCATCCTTTATGACCGCCCTCAGGTCTTCTGCTAACAAGCTGTGAGGCAGATGCTGCTCGTTTTCTCGAATAAATCCTCTAAGGGATGCCCGTATGAAGCAGCTTAAAGCCACGTCGGATTTGATGCATTCTTGCTCATCCATAATCCTGATCTCAATGGCTCTTCTATCGAATCGAAACACCGCACCCCTCGAATTTAGCCACTCCTTATATAGAATACATTTGGGAGCATTTGCCCTCATGAGGTCTTGGGAATACCTCTCAATCGTAACCTTTTCATATTCCTCAAAGGAGTTCACATATTCAGGAACGATGTCCCCGGCGATAGACGGAACTTCTTTCTGATTTATTTGATAGAAGTGGAGGCGGTTGTCAACAAATTTCCCGATTTTCGACTCGTAGATGGGTGAGGAAGCAGAAACAGCGGGGATATAGGGCAAGATGTTTGCTAAAGCATTGTGCAACGTCACTGCTCTTCTCTCATCTGAGTAGGGTAGGTTGAGTTGAAAGCTTTGAATGTTGAGCCAACCGTGCTGAGCCAAGTTGAAGACTCTACTCAATGCCACGTAGATTTGTCTGTCTCTATGTGACCACACCTTTACGTCATCTAATCTTATGAAGGGGTGCATTCCTAAGCCGAGCAAATGCGCCCCGTATCGTTTCTTTAAGAAATCGGAAACCCTCACAACCGCTTCATGCATGGTTTCTTCAAATACCTTCGGAGAATGAAACGGCGTGTTTGCCTTAAACTCAGCGACATGCGACTGAAGCTCCTTTCCAAGGGTAAATTTACTTAGCCTAACGTAATTAACCACTCGACCATACAAGCTCTTAATTACCTTATCCACAATGGGGAGTGGGTGTAGATTCTCGTCCACTAGGGAGAACTCGTGTTCGGGGCCGAGGACTTCTAGCGTCCTATACGTATACTAACCCTCAAGCTTAACTAGATTTGTTATGAATTTAGAGAAGATAAACTTTTTGATGCCAGTTTTTTGTCGCAAAATGAGTAAAGATATGCAAAAACTACCCAGTTTAGATAAGCCCGTTTTCTTTCAACGCTTGCATTGCATGCTGACCGCTGGTTGTTATGAAGGATATAGCCTCTGAAATACATCTGGTCGCCTCTAGGTATTCGTGTGAACGGATCCTATCCGCCGCCTCCATTACTTTTCTGTTTGCCTCTTCGAAGTTTCGCATCCCAAGAACATTATAAGCTATTTGAACCTCTCCTGACAGCGCGTTAAAAAATGACGAAATTAGTTTCTCAGCACCGACGAGTTCATCGCCTATTAGTCCGCTGATGTATTCTGAAAGCTTTGCTGCAATGATTAATTCCGACTTAATTCTCTCCGCAAACTGAAAGCAAATGATAGCCGTTTTGACGTCGAGTGAAGATTTTTCCAAAGCCATCGCACCCCCTCTTAATGTAGAGTCTACCCATAATAAAGCGTCAACGTTCCTTGATTCCTATAGCGATAAGTAATACTCCAACCAAAATAAATAGGAGAGGCCAGAAAAGCCCCACAACTCTGCGCCAAGACAACCACGCCCACCAAAAATTCCACGAAATGATTTCTAGTGTAAATAGAGAAAATATCACACCTAGCACAACGATAATTATTCCAAAAACTAAACTGATTTTCGCAATGGATGGTGGAGGCGCTGGAGGTGTTGGTGGTGCGGCGGTTGGTGGAGTTTCAACGGGCTTTTCTGGAACGATAATCCACGCGATAATGTACGCTAAAATTCCAGCACCCCAAGCTAGAGTGAACACGACCCATAGGAGTCGTATGAGTGTCGGGTCTGTGTTAAAGTATTCCCCTATACCTCCGCAAACTCCTCCAAGGATTCTATCTGTTTTTGACCTGTAAAGCCGCTTCACCTGAGCGGATGCCATTTATTACACCTACCTCACCTTAAGTTTGCACCATCCAAATTTAAAATATTCTATTTTTGGAGGCACTCCCAATTGCGCGCGGCTTTTCCAGGTTTCACTATAAACAATCAGGTTTTTCCGGATCCTTAGTCACTTCGGGTCGACTACATTGTATAGCACGCGCAATATGTCTTCAATCTGCCAGTTTTTGCAGTGCAGTTCAGAGCCTGAAAGATGTTCACAAGATTTTAATAATAGAAAAGAAGCAAAACGGTGCTATTTGTGATAGGTGGTCGACATGACTTCTGGTGTTGGTGATGTCCTATCATTCTCTAACTGATTGTATAAGCGAGGTTATCACTCCGTCGTGACACCTGAGGGCTTCAAGAATTCGAAGAAAAGCCATCGAAGCGCCTAAACTTAGGACGAAGGGCTGTAACATGTTCATCAGCATAACGATGGAGGCACTGCCTAGTAGTGAAGTAATAGATAGAACTCAAATGCTACAGATGACTTATACCACACGGAACGCCGATCTGACATAGTTTTTGGCGGGTTCTTAAAAGCGTTTTCAGTAGAGTCAATGCTCTAATCTTCGCAATTGGGGAAGAAAGTTGAGGAATTTTGACACGAAGTTTGTATCCAGTTTAGCCTTTCACGACAGATAGGGGCACTAGCCTCGCTACGCGCGTGGCAATTCCAACTTTATCGCTCACTTCTGCCACTCGATCCACGTCTTTATAGGCTGGGTCAGCCTCCTCTGCTAAAACAACCGCGCTTGCAGCCCGAATTACGATTCCACGCTGTTCTAAGGACTTCTTTATGTCTCCACCCCAGAACCTTTTTTTAGCAGCCGTTCGGCTCATCATTCGTCCTGCTCCATGAGCTGTGGAGCCAAACGAAACGTCCATGGCTTTAGGTGTGCCGACCAACAACCATGAGCTGGTTCCCATAGACCCTGGGATGATGACAGGCTGTCCAAAAGCTCGATAATCAGCAGGAACGTCCATGTGTCCGGGGCCAAACGCTCTGGTTGCACCCTTACGGTGGACCCAAACCTTTCTCCGATGCTCGTTTACTTTGTGTTCTTCGATTTTTGCGATGTTGTGAGCCACGTCGTAGACTAAGCGTAGGCCGAATTCTTCTGCTGGCCTTTTGAACACTTGCTCAAAGCTTTGGCGTACCCAGTGCGTGATGGCTTGACGGTTGGCGAAAGCGTAGTTGACGGCGCAGGCCATGGCTTGGTAGTAGTCTTCAGCCTCGTTGCTGGTTCCTGGCGCACAGGCGAGCTCTCGATCTGGCAAAGTAATCTTGTATTTATGGACCGCTCGCTCCATGACACGTAGATAATCGGAACAGACTTGGTGACCATACCCACGTGAGCCACAGTGGATCATGACGGTGACCTGCCCCTCGTGATCGATGCCAAACGCCTTAGTGACCTGAGGGTTATAGATTTTGTCGACCTTTTGAACCTCAAGGAAGTGATTTCCCGACCCCAGAGTGCCGACTTGTGGAAGCCCACGATTTTTGGCAGTGGTAGACACTTTATCGGGGTTTGCGGCTTCCATGCACCCCCGTTCCTCGCAATGCTCGATGTCTTCAGGCCAGCCCAACCCTTGATCTACTACCCACTGCACGCCCTCAGCCGCCAGTCGATCCAGCTCATGGGCAGTTACCCGAAAGTCTTTGCGGCGGCTACCGAGCCCGCAGGGAACGTTGTTGAAAATGGTATTTGTGAGTTCAGCAAGCTTAGGTCGGATGCTGGGTTCACTGAGGTTTGTAGTTAAGAGGCGGACCCCGCAATTAATGTCGTATCCTACTCCGCCGGGGCTGATGACTCCTACCTCGTAGTCGGTGGCGGCAACACCGCCTATGGGGAAGCCGTATCCTTCATGACCGTCGGGTAAGGTGATGGAGCATTTATATATGCCTGGCAGATGGGCTACGTTGGCGCATTGTTCAAGGGTTCGGTCCGTCTTCATCTTTTCCAGCAAGTCTTCGTCGGCAAAAACGATGCCGGGCACTTGCATGCCAGGCTTGTATTTTTGAGGAATCCGCCAGGTGTATTTGTCGATTCTTTCGAGTGAAACCTTCGGCGGCGGCCCACGATATTCCCTTTCCTCACCCATTCAAACCACCACCACAACAAACTCGAAGAGAGACATATAAACAATTTTGGTGTTTACGCCAAAGATAAACCATTTCGTTATCATACTACCGTTATCTACTTAGCCCAATGCAAATATCATAACATCGATGCCCTGAGGTTGGTGAAACAAAGAAATAGAGCGAAGAAAATATAATAAGGACACTAGTAGGAAAGCGTGTAGGTTACATGGTGGTAGTTAAAGAAGTCTTATGTAAGTCGGTGCTCAGCCGATCCGGTCTTCCCAGCATCGATTATTCGGTGAACCCCTACAGAGGGTGCGAGCACGGATGCGTTTACTGTTACGCTCGTTTCATTAAGCGGTTCACGGGTCATCAGGAAGAGTGGGGTGAATTTGTGGACATCAAAATCAACGCTCCACAAGTTTTGTCTCGCGAGCTTTCTAGGGTGCCGAAGGGACTAGTAACCCTAAGCACGGTTACGGACCCCTACCAGCCCTTGGAGAAAAAGTATGAGTTAACGAGGAAATGTTTACAAAAACTGCTGACCTACAACTTTCCTTTGGATATCCTCACCAAGTCATCGCTGGTCTTGAGGGACATGGACCTGCTCGCTAAATTCTCGGAGCGTGGGGTAGGCTTCACCATCACGACCGTCGATGATGAGGTGAGAAGGAAGTTTGAGCCTCGCTCGTCGCCGGTGGAGGAGCGGCTATCCGCCCTCGAGGAGCTTCACGACCGAGGTATATCCACCTATGTTCTCCTAGGACCTTTGCTGCCATACATCACGGATGTTGACGAGAGCCTTCGCAGCATGATTCAAGTCTTCGCCAAGGTGAAGGTCGGCCATGTTATGGTGGACCGTCTCAACATGCGTTGGGGCGTGTGGCCCTCGGTTGTTCGCTTCTTAAAAGAACATTATCCCAACCTGATACCTGAGTACCGACGCATCTTCTGGTCCAAGAACGACTATTTTGAAAGGATGAAATGGAAAGTTGCAAAGTTGTGCGATGACTACGGCGTTAAATATGAGTTTTGCTACTAAGGTCGACTGGAGAGGTCTTTCTAAAATATTCGACGAAGCCCTGGATGTTTTGCATGATCACCCCTCTGCTAAGCATCGAATGACCTTTGATGAATTCGGCTGCAGCCTTTATTGCAGGGTCCTCTTCCAAAACTCTTTCACAGATGGTTGCTATGTCTTTTCCGGTTTCCACTCCATCAAGAACGATTCTCGCCCACAATTTCAGTTGAGCCGCATGAGTTCTTAGTTTTTTAACTGCATCATCCGTTTGACCGAAATGCGTGTAATACAACCTTCTGGGCGCTGTCTTGATCAACTTATCGAGTGAGGCTAAAGCCATTTCTAGATGGAAGGGTGTAGGCGTAGTGGGCACAACCACGTCTAACTTACCTAAATAAATTCCAGCTGCGTCTCCAGGAAAAATCCCCCAGTTTTTCTCGTAGAAACTCAAGTGATGTGAGGCGTGTCCCGGCGTCTCCAAAACCCTTACCTCAACTTCCTCACCTAAATCTATGACCATTCCATCCGTTGCGACCATCACCCGTTCCTCTGGAACTGGCTCAGGCTCGCCGTACATGTCGGCTACTTTGCCCAAAACCTGCTGAGCTTGAGTCCACAGCTTTTCAGGATGTACCATGTGGGGGGCTCCTCGAGCGTGAACCAGTAGTCGTGCGTTGGGTAGATGATGCAGAAGGGTTCCGGCGCCACCAGCATGATCAACATGGACGTGTGAAACTGCTACGTAGTCGACTTCCTCAGTTTTTATTCCCATCTCTCGAAGACCCGCGAGCAAATTTTCGATGGAAACAGTTGGTCCAGTTTCGATGATTGCTACCTTGCTTCCCTTCAGCACATACGAGGCGATGAAATTCTCGATGCCCACTGGTTTCAGGTCAATTAAGTGCAGAACATCGTTAAGCTTCTGGCTATACATGAGACATCCCGCTGGATAAGCAATATAACCCAGCTATTAACGTTTTCAGTTGTCGTTGACTTATAACAAAATTTATGGTGTTATGACCAAAGAAGCTTTTAATCACGCTGGAATAAGTTTGACTGGAGTGAGCGGAGAAATGTTAGTCAGGGTTGTTCGGAGGTTGACGCTGGAGGAAGTTCGCGAACAAATCAAAGGCTTCGAAAAGGAGTACGACATTACCTTCGACGAGTTTGAGGAGCTATTTTTGAAAAAGAAGCTGGACAGCCGGATGGTGGGCACCTACTTCGATTGGGCGGGACTGGTCCATGCGTATCGTGGCTACGTGGAGACAGGCGAACTCGACTACGTGGTAGAGGAGCTGCGAGAGCTCAGCCCCAGCGAGACGGCGCTCCTCACCCCCAAACGACTGGAACTTCTCTACAGCTTAGCGAGCCTACGAACTGATTCCATAAACGACTTAGCGCAGAAAACTCGCAGAAACGTAAAAAACGTCTACCAAGACTTGCAGGTGCTGAAGAGCCTCGGCTTCGTCACCTTCAAGAAGAGAGGCAAACGAAACATCGTCCCAGAAACCTTAGTAGAAGAAATTACGCTGTTAATTCGGTGACGCATTCTTTGAGGAGTTTGCAAACGTTTAAGTTTAGAACGGAAGTCAACCATTTTAGGTGATGTAATTGAGCAGTTGTAGGAATCTGGAAAAAGCAATAAACGAGTTGCTAAGGCTCGATGAGTTTCCTGTCGGATGGAAGTTTGTGAAAGATGAAAGCGAACTAACTGGAGTTACCTTGGTGAAGAGGAAGGTCTATTCTTGTCAGATGTTAAAGATTGCTAGCCAAGGAGGATATGTTCACGCAGCAACCGAAAACGAGCTCTACTGCCATCATGAAAGGTTTATTTTCGGCATGGAGCCACTTCAGAATATACATCTAGAAACACAGATGAAATATGCGAAAACGAAGGACATCGCCAAGAAATGGTTTCTTGAGAAAGTGCCTAAAACAAAGTGTAGGGGCATTATGGTGGGACCACTGGGCAAAGTGGGCTTTACACCCGACTTGATCGTTTTGCCAGTCAACGCTTGGCAAGCAACACGATGCATCCACGCCTACCTACATGAAAACGGGGAAGATTTCCAATCTGTTACTGGACCCAGCGCCATACCTTGCGCATACGGCGCCGTATACGCATACAACACAGGTAAGCCAAACTTAGTAACTGCGTGTTCTGGGGCAAGAGCCTACGGAAAATTTGAGAAAAACGACTTAAGCTTCTTCATGCCATTTCAAGATGTGGACAAATTCATAGAAGGATTAAAAGAGACGCATAAGAAGGGAGTAACCGTGCCCCTTCTACTCGACCTCGGATTCCCACCGAAGCCAGAGAAAAGCGTCTTTCAAAAGGAGAGTTAAGGCACCAACACAAACTCATGGTTTGCCAGTAAACACTTCTACACGACGGTTAAATGTCCAGAATAAATTTGGCAGTCACTGCCTTTGGCTTTTTCACGATTTCCATTTGGTGGTAGGTCACCGCCTTGATTCCAACCTTTTGAGGATGCCTCTCTGGATCGAAGAGTTCTCCCCAGATTTTTGCCTTCAGCTTCAAACCACTGGAAGTTTCTTCGATGCTGGAAATCTTGAACTGGGAATACAGGTTGCCCGTGGTCTCAAATTTAACCAAGAGCTCTTCTAGCCAGTTGTAGAGAAGGGCGTATTCGTCGTGCGCCTCCACCTCCACCCGGTCCTCCACCTTGGGTTCCACCTTCGCCACGTCGGTCATCACCTCGAAGGTGGCGTACGCCGCGTTCTCAAAAGCCTCCTTCAGGCTCTTGCCATACGCCGCAATATATGCATCGGCGGTGTGCTCCAAAAACTCAAACCGCTTCTTCATCGACATAACCGTCACATCATTCCCTTTGTGAATTCATAATAGGAGTTACACTTTATTAGCTTGATTCATGGCGGGATAAGTAAGATACTCAAACTCGTAGGTTGCCCGAGTTTTGGAAGAAAACTAGACTGCCAATATAACCGGAACTGGCTTTAATTCCCCGGTGTAGGGGTCCACTTCGAGTCTTAATCCTTCAAGGGCATGGACTCCCAAGACTTGTACGTCGTCTTGCTCTCCAAAAACTATGGTGGTTCCAGTTCGTTCGCCTACGCATTCGATTATAGCGATTCCGATGGGTCTCTCTAACACCCGGCCATCAATCGTTTTGAATTTTGCCACTCTTTCTGGGTTGATGCCAAGCTTCTCTAGCATATCCTTTCTTATCCACGTGTATCTAGAACCAGTATCAACCATCAAATCGACTTCCAAAAACTGAGAAGGTTCTTTTGGATTCAACACCTTTGCCTTTGCGTACGTATGCCCCAATTCTCACACCATGCTTGCATAAGCCTAGCATAGTTTTAAAGCTTTCCGAAGCCAGTAATTAAATCATCACGATGTCAACAACTTCACGGGTGATATGTCACTTCATTCACTAACAACGGCAATGCTGGAGAAAATTGATTTATCCAACTATATTCTTATTAGCTTGAATATTCGTAGTAAAATACTCCACATTAAGGTGATAGGAAAATGGAACAATGGGATTTAATCATCATCGGTGCGGGTCCAGCTGGACTCACCGCTGGCATATACGGAGCTCGCAGCGGGCTCAAAACCCTAATCCTCGAGGAGAAAACCCCGGGAGGCGCCGCCGCCGAATCCCCCTTGATCGAAAACTATCCAGGCTTCCCCAGCATCAGCGGACGCGAGTTAGTGGACAAAATGGTGGAGCATTGCCAAAAATTCGGGGTGACGATCAACGAGTTGGAGAAGGTTGTTGAACTCGACCTTAAAAGCGAGAAAAGGGTCGTGAAAACCGATCGAACTTCTTACACGGCTTCTGCCCTTATCGTTGCTTCCGGCTGCCACTATCGAGAGCTTGGAGTGTCGGGTGAAAATGAGCTTCGCGGCAGGGGAGTTAGCTTTTGTGCGGTTTGTGATGGAGCCTTCTTCAAAGGGAGAAGGGTGATTGTGGTGGGGGGTGGAAACTCCGCGGCGGTCTCCGCCATATACCTCTCCAATCTAGCGTCCAACGTCAGACTGGCTCATCGAAGGGACTCGTTAAGAGCAGAGGAAGCGCTCGTAAAGGATTTGCAGGAGCGAAACGTGGAGTTACTATGGAACACCGAGGTCAAGGAAGTCAAGGGAGATGTCAAAGTGAAGAGCATCGTCCTATGTAACAACAAAACGGGCGAAACCAAGGAAATCGAGGTAGACGGCGTGTTCGTTCAAGTCGGCGAAGTGCCCAATAGCCAATCTGCCAAAGAAGCTGGAATAGAGGTGGACAAGGGTGGCTACATTATAGTGGATGACCGTCAAAGAACCAACATTCCAGGCGTTTACGCAGCCGGCGACGTAACGACTGGCCCCGTGAAACAAGTTGGAACCGCAGTTGGACAAGCCATCGTGGCAGCCACGGAAGCGTTCGGATACGTCAAAAGACCCTACTACTATACTACTACCAGAGGCTGAGTTGAAACTGGCCCGGTGAAAACATTTGATGAGAAGGCGAGACACCAAGTTTAAAGGCGAGGTCCTCTCAGCCCCAGGAGGGGAAACCCTGCAACGTTGCTATCAATGTGGCTCCTGCACTGGTGGATGCCCCACCGCCGCCCTAACCAACTTTCGGGTTAGAACCATCATCCATAAAACATTGCTCGGGCTGAGGGACGCGGTGCTGTCCGGCAAAGACGTTTGGCTATGCACAGTTTGTTACACTTGCCAAGAGAGATGCCCTACCGGCGTCGACGTAACCGAACTTATGATAGCCCTAAGAAACTTAGCATCTAAGGCGGACTATGCCCCGACTCCCTTCAAAAGCGTTCTGAAATCTCTCTTCGAAACTGGACACGAATTTCCCTTCACCGGGTTCACGAGGAAACTTAGAACCGAGTTGGGCTTAGAGGAGAAGCCTCCGCTTGCGATAAATATTCCGGAGGCGTTGGAGGAAGTTCGGAAATTGATGAAAATGGCTGGGGCGAGTCGCCTATTAGAAGCAACTGCGGTGAAAAAATGAGGGAATATGCACTGTTTCTTGGCTGTCTGATACCGGCCAGACTTCCTAGTCTCGAAGCGGTCTCCGTTAAGGTTTTGGAAAGATTTGGGATAGGGACAAAACCTATGATAGGGGCTTCGTGCTGTCCTGACCCCATCGTGATGAAGTCCCTCGATTATAAGGCTTGGTTGGCGATTGCCGCTAGGAACCTCTCCATAGCTGAGGAAATGAAACTGGATGTTTTGACGTTATGCAGTGGATGCTTCTCCACCCTCAGCAAGGCGAACAAAGTTCTCAAGGAAAACTCCAACTTAAAAAATGAAATTGGCGGTTTTCTTTCTGAGATTAACCGCGGCTTTTTAGGAACGATAAACGTAAGGCAGGTGGCAGAAGTTATTCGTGAAATAGGACAAGAAGCCATAAAACAGCGGTTGCAGAGGACTTTAGAACAGTTGAGAGTTGCGACGCAGCACGGCTGTCATCTGGTGAGGCCCAGCGACGTTCTTCATGTAGATGACCCCAACAGGCCGACCATCCTAGACGAGATCGTGAGCTGGGTTGGCGCAAAGCCGATAGACTACCCTCTCAAGATGTTGTGTTGTGGGGTTGGGATAAAAGCGATCGACCCAGAAACGAACCTCGTAATGTTGAGGGAGAAGCTGGAAAGTATAAAGGAGGCGGAAGCCAACTGCATCGTGACCCCCTGTCCATTCTGCTTCATCCAATTCGACATGGGACAGAGGGAGGTCAACCGAAAATTTAATGAAAGGTACGCTTTCCCAGTATTTTACATAACCGAGCTGCTCGGATTAGCAGTCGGTTTATCACCCGAGGAAATCGGACTTCAGTTTCACACAACTCCCGTGAAGGAGGTCTAGGTTTAAATGTCGAAAGAGGAGAAACGAGTCGGCGTCTTCATCTGCCATTGCGGCAAAAACATCGCTGGTGGAGTAGACATAAACGCGTTACTCGAACACGCGAGAAAACTAGATGGTATAGTTTTTGCAGCGGAAAACCGATTCACCTGCTCCGAGGAAGGGCAAGCGACGATCCGAGATGCCGTTAAAGAGCACAACTTGAATCGAATCGTTGTGGTTGCGTGCGACCCTACTCTGCACTCGACGACCTTCCAACGGTGCGGAGAAAAGGCTGGAGTAGACCCAGCGTTCACAGAGCTTATCGATATCCGAAAGTGGACCATGCCTGGAAGCCCCCAGAGGGTTGATCCAGAACAAGCTCTGGAGAACTCGAAAAGGTTCATGGAACAGACTGTGAAAAGGATACGACTAAAACGAGTTATCCCTCAAGTGGAGGTAAAGGTTGAGCCCTCAGTTTTGGTCATCGGGGGCGGAATAGCAGGGGTGGAAGCATCCCTGGACCTAGCCGACAAAGGATACAAAGTGTTCCTTGTGGAGCGTCTACCCACCATCGGGGGAAAGATGGCTCTGCTCTACAAGGTTTTCCCAACCAACGACTGCGCCCCATGCATCCTAGCGCCCAAAACCGCCTACGCCAACATGCACCCCAACATCACTCTGCTCACCAACTCCGAGGTAGTCGATGTACAAGGGCATGTGGGCAACTTCCAAGTCAGGGTTCTCAAACATCCTCGCTACGTCGACGAGAAGAAGTGCACGGGCGATGGAATATGCGTAGAAAAATGTCCAGCTAAGGCGTCAAGCGAGTACTCGGCTGGAATGGGAAAACGTAAGGCAATTTACATTCCGTTTCCGCAAGCGATTCCTCGGAAGGCAGCCATCGACGCAGATCACTGCCTGTACTTCCAAAAGGGTATCTGCCGAGTGTGCGAGAAGGTCTGTCCAACTGGCGCTGTGGACTTCGAGCAAAAGCCAGAAACGATGGAACTGAAGGTCGGCGCCATCATCGCGGCGACCGGCTTCGAGGAATACGACCCCTCCAAGAAGAAGGAGTATGGATACGGGCTCTACCCCAACATCATTACCCAGTTCCAACTGGCGAGGCTGCTGGACATCGACGGTCCTACAAAAGGTAAGCTCCTAAGGCCGTCAGACGGCAAGGAGCCAAAAAACATCATGATGATCCAGTGTGTAGGCTCACGAGATGAAAAGGCCAACGTATACTGCTCCTCTGTTTGCTGCATGTACGCGCTGAAGCACGCGCAGATCATCAAGGAGATGGTTCTCCACGACGCTGAAATCTACATCTGCTACATGGACATGCGAACCCCCGGTAAGGGATTCGAAGAATACTATAAGCAAACGAGGGACTTAGGCGTCACCTTTATTCGTGGGAAGCCCAGCGAGATCATGGAGGACCCAAAAACGAAGAACCTCCTGGTGGCGGTGGAAGACACTTTACTTGGCGAGCCCGTGATGTTCGAGGCAGACTTGGTGGTGTTGTCTTGCGCGATAGTCCCATCACAAGGCACGAAGCAGCTCGCTGAAATGTTACGCATAGAGTTGGATGAAAACGGCTTCTTCAAGGAGGCTCATCCCAAGCTTCGCCCCGTGGAAACCAATGTTCGCGGAGTATACATCTGCGGATGTGCGCAAGGACCCAAGGACATCCCCGACGCCATCGTTCAAGCGAAGGCGGCAGCCTCCTGCGCCGACAGCGAGTTGAGAAAGGAAAAAATCATGCTCCCCGAATTCATCGTGAAAATGGGAAAACCAAGTTGAGGAGGTGAGAGTAGTGGGAGAGGCATACATCGAAATGTTTACTTCCCCTGGTTGCGCGAACTGCCCAGCAGTCAAGAAGATGCTGAAGGAATTGTCTAACGAGTTGCGGGGAGACATCACCGTCGAGGAAGTGGACATCACGGTGGATCCGACGAGGGCAGCTCAGTACGGGGTGATGTCGGTTCCGGCTGTTGCCATCAACGGCGTTCTAAAGTTTGTCGGGGTGCCTCGTAGAGAAGAATTAAAGAAGGCTATCGCTGAAGAGCTGGAAGCGTAAAAGGGAAAATGTAGAAGTATCTTGAAATAATCCTCACCGGGCAATTACGCGTTTATGCGTTTGTATGTATGGACTGTTTATGGTACAGCGAAGCACACAGCTACATATTAGATATGTTAAAAAGCATAACATTTATATAGGTGGAACGCCTATATAAACCTTGAATATGTCTAGAAAAAGACATATTGTACATGAGTAGAACACAACTACACCAAGAAGGTGGAACGTATGAGACGCCTATTGACCGGGAAGAAAGGCACTTCGGCGGTGTTAGGCATCCTACTGATGGTGCTGGTTACAACCGCTGCAGGCATTATGCTCTACAACTACGTGATGGGACATGTCGAAAGCATGAAGACCAACCTTACCACTCAGCTCTCACTACTGCTACTCGAATCAGCCAACATCAACACCACTCATATAACGGCTTTCGTGAGAAATACAGGCAACAATGTGGTGAGTATCATCAACGCCTACGTGAACGACGTACCCGCCCTCCTTAGGCAAAGCCTTCAGATAGCACCAGCCTCTCTGGGAGCAGCATACGTGAGTGGTGCTTATACGAGAGGAGTAACCTACACGGTCAAGCTGGCAAGCGTCTTAGGCACTACGCTAACGTTCAAAATATCCTTTTAATACATCGGCTTTATACATGAATCTTGGATGAGGGATGAGGCCCGCGTTCTTACAGTTTGGTGACTCACAGTAGTTAGTTCGTAAATAAACAGATTTTCATGAAGACCGCTACCCAGATCATATTCAAATGATTTAGAAGAAAACTACTCATTAAAGCGAGAAGAAATTCCAGAAAACTGGGCGTCTTTAGTGAAGATCTCTAAAAGTTTGCATGTTTTTGTTAAAATAATAAGAAACTGGTCATAGATCAAACCAACTAGTGATAAGCGTTTTGCGTCTAAGCTCATAAAAGGGTGGGGATTGGTTTCATAAGGTTTATATAAGTCACTTTTACGATTTGGCTTGTGGAGGGAAAATTTTGGTTAGAAGCATGAAAGGTAGTCAAAGGCTTGTATTTGTGACATTGGCTATGTTGATCTTAATCGCGTTTCCTATGATTGCTATGGCGAGCAGTCGTCCTCCAATCGCCAAATCCGCCATATTCTTTGTAGCCGACGGTATGCGACCTGATTTAGCAGAGAAATTCGCCGCGGAAGGAGCGATGCCTACTATCCGCCATATGATTCTCACAGGAGTGCATGGAACGAATGGAATGATTTCTGCTACGCCACCAAACACTGGTGTTGGCTGGTATTCCTTGATTATAGGTGCTTGGGCTGGTGTCCACGGCTCCACTAACAACTACTTCCACAAGACAAGTGACCCAATAACTTGGTATACATCATGGTCCTCTTCTGGTGTGCTGATGGCAGAGACTTTGGCCAAGATGGCTGAAAACGCGGGATTGAAGGTTGCTCTCCTTGAGTGGGCTGGCGGGAGATTTTCCGGCGTTTCTGCAAATACTCCTGTTGTTGACTACCGTACTTTCTTCTCCAGACGCGGGGTTCTCGTTAACTATGACATGCCAGGCCAACCTGCCGGTGCCATAGCCTTTGGAGTTGACTACAAGAAAGTAACGTTAGTTGATGCTTCCGACTGGGTTAATGTGCCAGCTAGCTACAGCACCCCCAAGGAGACGGTGCTTACCATAACCACAACTTGGATTGCAGTGAATCCAACGCGGAATTATATGGTCTACATCTACGATTCGACAGATGATGGAGTAGTTAACTACGACCATGTTCTACTTGCGACGACTAAGGATGGCGCCACCACAGTTGCCACGCTGACCCAAGGCGAGTGGGCAGAGATCAAGGTAACTCTAATAGGAACTCGTGAGGGACAATCCGCTGGCTTCTACGTCAAAGCTATTGACCTAGCCCCCGACCTTTCCAAGTTCCGCCTCTACTACACCTCGGTGACGAGGCTTATCGCCTTACCCGCCACTTTAGAAGATTATCTAGCGGCAAACTTCCCCACTGCAACCAGTGCCGATTATGCACCTCTGGAGGCTGGAATCGTCGATGAAGAGACCTATGTTGAGCAAGGACTTCTTTGGGAAAAAGCTTACCATCCCATATTCCAATATATCACCACGACCTATAAGCCGGATCTCGTCTTTGCAGGCTACGACCTCACAGATGGTTTCTCTCATCAATTCTTGGCCCTCACAGTCCCAGGGACACCATACTATGATCCTGCCAAGGCTTCGGTTCGCCTCGGATACATTCGCCGCGCGTATGTGGGCGCTGACGCAACGCTCGCGCTTATTCAAAGTTTGATGCCTTCTAATACTCTAACCTTTGTCGGCTCAGACCATGGATTCGGGGCGCAATGGCTAGCCGTCAACGCGGGGAAGGTCCTACTTGACGCGGGCCTTCAGGATGTTGAACAGCCTGGTAACGGCAGAGCGGCTAGTACAAAGGACAGGGCGGTGGCAGCTTGGGCGGGTGGAGCATGCCAAGTCTACGTCAACCTCCAAGGACGAGAACCATATGGAGTGGTATTGCCAGCGCAATATGAAACTGTTCGAAACCAGATTGTAGCTGCGTTCAGTGCACTAGGGCCTGAGGTTATTGACAAGATCTTCCTTAAAGAAGAGACTGGTGCGCTTACGGTTCATTATACAAATGGCACGGAAACCACGGCGTCAATGCTCTACGAGACCCGCACTGGCGATGTTGTGATCTTCGTTAAACCTCCCTATCAGTTCGACGCCGCCACTAAGGGACAAGTGATAGCTTTCTCCTACTTCTTTGGACAGCACGGCTATTACCCTGACATGGTGGACTATAGCTACACGTTCATGGGTGGTCTTCCATGGGTGAACATGCATTCATCCTTCTTCGCGGCTGGTCCTCAAATCGTAGCCTACAAGATTGATGATGGAGTCGCTTGCATCGACTTGGCTCCAACCATCGCCTTCGCCTTAGGCATTCCTAAACCTGCGCAGGCGCAGGGCCGCGTGCTATACGAGATCTTTGCAGGCGGGTATCATGGTCGCCGCTTTAACGCCACTTTGATATTGCTACCCACGCTTGCCGCGGTTTGCATACCGTTCGCAACCATCTCGGTCAAGAAGCCTCGAAAAAAGGCTTAGGCACCTGAACGGGTGCTCTATCCTCCCCTCTTTTATTTGGAATACAGGCCACATCAAATTCATTAGCGCCTATATTTACATTAATCTAAAAGAGTGAAATTTAAGTGTGCAGCCTACTTTTTCTATTTTATATCGAAATAATTCTATATAGAAGATTTTTCCACAAGATTTTTACAGACCACCGGACAAATACTTAAGCGAAGAAACAGTAGGAAGAAGGAGGTGTTTAGAAGTGCGACGATTGTCTGCCATGCTGACGGTAGCCATTATCCTCATGGTTTTGACATCTGCTGTAGCTGCGGCTTCCGAACCACTTGTCGTCCCTGGTAAGCCAACTTTTATCACAATTCTCCACACGAATGACTTCCACGGAAGATTGGACCAATCTGCTCGGATCGCCACACTGGTGAAGGGGATTCGAGAGAGCGCTCCTGGTATCGTTCTCCTCCTTGACGCCGGAGACGCCATCCATGGTACTGTCCTCTCCAACCTCTTTTATGGGGAACCCGTCATTGAGGTTATGAATGCGATGGGCTACGATGCCATGGAAATCGGCAATCACGAATTCAACTACGGTCAAGAGGTCTTGGCCGAGAGGCGCGACCAAGCGTACTTTCCCCTTCTCGCTGCTAACATCGTGGTGACCGCCACAGGGGAGACACCACCATTCTGTGAACCCTACATAACAAAAGTGGTGGAGGGAAAAAGGGTCGCCATTTTCGGGCTCATTACACCTGACACGCCTATAGTTACGCACCCAAAGAACGTCATCGGTTTAACCTTCCTAGATCCGATAGAGACCGCAGCAAAACTTGTCCCCAAGCTGAGACCAAATGCGGACCTCATCATTGCCCTCACCCACATAGGCTATGATATGGATAGGCAACTCGCAGAAGAGGTGGGCGGGATCCACGTCATAGTTGGAGGCCACAGTCACACTAAAATCGAGGTTCCAGAAAGGGTTGGAAACGAAGGCGGAAACGCGATCATCGTTCAGGCTTGGGAAAACGGTAAGGTCCTAGGCCGTCTCGATCTAGAGATGCGGGGAAAGGCTATAGTCCGCTTCAGCGGTGGACTCATCCCCGTTACTGCTGATGTCCTCGAAGACCCTGATGTAAAGGCGATCATCGGACCATACGCGGTAAAATTAGAGGAAATGATGGCTGAAGTTGTCGGAAGCACTTCGGTCCCCTTAGAGGGGAGCAGACCGCTAATCCGTAGTCAGGAGACGAACTTAGGGAACCTTGTCGCGGATATGATGAGGTGGGCAGCAGGACCAGATGTGCAGATCGCGCTTATGAACGGAGGCGGAATACGGTGGCACCGTCTCTTCCCGGCGGGACCAATCACTCGCGGAAATGTCTATGAGCTACTACCGTTCGCTAACACTCTCGTGATGATGGACCTAACGGGGGCACAGATAAAGCAGGCACTTGAAAACGGCGTTTCCCAGCGGGAGTATCTCGCTGGACGCTTCCCTCAGGTATCTGGGCTGAAATTCACATTTGATCCAACTAAACCTGCTGGAAGTAGGGTCGTTGACGTATGGGTTGGAGACGAACCGCTGGACGAGACCGCCATCTACCGAGTGGCCACAAACGACTTCCTTGCAGCTGGCGGCGACGGCTACACAGCCCTAACGCAGGGTACGAACTTCGTCGATACCGGAGTCTATTTGATGGACTACATGGTTGAGTATCTCAAAGAGTTCAGCCCCGTCAGCCCCGTGGTCGAGGGCAGGATTGTTCCCTTGTGACCAAGGTTGAAGAAGGAAGAAGGAAAAGTGAAGCAGACTAGGTCTGCCTACAGCTTCCCCTTTTTTATAAGGGAGGATAGAGGGAAGAGATGGTGAGCGGAAGGATTACAGTTTATGTTGACGATAGGGAGGTACCTGTCTATCGCGGGATGAGGGTGAGGCATGCTCTAACCCTAGAGCAAGTTCGTCTAGTAGAATCGGGTGGGGCCGAGGTGCGCGATTCCTATGGACATGTTGTCGGTCTTGATGGCGCCCTAAGCGATGGGCAGAGGCTTACCTTTCACAGAAAGAACAAATAATGGACATTTCACACCTTGGACACGTCTCTCTTAGGCGTCATGAACTAATTCAAGCAAATGTTTAAACTCTCAGCGTTTTCCTTCTCAAATCCATTTCGTTTTGATTTCTTTGATAACTTTAAGGTGGGGGTCGTCTGAAAGGCATGTTGCATTCAAGGATAAACTTGTGGCTGCTATTATGCTGTCAGCCATTGAAGTTTTATATTTATACCTGAATTCGGCTGAACTCTTTGCAATTTCCGAGTTTACATCTACTACCTTGAAGTCTTTTTCCAGTAAGTCTGTTCTTAAAATTGCAGTTTCGCGTCCTTCCTGTTTAAGTGTGAGTTGGTAAACTTCGTGTATCACGATGGCTGAAATGTATCTTTCCTTAGTTTTTCTGATTTCTTCTTTGGTTTTTAGAAGAACTTCCTCGTCGTTGGAGTAATAGTGCTCAATAAAAAATCTTGTGTCATAAACCGTCTTAGACATCTTCTTCCCTGAGTTTGTCTAAAAGTTTCTTCATTTCCTCTGGAGTTGCATGTTTCGCTCCGGAACCAGCGAGGTCTATCGTTGATTTTTTTGGTCTAAAAAGGATGCCCTCTTCAGTTTCAATAACTTCGAGTCTAGTTCCCTCTTCAATTTTGTATTTCATACGAAGTTTAGCGGGAATTGTAGTCTGACCCTTTCTAGTTACTACTACTTCATTCTCCATATTTTTCGCCGTAGTACAATTTCTTGGTAGTACATATAAATCTTTCATGTTGATTTTATATCCAAAAATGTTGTTGGGCGCTAGGAGTTAGCTTCATACTCTCGTTCACACCCTCACATCTTTAGAAAGCAATCGCGCGAAGAAAGAATCATCACTTCCAGACGGTCGAATGAGGCTGAGGACCATGGAAACAGAAGAATAGGTAAATTGAAACTAGCAGAAAAAGCCGCTGCTGTTAATGTATTAACCTCTCTATTATCAATATCCAAAGCAATTATAGAGTTTTTGCCGGTAGCATAGTTCTGATTACAGATGCTCCCAGCTATA
>Ga0315314_1001602_pt1 | contig 20120 bp, 18 predicted proteins | sample TDP9_MG_FD_203631 | JGI IMG/M metagenome (GOLD analysis project Ga0315314, IMG submission 203631) | Freshwater sediment microbial communities from Lake Towuti, South Sulawesi, Indonesia - TDP9 | ecosystem: Environmental > Aquatic > Freshwater > Lake > Sediment | place: Indonesia: South Sulawesi... | reverse complement strand
CTATATCCCTCATGACCACTTCAAAACCAGCAGTAGCTGCTACTTGCGTTATTCCATGCCCCATCAGACCAGCACCGAGAACCGCAATTTTTTTAATCTTCATTTCATGGTCGCCTCCTACCACCTTTTGACATGAAAGGCAACATATAGAAGCTCCTACACAAAAATTTTTCCTATCTCGGTTTCAGGGCGCATGAACGGTGAGGGCAAAAATTAAAATTCAATAGAAGCGACTACTCAAGGCTGTGGGCGAAAAATTTGGACCTTACGTTGCTAGTGGATTATACCCCTTACATTTTGATCTTAGGTGGTATTGTTGCGGCTTCATGGCTGCTGGAAAAATTGGCGGGGACAGCACCAGTTGTGGGAGAGCCTGTGAGCTGGTTGGTGAAGGTCACGGCGCTTTTTGGGTTTTTTGTTGGGATTCTTTTGTTGGTGACGGCGGCGGCTGCTTGGTCGATGCAAGCTTGGGATACTGGCACTCGATACCTATTGATCGTTACAGGCATAGCTTTGTTTTTGAAACCCCTGAAGGACATTCCTTGGGCGGCCTTGATGGGTCTGGTGATAGGTGGTTTGTGCGTTGGTTTCGTCTTCTTGTTTTATCCTTTGCCAGAGACGGTTTCCGGTATTTCTTCGACATGGATATACCTAGTAATTTTCTTTATCCCTGCTTTGTTAGTGTACATGGTCCTCAAGTTTGTAGAGGACGTGTTAAGGTTGATTGGAACGATTTTGGCTTCTAAGCCTGTGTCAATCGTTCTTGGGTTGGTATGTATTGCTCAGGGAATTCTTTTGAAATTTTTTGAGCAGAGTTTGTTCGATATTTTAGCGCGCATTCTTCTTCCACATTGAAGGACTGTATTATTACCTTGTTCTACTTTTCCTCTCCATGAAAGCATAGTTTGCAAGATGAGGTGTAGGTTTACCCCTGATTCCTATCGTTTTTAATTCTTTTATGTTGAAGTATGGTTCGAAAAGGTCTCTTAATTCATCTTCAGAAGAAAAATACAGAATAGTGCCCAGTTGAGTTTGTCTGTATTTTCCTGAGCCACCGAACTGAGGGTCTTTTTCGCTGAAACAAACAGAAAGATACTTTCCTTTTGGATTAAGTATTCTATACACATTTTCAATATATTTCTTCCTTTGCTCTGGGAATATATGATGCAACAATTCCCAGTCATAAGCAAAGTCAAAAGTTTCTTTAACCTCATCCAAGTTGCCAAGAACATCAGTGACAAGAAAATTGCACTTGACTCCTTTCTTCTTTGCATTTTCTTTGGCAATCTTTATAGCCGTTGGGGAAATATCAATTCCTGTAACGTCAAATCCTATGCTAGCAAGATAAATAGCATAATTGCCTGTACCACAGCCCAAATCAATAGTTTTGCAGGGTTTCACTTTTCCATTCTCGACCAACTCAACTAAAGCGTTTGGAGGAGTCTCAATATTCCAAGGAATCTCTTCCAAAGGCGTATTCCTATAAATTCTGTCCATTTCATTATCTATCATCTATCAACGACCTTCTTTTCAGTAATGCTCTATGCAATTTCTCTACTTGTTTCCTGTCAATGTAACCCTTATGTGGACGAAATCCTCCTGAAAATCCTTTGGGGATATGCAGCAATTCATGAATCAATGTTTTTTCCTTCTCTTCTTCACTTAGGCTGTCATACAGTTCAGAGATGACTTCAATAATATATGCTGGTGGTCGTAATAGTACTTCTTGCCATATCTTTCCTAAACCATGAATACGGGCAACAGTACTTCTAGATTTTGAACCCTTACTTCGGCAGCAATAAACAAATTGAGGTACAATATGAAATAAGTCCAAACTATCAATAATTTCATCTGCCAGCTTCTTAACATCTGGAGCATTCACATATTCCAATGGCAAGCTTGCTGTCACTCCTAACATTTAGCAGATAATTGAATACCATCACCTATCAAAGTTTGGATTAAGAACTAATAAAAACTGTAGATAAGTATGTAGGCTGTAGAAGAAGAAACATTAAGGCTATGTCTTCAAGATTAAAAGAAAGAGGCTAATCCTAATGAAGAAAAGCAAGGTATGGACATGTGATTTTAAGGGATGTGATGAAATTGCTCAATGGTATAGAAGGTGGAAAGGAGACCTTTTCAAATTGTGTACTAAACATGAGGCATACTTTGCTAGAAATCATTATGGAAGACGTGTAGACCTATCGGAATTAGATGCTGATGATATCGATTATTTATGGGAAAAAGAAGAGGAAAAAAAGGAATTAGGAGAATAGCGTCAGGTTTGCTTTGTCATAGACTTAACGAAATAACTTACAAAACGTGCTTTAGTTATCGATGATTTAATAAAGATAATGAGAAAATAAAAATATGGAGATATTTTTATGTGGTATGATGAGCCTACTAGAAGAACATTAAGTATTAGAGAACGGCAAATTCTTTGGGAAAGAGCTGGTCACAAATGCCAAGCCTGTGGTAAGAAACTTGACTTCACTGAAATGCAAGTTGGTCACAAAACAGCTGCTTCAAAAGGTGGGCGTGCAACTTTAAGGAATAGTGTTTGTCTCTGTTATAGATGCAATAAATTACAGGGAACGGATTCTTGGAATGTTTTCTTGAAAAAGATGGGAAAACAACCTGAGGCTTCTAAGACAAAAGACATGCTGAAGAAAATGAGTATAAGGGAGCTAAAATTCTTAGCCAAAAAACATAATGTTAAGGTTAAAGGAAGAACTGAGGAAGGCTTTTTTGAGGATTATCAAAAACCGCCATCAAAAAGACAGTATGTGTATGCCTTAGCTAAACAGATTTCTGAAAAAGACATAAGTTCTGGCTTGAAAGAAGTTCCTCCGCGAGGAAAAAAGAAAAGGAAAAGAAGTTCTGATTGGTGATTGACTACAGAACCACGGAAGTTTAACATTCGAGAAAGTTTGCAGATACCTGCCTCATTTTCGTAGCGTAAACAAGTTTTTCATTGAACAGAATGGTGTGCACTTCTTTAATTGAATAAAAAGAGAGAAGTGGAGAAGGTTTATTCTAAGCGCTAAGTGCCTTGCTTACCCCTTCTTCGTGATTTCCTTGACAACTCCAGCGGCAATGGTTGTTCCCATATCCCGTACTGCGAACCGTCCAAGTTCAGGGAAGTCGCTGTAGGCTTCAACAGCTATGGGATGCACTGGCTCAAAGCGAACAGTTGCTCCATCTCCAGTCTTCAGGAACGCGGGTTTTTCTTCGATGGTTTGTCCAGTTCGCGGATCCAGTTTCGCGATCAACTCTGTGAATCTGCATGAAACTTGTCCTGTGTGGGCGTGTAGCACTGGACTGTATCCGGCGGCAATGGCTGTTGGGTGATAGATTACGATTATTTGTCCAATGAACTCTCTAGCGACGGTTGGCGGGTTGTCAGGACGACCACCTATATCTCCCCGTCGAATGTCATTTTTGGCAATGCCTCTAACGTTAAACCCAATGTTGTCGCCAGGTAAGGCCTTCGGAATTCTAACATGATGGGTCTCGATGGATTTAACTTCTCCTTGGACGTTTGACGGCATGAAGATGAGCGTGTCACCTTCTTTTAGCACACCAGTTTCAACTCTTCCAACAGGCACTGTTCCTACTCCGGTGATTGTGTAAACGTCTTGAACAGGAACGCGCAAGGGTTTGTCGATGGGTTTTGGCGGCACTTCAAAGGTGTCTAGAGCCTCGAAGAGGGTTGGACCCTTATACCATGGCATCTTTTCACTTCGTTTAGCGAGGTTGTCGCCGGTCCATCCCGAAGTGGGTACAAAAGGTATCTTATCAACATTGTACCCAACCATCTTAAGCATGCGGGAAATTTCGTTTTTAATCTCGTTGTATCTCTCTTGACTCCAATTGACTGACACGTCGTCCATTTTGTTGATGGCAACTACCAGCTGGTTTACCCCCAGGGTGTAAGCTAAAAAGCCATGTTCCCTTGTTTGTCCGCCCGGTCCGATACCAGCTTCGAATTCTCCTCTTTTCGCCGAAACGAAGAGAACCGCGGCGTCTGCTTGGCTGGCGCCGGTGACCATGTTCTTGACGAAGTCTCTGTGTCCTGGCGCGTCGATGATGGTGAAGAAGTATTTTGGTGTTTCGAATTTTAGGTAGGCAACGTCGATGGTTAGGCCTCGTTCTCGTTCCTCTTTTAGTTTGTCGAGGACCCAAGCGAATTTGAAGGTTTCTTTTCCCATTTTCTTGGCTTCTTCTTCATAGCCTTTGGCAGTTCTGTCGTCGATGGTTCCTGTGAGGTAAAATAGGTGGCCTATGGTTGTGGATTTTCCGTGGTCTACGTGTCCGATGATGACTAGGTTTAAGTGGGGTTTTTCTGCTTTACTCATTTTTTTTCCTCCATATTTATTTGAGTTTATTCCTCCAGTTGTGGTGAAATTCGTAGAGAAAACAGTTACTTCCGTTATTTTAATTTAACGCCTAGCGTTTCTTATGCTAATTGGAGAGAAAGGCTAAATCGGGCTTCTTTCGGCTATTGTCCATTCACTGAAAGGAGCCCCAAATCAAAGTCTACGCGCGCACATTTTAGGTCTCTAAACGGAACAAGCATTTTACCATGCCATATATAGGAGAGAAACCACTATCAATTTTCAGTTTTATGTACTTTAAAAAGCGTCGTGGTCTCGGAGGGGAAGCCTTTAGCCAACAAACTAGCCCTTGTGACAGGCGCATGCGGTTTCGTCGGTTCACATATGTTAGACCTTCTAATAGAAAAAGCAATAAAGGTCAGAGCAACGGATTTGGAGAGTGCAGATCGCAGCTACGTAGATAGGCTCGGAGTGGAGTTTGTTCCGGCGGACCTTACAAGGAAAGAAACTCTGCGACCAGTCCTTGATGGAGTGGATTACGTTTTTCACACAGCCTCGGTTTTCAACTATTCAGCTCCATGGAATCTTCTATACCGAGTGAACGTGGAAGGCACCAGAAACCTCTGTGAAGTGGCTCTTGAAACTAACCCGGAGATCATCGTGCATTGGAGTTCCGGGGCGATTTACGGCATTTCGAAAGAACTCCCCACAAAAGAGACTTCTCCCATAGAGCCGTCTAACAATTACGAGAAGTCGAAATGGATGCAAGAACAAACAGCACTTGAATTCTATAGAAAATACGGCTTGCCAGTAACAGTCATTAGACCTGCCGCGATTTATGGTTCCCGGAGCAGGTATGGGGCGGTAACACCAATTTTTATGTTGGCGAGAGGAGAGCTTCGAGCGATTCCTGGAAGTGGGAAAACTATAGGAGCCTTTGTACACGTAAGGGACGTAGTAGGCTCCGCCCTTTTCTTGGTTGGTAAGAAGGAGGCAGTTGGTGAATCTTATAACATTGCCGACGACTCTCATTCCACAAACGAGGAATTATTGCTGTATGTAGCTGAACTTCTGGAAGTGGAAATACGCAAATTTCACATTCCAGCTTTAGTGATCAATTTCATGGCTTGGTGGTCTGAGTGGAAGGCGAAGTTGGAGGGCAAAAAACCCGGGCTCGAGAGGGATGCCGTAAAATATCTTTTCCATGATTATTGGTTAGACAACTCGAAAATAAAGGAGTTAGGCTACAAGCTGATTTACCCAGATATAAAAGAAGGCTTGAAAGAAACCATAAGATGGTACAAAGATGAGGGGTGGCTATGAAATGGAATCTGTACTTTTCAGGAGCGTAGAATCATGAGCTTCCTTCTTGACCCACTACTCCTAATTGTTATAGGCGTTGCTATAGTGTTTCTAGATGAAAGAGGTCTTCATAAAACCTTAAGGAATCCAGTACTTCTTTTATCAGTCATCACTGTCGCCCTCTTCTGGTCTATCGGTGGTCTGCTATACCTTGATTACCTTGACTTCCCTTGGCTTGGAAAAGCGGGAAGTGGACGCCATTTTATGTGGAACTCGGGCGTAGAATTAATCGGCTTTGAACCTCCGATAGATGTTTCCGTCACCTATGCGAACCCATTCTGCGCACTAAATATTGTTGCTGTGCTGTTATTTGCGGCATACCCCCTCTTTTTATATCTAGGCGTATATGCTGGAAGTAAAATTATCTCAAAATCGTGATATTCTATTTTTAGCGAGACGATAGAGCTATTCTTTCCATTTCATTGCGTTTTTGCACAGCGTAGCTTTTCACATCTTTGCTGGCCGCCAAGATAAGCTCTTCGGCAAGGCATTCTTCTAGGGGTCGAGGGTTTCCGAAGGAGGCTTTCCTCGCTCCTTCTGAAAGAAGACGGAGAGCTAAATCAACCCTTCTTAGAGGTGCAATGTCCACGGCCATGTGATAAACTACTCCTCCATAACTGATTCGGGTGGTGTCCTCGCAAGGGGAGGAGTTTTCAACCGCTCTAACAAGGATTTGTATAGGGTTTTCTCCTGTGCGGAGGTGAACGATTTCGAAGGCGTTCCTCACAACATTGATGGCCCTAACCTTTTTCCCAGCGCTACTACCAGGCCGCATAAGGTTGTTTATGAGTCTCTCTACGATGTTGACTTCGGCCTTGCGAAACCTCTTGTGCTCGTGTCTTCCCATGGTGTGGGCAACGTAAACTGGTTTAATGGAGATGTAACGCTTGAGCCCTGGGTCCTTTACTTCCATCCCGGTAAAACTCCACTTTCCGAATAGTTTGATCTCCTCTTCCTTGCTCAAATGCGTCACCTTGACAAACCTTCTGGGTTAGGGGGCCCATATTTAAGCATTGTTCAAAATTTTAGACGCTAGCGCATAGGCTTCTCTTTCTTGCCGAGAACCAGCTCCTTAAGCGAAACCCCGTTGATCACGATGACTTTCCATCGGACTCCAGGAATGTCGCCCATGCTTCCACCGCGGGAACCACCGATTCCTTCCACTATCACTTCATCGTGTTCGTCGACCACGTTGAGGGCTCCGTCTCCCGGAAGAAAGGCTGTTATGACCCTGCCGTTTTTGATGAGTTGAGTTCTCACGCATTTCCGAATTGCGCTGTTTGGTTGTTTGCTTTCAACGCCAACTTTCTCCAGAACGATTCCACGGGCCATGGGGGCGCCTTCTAATGGGTCGGATTTAACGTCCAGCCTGAGCATTCGGCGTTTGTAGTAGACGTCGCTCCACCTGAACTTTTTCCTTTTTTCAACTAGTTTTCTTGCGGCGAATTCGCCCATTGGTGCCTTCGAACCCATTACTTTTTGCCTCTAACTACGTTATTCGGCAGATCTGATATTTAAACAGATACAATTTAAACACTTTGGGCATATACGTAAGAATGTTGTAAAGGCGAGATCTGATGGTGATGTAAAATGTCGGTAAGGGCTGTTGTGATGAATCTCAAGGACAATGTCGCAACCCTACTTTCCGATGTTGAGGTAGGCGCCGTTGTCATTGTCACCCCTGCTGATGGAAGGGTGGTAAAAAAGGTGGAGGCGATGCGGTCAATACCCTTCGGTCACAAAATAGCCATTACAGAAAGGACATTGGAAAGGTAAATCAATCTCTTCTCCACAAAATTCACATTTACCCATGAAACACATCCATATACATCTAGAAGTTTCTTTCTTAAATCTTTAGTACAACTTGAAATGATGTATTATGTGATAATGATTAAAAGGAGAAAGAAGGATTGGAAAGGAAAGTAGTATCGGAAATGATGCTGACACTTCTATTAATAGGCATGTTAACTTTCGCATTTAACATCCAACGAGTCAAAGCACAGAATCCAGATTTTCGTATAATCGATGCTAAGCGAGCCTATTCAGTGGAAGATGGTACAGGAACGGATGGACAGAGATATTGGAATTGGGGTTATTGGTATAACATAATCATCGAAAATATTGGTACTAACGCAAGCAAAGTAGGTGTTTCTATATATACAGATTTCTGCGAGAACGGAACGAAAGGAAGCACAGCTTACCATTATGATTGGAAATCTGGTGAGATGAAGAGTCAAGGGTGGGGTTTTGGCTGGCCCAATAAGACCGTGATGCCTCTCAACAAATGGGTCAAAATTGTGATCAATTCAACAGTTATACAGACGTTCTTCATCTATTTCGAGGCTTTATTGACAATCTCTGCTCATCCTAAAGAAATGTGTCATTTAGAAGAAACCAAAGTGAATGGCAGACTCTTGAATACAACCAATGGTATTGGAATCCCGAATCAGAACTTATCTACATATATCGACGGAATATACGAATTGGACACCATAACAGATTCTAACGGTAATTATTCATTCGGTTGGATTCCTGAAACTACCGGTTATCATACAATTTCAGTGGTATGGGACTACGGAGGGTACGATCCAGTAAGTGAGACGAGCAATTTTGCTGAAGGAAAACATGAGGTAGTTGTTGAAGCAGGTCCAGTTGGTGGCATCTATATTCCAGTAAACAAGCTTGAGTTGTTAGCTCCATACATTGGATTAACAATACTACTGGCTTTAGCTATTATTACAGTAGCCTATGTTAAGAAAAGAAAGAGAAATACACAGATTATCTCTTAAACAGTCATTTAATTAACTATCGCATAGAAACATGAAAAGCAATAATTGGGAGAAAAGAAGATTTTTATTAGGAAGTGGAGGGTTATGGGTAAGAAAAAGCAGAGAATTCCCCCAAATCAGAGGGTTACTTCGAAATTTCCGGTTTTGCATGAAGGTCCCATACCGAAGTTTGATTCAAAAACATGGGATTTTGTGGTTGAAGGCTTGGTCAAGAATCCTGTGAGGTTAACCTATGAGGAGTTTTTGAAGCTTCCAAAAGTTGTGAGTGTAAGCGATTTTCACTGCGTAACTGGGTGGAGCAAGCTGGATAATAAGTGGGAAGGAGTTGCACTCAAAACTATTTCTGATCTGGTTAAACCTTTGAAGGAGGCTAAGTATGTGACGGTTATGGCTGAAGGAGATTATACCACGAGCTTACCCCTTGAAGACCTACTAGACAATGATGTACTGCTAGCCTACAGACTAGATGACAAGCCTTTAGAGCCCAAGCATGGAGGACCATTACGTCTAGTGATTCCCAAAAAGTATGCCTACAAAAGCGCAAAATGGGTGAGGAAACTGAGGTTCACTAAAGAACAGGAATTAGGATACTGGGAGAAAAGAGGATACAGCAACACGGCTGATCCATGGAAAGAGGAGAGATATGCATGAGCAGGTCTCGCAGCTTCTATATGATGTGGAACAAACAAATAGGAGCTGATTGGCAAAGAGTTCATTCAGACTCCACAGGATAGGGAACTTGAATCACAATGCGTGCATACGGAGAAATGCGTTCCAGAAATTCGGATATTAAAATGAGCATTTGGAGGCTTCTCAAACTAGAAACCAAAGACGCTTTCACAAACATGGCCATCGACGAAGCCATTTTAACGGCTAGAATCGCTGGTAAAGTGCCCAACACCCTCCGCTTTTACAGGTGGAAACCTTCAGCCGTTTCCATCGGACGCTTCCAAAATCCCTTCAACGAGGTCCACGTGGAAAACTGCAGAAAACACGGGATAGACATTGTGAGAAGAATTACGGGTGGGGGAGCCGTATACCACGACCAGGACGGTGAAATAACCTACAGCGTGGTCGTTGATGGAAAGGATTTGGGATGCGCAGACATGGACATGATCTATGCCTACAAAGCAGTGTGTGGTGGTCTCATCGAAGCGGTTAAAATTCTTGGAACCAACGCAGAATTTAACCCTACAGACCCGAAACAGTGCCCCAATATAACGATAAAGGGAAGGAAAATCTCCGGAAGCGCTCAATCCTACAGGAGAGGCGTACTACTTCAGCACGGAACATTTCTGGTAGACATAAACCCTGAAAAAATGTTTACCTTTCTCAAGGTTCCGTGGACCAAAACCTTGCTGGACGTATTGGAAATATCAAAGGAAAAGTTGACGTCTGCCAAGCAGGAACTTGAATCACAGATGTCCATGGAAGAGGCGTACCAAGCTTTAGTTAGAGGATTTGAGAAGGCGCTAAAAATACAGCTTGTAGAGAAAGAATTAACGAGTTACGAGCGGAAAGTAGCTGAAAGCCTTTGTAGAAATAAGTTTTCGACTGAAGATTGGAACTTTAACGGTAAAGCGGTTATCTATTAGTGGCGAAATGAATAGTTCTTCTAATGTAATAGAGCATACATGACAATGAGGGGAGCAAACACCGAAGCGACGAGAGACATCACGGTTATCATCGTGTTTAGCGATGGTCCTGCTGTATCCTTGAATGGGTCACCTACAGTGTCACCTACAACCGCAGCCTTATGGGGCTCTGAACCCTTACCTCCAAGGGCACCTGCTTCAATGTATTTTTTGGCATTGTCCCATAGTCCACCAGCATTAGCCATCAAAAGAGCGAAGATCAAACCAGAGAATATGCTGCCACCTAAATATCCTCCAAGGGCTTCTATGCCACCAACGAAGCCTACGACCAAAGTAACAACGATGGATAGAACGCTTGGAAGCATCAATTCCTTCAAGGCTCCTTTTGTGGCAATGTCTACACACGTTGCATAATCTGGTTTTACTCCCTCTTTTCCTTCCTTTAGACCTGGGATTTCTCTGAACTGCCTTCTGATTTCTTCGATCATTCTAAAGGCGTTTTTGCCGACGCCAAGCATCACCATTGCTGAGAACAACGGTGGCATAGCAATACCGATGAGCGCGCCTGCTAAAACTAGTGGTTTCATCAAATCAAAACCAGCTGCTCCTGAGATTTCTTGAAAGGCAGCAAGCAGTGCAAGCACCGTTAATCCTGCAGCTCCTATTGCAAAGCCTTTCGTTATCGCCTTAGCAGTGTTGCCAGCGGCGTCCAGTCTATCTGCAATGTCAATTACATCCTCTTTAAGTCCCGACTGCTCTGCGATTCCCTTTGAATTGTCAACGATTGGACCGTAGGCGTCGCCAGCAACGATCATCCCAACAATGGATAACATTCCAACGGCAGCTATGCCAACTCCATACACTCCGGCTAAACCGTAGGCTACTGCGGATGCGATGCCTATGCCGAGAAGAGGTGGAAACATGCTTATCAAACCGTAGGAAAAACCAGTTATTATGTTGATGGCTGCACCTGTTTGAGAAGCTTTAGCGGTTCTTATTGCTGGAGCCCTGTCTATGGAAGTGAAGTAGTCTGTTGTGATACCAATTACGACGCCAGCGACTAGCCCGACTACTAGAGCACCCCAGATTTGGAATGGATGCAGCGAAGATTCTAAATTGCCCTTAGCCCAGGTTTCAATGTCTTGCCGAAGATAGAGAGTTACGAATAACGTCATGACAATGAAGATGCCACAAGTTATGTATGTCCCCCAGTTAAGCGCTTTTCCTGGATTGCCTTTTTTACCAACTCTTACGATAGCAACTCCTAGGATTGAAGCCAAGATTCCTAGCCCAGCAAATATTAGTGGCAAATTGACAAAAGGGTTTTCAAAGGATGGAATTCCTGGTGCAAGACCCGCTGCCAGTATCATTACTGCTACGATACTCGCAACGTATGAGTCGAATAGATCAGCGCCCATGCCTGCCACGTCACCGACGTTGTCACCGACGTTGTCTGCAATTACCGCCGGGTTTCTAGGGTCGTCTTCAGGAATACCTATTTCCACTTTGCCCACAAGGTCGGCGCTCACGTCAGCGGTTTTTGTGTATATACCTCCGCCTGCCTTTGCAAATAGAGCCCAAGCACTTGCACCGAAGCTGAAGCCGAGCACGATTCCGGGATCGCGTGTGAGATAGTAGACAACGCTTATTCCTAGCAGAGCTAATCCAACGACGGATAAGCCCATGACAGCGCCACCGCGAAAAGCTATTGGAAACGCTTTGTTTAAACCTTCTTTTGCTGCATGGGCTGATCGAACGTTTGCTTTTAGAGCAACTGTCATTCCGAAGAAGCCAGCCAAGGCTGAACAGATTGAACCAAAAGCGTATGCTGATGCTAGGGTAAGGTTCTCAGTAATTGTTTCAGTGCTCCAGATAGGCTTAGGGAGAAAAATGCCCAGCACCGTGGTCATGATTGCAACGAAAACTCCAAGGTATATGAATTCTCTTTTCAGGAAGGCGTTGGCACCTTCTTGTATTGCTCCGGCAATTTCACGCATCTTCGGGGTTCCGCTATCTTGTTTGTTCACGTAAAAAAGGAGGTAGGCTGCAACTGCTATTGAAGCTAAAGCCGCGAGCGGTGCAATCGTCCACGGGTCCATCTTCAATCACTTCGCATTAATGCTTAGACTTATTGAGCACTGATAACGGTAGGTTTAAGTTTTTCGCCCGAATTGTTAGCAGCATCTAGTTTATAAAGTTATTTTACACTTAGCAACCTCATTACAGCTTTCTAGTGGCTATGTGAAAAGCAAGGCATAAACTGAAAGAAACGCTTTTTAGGAGCAAAAGTGACTTAAAATGCTAAATGCGATACTAATAGTCAGTAAAGCAGGCGGTTGACGTGAGCCCCGAATGGCATGTCATGGAAACAGAGGAACTCATGGGCACCTTAAAAGCAAGCGAGAAAGGTTTGAGTGAGGAAGAGGCTAAACGCCGACTGCAAGAATTCGGGCCCAACGAACTGGTGGAGAGAAAGAGAGTGACGTCGCTCCAAATATTTCTCAATCAGTTCAAGGATATCTTCGTAATCATGCTTCTGATAGCAGTTGTCATTGAATTAGGAATCAGAGAAATTATAGATGCTTCAACAATAGGCGCCATCGTAGCCCTCAACGCAGTGGTTGGTTTTGTTCAAGAGTATCGATCAGAAAGGGCAATGGAAGCCATGAAAAAGTTGACGGCTCCCAAGGCTCGAGTCTTACGAGATGGAAAAGAGATGCTTATACCCGCCAGAGAGATTGTGCCTGGTGACATCACCCTTTTGGAGGCTGGAGACCGCATCCCAGCTGATGCCCGACTACTCGAAGTAGTGGATTTAAAGACTGATGAGGCAGTTTTAACAGGTGAATCCACGCCTGTAGGAAAGATAACGGGGGTTCTTGACGAGAAAACGCCTGTAGCCGATAGGAAAAATTCGGTTTTCATGGCCACCCATGTAACCTATGGTAGAGGAAAAGCTGTAATAACCTCTACTGGCATGGGTACGGAGTTTGGAAAAGTCGCTGAGATGGTTCAAGCTGTGGAGGAAGTGGATACTCCTCTAAAGCAGAAGCTAGCACGCTTCGCCAAAAAATTGGGAATAATAATTGTGGTTATATGCGCTATCATATTTGCTCTTGAGCTCTACGAAATCTTCGTTCTTGGAGTAGGTGGAGTAGGCGAGGCTGTAGGAAATATCACAAAGGCGTTTATGACTGCGGTTGCCCTCGCTGTTTCAGCCGTTCCAGAAGGCTTGCCAGCAGTAGTTACCATATCCCTTGCTCTTGGCGCCCGTGAACTTGCAAAACGCAACTCTATCATCAGAAGACTCGCCTCAGCTGAAACCTTAGGGGCTACAACCGTCATCTGCTCCGACAAAACTGGCACACTAACAAAGGGCGAAATGACTGTACGAAAAATCTACACCAACGACAAGATGATTGATGTAACAGGGGTTGGATACGAATCTAAAGGCGATTTTCTCCTAAACGGCGCTCGCATAGACCCAAAGGAGGATACTCACCTCGCTTTGTTGCTAAGGGCTAGTACATTGTGCTCTAACGCCCACTATGATGGAAAAAGCGTGATTGGAGACACCACGGAAGGAGCATTGATTGTAGCCGCAGCCAAGGCGGAAATGACAAAAGAAAACTTGGAGAGTATGTACCCTCGTGTACAAGAGGTGACCTTCACCTCCGAAAGAAAGCGTATGACAACCGTCCACAAGTCACCTGAAGGAAAGGTCTTTGCCTACGTTAAAGGAGCCCCTGAAACCATCTTAGAGCGCTGTGATGGTATCCTTAAAGATGGCAAAACAACCAAACTGAATGGAAAAGAAAGAAAACACATCTTGGGAACAAACGAGGAAATGGCAAGGGAAGCCCTGCGTGTGCTAGGCGTAGCCTACAAAGAGTTGCCAACCGCCACCTCAGAAAAATTCGATGAAGAAAACTTGGAGAAAGGCTTAGTCTTTGTAGGCTTGACGGGAATGATGGACCCGCCAAGAGAGGAAGCAAAGGAAGCTAACCGTCTATGCCAGCAAGCGGGCATAAAAACCGTCATGATTACTGGAGACCACAAACTTACAGCAGTGGCCATAGCCAAAGAGTTGGGCATGCTGAAAAGCGATGTTGTCCTGACCGGTGCCGAACTGGACAACATGAGTGACGAGGAATTTGAGAAAATAGTGGAAGATGTGGCAGTCTACGCTAGGGTTTCTCCAGAACATAAACTTCGAATAGTTGGGGCGCTGAAAAAGAAAGGACACATTGTTGCCATGACTGGAGATGGAGTGAACGATGCCCCAGCCCTCAAGCAGGCGGATATTGGCGTAGCCATGGGGATCACTGGCACAGACGTAACAAGAGAAGCCGCAGACATGGTTTTGGCAGATGACAACTTTGCCACAATAGTGAACGCCGTTGAGGGAGGACGAAGCATCTACGACAACATAAGAAAATTCTCCTTCTTCCTAATGCGCTGTAATTTCGATGAATTGGGCATTATAGCCATCTTCGCTCTTATGGGTCTAGAACTTCCACTCGTTGCTGGCATGATATTATGGTTAAACTTGGTCACGGATGGAGGACCCGCTGTTGCTTTAACTATGGAACCTCCAGAACCAGATGTTATGGAACGCCCTCCACGCAATCCCAATGAGGGTGTGCTGCACGGAAGGATTGCCTCAATACTCGTTACTTTTACATTCCAGTTTCTTTTAACCGGAGGCATATTCTACTGGCAATACTACATACTAAAGGAATCGTTGGAAAAGGCGAGAACTATGGCTTTTATGCGGGCGACGTTGCAGGAATTGTTTGTCGTATGGAATTGCCGATCCGAAAGACGCAACGCCTTTAGGATAAGTTTCTTGTCTAACAAGTTTCTGTTAGTTGCTGTGATTGGGTCAGCCCTATTGACGCTTGCCATCCCCTACATAGGGCTGTTTGGTACAGTTCCCATAACAGACCCCTTCGACTGGGCAATCGTCCTAGTAGCCTCCCTTTCAGGCTTACTAATATTGCCAGAGGTTTTCTATGGAAGAAAAATATGGCGTTGGACTTAACCTAAACCGAGTTCAGGTTTATTAAGAATTTTAAATATGTAGAATATTCAGAAGCTGTTTTGGAGGAGACTTCCACGTGAACGCTGAAGAGAAGTGGCATGCTCTTGAAATCACCGAAGCCTTACACAGATTTAAAACCAGCACACAAGGGTTGACTCGAGACGAAGCCGCAAGCAGGTTAAAGCAGTATGGGTTCAACGAGTTAGCCGCCGTGGGAAAAATTTCACCTCTGACAATTCTCTTCAGACAGTTCAGGAGCATCCTCATACTGATACTTGTTGGTGCCACGATAATTTCTCTAGTTACAGGTCATGGCGTTGACGCTGTAGTCATTTTTGCCATAGTTCTCGTTTCCGCCGTGCTCGGTTTTACCCAAGAGTATCGTGCCGAAAGAGCCTTAGAAGCATTGAAAAGGATGCTCAGTCCCACCGCTGTAGTGATAAGAGATGGAAAAGAGGTAACGATACCAGCGAGAGAAATCGTGCCTGGCGACATCCTCGTCTTGAGAGAAGGAGACAAGATATCTGCCGATGCTCGATTAATCGAGACAATAAATCTCCAGACCAACGAAGCGTCTTTAACTGGGGAATCTATGCCATCGTCTAAGGAAATAATGAGGCTTTCTGAGGACGTTTCGATTCTCGATAGGAAAAACATGGTGTTTTCAGGCACTGAAGTGACTAGAGGAAAGGGAAAAGCACTCATAGTGGCTACAGGCATGAACACGGAGTTCGGGAAGATTGCAAAACAAGTGACTGTTGTTGTGAAAGAGGAAACTCCGTTAGAAAAAAGAACCAAAGAGTTAGGCAAGTGGTTGGGCATAGCAGCGTTATCTGTTAGTGTTTCTGTAATGATTCTCGGAATCTTTAGAGGTATGCCTCTTATAAGAGTAGTTTTGTTTGGCATTGCCTTGGCCGTAGCCGCTGTTCCAGAAGCCTTACCAGCAGTTGTTACAGGCAGTCTTGCGATTGGCACGTATAAAATGGCTAAAAGGAACGCTCTTGTAAGGAAAATGCCCGCCGTTGAAACACTTGGTTCTACCACTGTAATTTGTTCGGATAAAACTGGCACGTTAACCAAAGGAGAAATGACAGTACGCAAGATCTACGCCGGAGACAAGATGATAAGCGTTACAGGGGTTGGCTATGAGCCGAAGGGCGAATTCCATGCAGAAGAAGACAGCAATATTCTCCAGGGCGAATACTTCTCTCTCCTTATGGAAGGCTCTCTTCTGTGTAATGATGCTGAATTAATAGTTGAAGAAGACAAATGGCGCATTAGGGGTGATCCAACCGAGGGGGCGCTTGTAGTAGCTGCAGCGAAAGCTGGCTTTCAACAGAACGAAGTAAAAAAGCAATACCCACGTGTAGGCGAATTGCCCTTTAGCTCTGAAAGAAAACGAATGACCACGGTTCACTTAACACCCAAAGGTGATCAAATTGTTTACATGAAAGGTGCGCCTGAAACAATTTTACAACGATGTGCTCATGTACATGAATTAGACAAAGTAGAAAGACTAACTGAAAAGAGAAAAAAGGAGATTCTGAGAATAAACGAAGAAATGGCTGGAGAAGCTCTAAGAGTTCTGGGCGTAGCTTACAAGAAAATACCTGCCAGCATCACGATTTTTGACGAGGAAGCTTTGGAGAAGAACTTAATTTTTCTAGGTTTGATGGGAATGATGGACCCGCCCAGAGAAGAAGCAAAAAAGGCTGTAGAAGCGTGTAAACAAGTCAAAATAAAACCCATCATGATAACAGGCGACCATAAGCTCACGGCAATGGCGATAGCTGAGGAGATGGGCATCTACCAAGAAGGGGACATTGTACTCATAGGTGAAGATTTAGAAAAAATGAGTGATGAAAAGTTTGAAGATATCGTTGAAAAAGTGACCGTTTACGCGAGAGTATCCCCAATACACAAGTTGAAAATTGTTGAAGCGTGGAAAAAGAGAGGACAGGTTGTGGCTATGACTGGTGACGGCGTTAATGATGCTCCAGCGCTTAAACATGCAGATATTGGCGTGGCAATGGGCATAACGGGAACAGACGTGACCAAGGAGGCATCAGATTTAGTGCTTGCAGACGACAACTTCGCCACAATAGTGAACGCAATTGAACTTGGCAGATGGATTTACGATAACATAAAGAAATACCTCACATACCTTCTTCAAGCCAACCTTGTAGAAATAGCGGTGCTTTCAATTGCGGTTCTCGCAGGATACCCTCTACCTCTTCTTCCCGTACAAATCCTATACATTAACTTAGCCACCGACGGCCTTCCAGCCATAGCTCTAGGCATAAGCCCATCAGATCCGGACGTCATGAAGAGACCTCCTCGAAACCCTAAAGAAACAGTGTTTACGAAGGAAGTGAAGTCCTTCCTTTTGCGTGCAGTGTTAATAGAAGTTCCTCTTTTGCTATGGGTTTTCTTAAGCTCTCTGCCACAAGGCGAGCAATTAGCTCAAAGTAGATTGTTCTTAGTCTTAGTTTTCTTTGAATTAATTCTAGCGCTAAACTGTCGTTCACTAAAGTATACACTCGTCGAGGTGCGACCTCATAAGTTCCTCGTGTTGGCTGTGCTATGGGAAGCCTTGCTTATACTAGCCTTAATCAACATTCCAGTGGCGCAACAAGCATTTGGAATAGCTTCAATCGGTTTGTTTGAAGCTGGACTTATCGCTGGTCTATGCCTAATAACACTACTCAGCATTGAGGTCACAAAACGACTTTTACAGACAAAAAACAAAACTTCAGTCTAAACCTGTGTCCCCTTAAACTTTTGCTATGTTGAAGTTTGCCGCTCTTCTAAGTCTGTTCATAACCGCCAGTCCTAAGCCTTGAGGAGCTATTCCTTCCGCAACAATTATGTCAACCTTTTCTTTGTCGAATTCCCTAAGAAGCTTAAAGAGGTTTTTGGCAATTATTGTTAAATTTTCTCGGCTTCCGAGGGACTTAATAACGTCTGCGTTATATTTAGGCAGGCTTTCATCAGTCGCCAATATACCTACCCTTTTTCCTTCAGCCATATGCAAGTTGGCGAGCTCTTGAATCCTTCCTACAACCTTGTTAAATTCTCCTTCAACCACAACCATTTCAGCGTCTGGTGCGTAATGTTTGTGCTTCATTCCAGGCGAACGCGCCCTAGTTACGCGCACTCGCCGATTAGCAACCGCTATGGGATGCAGTTCAACCTCGCCTAAAACGCTTTTCAGTTTCTCGTAAGGGGTTCCTCCGGGCCTCAAAATCTGGGGGATAGGAACCGTCATGTCGATAACGGTTGATTCCACACCGATTTTGGTGGGTCCAGCGTCTAGTATGGCATCGATCCTTCCCGCAAGGTCGTTTATGACGTGCTCAGCCGTTGTGGGGCTGGGTTTACCAGCAAGGTTTGCGCTAGGAGCTGAAATAGGAGTCATCGATTCGCTAATCAAAGCAAGTGCAACCTTGTTGCTGGGCATTCTGATGGCTATAGTGTCTAAGCCCACAACCGTTATGTCTGGCACAAGCTTTGATCGTTTCAGAATAAGGGTTAATGGTCCCGGCCAAAATCGAGCCATCAACTTTTCCGCAGTTTCCGGAACATCTCTTGCCAATCTATACACATCTTCTTTGTTGGCTATGTGAACAATTATGGGGTTGTCTGGAGGCCGCTTTTTTGCTTTAAACACCTTCATTACAGCTTTGGGATTTAGGGCATCTGCGCCGAGACCATAAACCGTTTCTGTGGGAAAAGCAACGATGCCTCCTTTTCTAATAAAGTCTGCTGCAACTCGGATTTTATCTATTTCTGGCCGTCGCGCATTCACTTTTATAATTATCGTTCGTTTCATCTTCTTCCCTCGCTTATTTAATTCGATAGCCAACTGAAGTCGCGGTAGCACTGCATTTTTCTCTACCAAGTCATTCCATGAATGTAACTCATCTATCTCTTGTCCTTTCTTTTACTTTTCTATTTTTACGCGTGCAAACACCATTAAAACCCGCTTTAATTGGAATGGGCTGTTCTTGATTTTGTGAGGAAACACCGATTGGTTCAAAATAATTAACAGAAAATAACGTTTGGAATCCTTAAACGTGTTCTGTAGAGGAAATTCATAATGTATAATTAATGCCTAGGGCTTAACGATTACTGACGAAAGTTGAACAGAATAAAGCTGGGCTGGCGACTGCTCTTCCACAGTTTGGGTCTCGGTTGCTTAAGCAGCGCCATATTCCTCCAGATACTGGTTTTCAGGGACATAGCCCTAAAAGGCTACTTCTTAGCCACAGAAGCAAATCAATTGATACTCTCCTTCGAGGTGTTTCTCACAATTTTTTCCTTCATCTATTTCGTCTACATATACCAAAGATTCATTCGTTCCATAAAATAACTAGAGGCGTCTTTCAGAAAGACCAAAGTTCATATTAAGAAAACATAAAAGGCTTAAATAGTTGCAATCTTATGAAGACGTTGTGATTTCATGGACAAAGAGGAGATAATAGATAAGGCTAAACGCGAAAAAATAGAGTTCATAGATTTAATGTTCTCTGACTTGTCCGGCCGTTTGAAAAGCGTCACGTTGTCACCTAGGGAATTGAGAGAATGCCTCGACAATGGAAAATGGTTTGACGGTTCTTCAATAGAAGGTTTCACTAGGATACATGAGAGCGACATGATGTTGATCCCCGACCTATCAACGTACACCCTTCTCCCTTGGCTACGTGACGAGAAGAAAGTTGCGAGAATTATTTGCGACGTTCATAATCCAGATAAAACTCCCTTTCTAGGCGATCCCCGCAACGCCCTCAAACGAGTTCAAGATAAAGCAAAGGAAAAAGGATATTTTTACAATGTCGGACCAGAAATCGAATTCTTCCTATTCAAATCAAAGGAAAACAGAACCTACCACGACATAGCGGGATACTTTGATTTTTCCCCTCGGGATATGGCCACAGACATACGAGCCGTGATGGTTTCCACCCTCGAAAAATTAGGGATAAACGTTGAAATG
>Ga0315314_1001601_pt1 | contig 20131 bp, 18 predicted proteins | sample TDP9_MG_FD_203631 | JGI IMG/M metagenome (GOLD analysis project Ga0315314, IMG submission 203631) | Freshwater sediment microbial communities from Lake Towuti, South Sulawesi, Indonesia - TDP9 | ecosystem: Environmental > Aquatic > Freshwater > Lake > Sediment | place: Indonesia: South Sulawesi... | reverse complement strand
TCAGATTCACTATCCGGCTAAGGCGTCCTGAGCCTGCCGAAGGATGATTTCTGCGAACCGCCCATTGCGGACCCGCATGATGGGTGGTGTGGGGAGGGACGGTTAAATGCCGCCCCTTACCCGATTAAGCCCTCTTTCTTTCTATTAAATATCCTGATACGTATTTATGAATGATGCTTGATATAAGCGTCTGGTAAGGAATTCCCTCCTGAGCAGCAATAACCTGTACTTGATCCAAATCCTTTGATGACATCCGAATATTTATTCTCTTATCTTTTTGTAATGTATTCCTGGCGTATTCCCGCAGTTTCTTAATCTCAGCTTTCCGATTTTTAATAGGCCGCCATTCTCCGCGTTCGTAAGATTCTAAAATGTCTTTTTCTTCAGCATCTAAAACTGTCTTTTTCATTTTTGTTTCCTCACATATTTATTTGTGGCTTTTCTGCTGGGGATGATGGTTTTCAAGAATATTTCATCGTTTTCTTGCACATAAGGAACGAGATAAGCATAATCACCAATCTTGACGATTGCAATTTTTTGGTCCGGATACTTATCTTGATTTGGGTGTTCAATTGTTTCGAGAACATCTTCCCGTTCCATTAAGATAAGAACCTGTTCAAAACTCACTCTTCTGTTTGTCTTCAACCATTCATTCTTCTCATTATCCCATCGAAAAACCTTCACGGTATATTCTTACGACATTGTGTGCCTTTTGTCAATATTATTTTGGCTTATCGCTAATTTTTAAGCTGGTTCTACATTTTCTTAAATCTTAAACTACCAAAGGCTCTCTTCTGTTCAAAAAGGGTCGAATTTCATGCCCTTTTTTCCATAAAAGATTGCTCTTGGCAACATTATACACAATGAGGTTAATTTCACAATCAATTATTCAAAGAGGTCCATGCATAGACCCTATCGTTCATTTGCAGTTTGTAATATACGCGTTTTTCTAAAATTGGGCAAGAGAAACTTATAGGAAGAAAGCGATCACTTACTTGACAGTGTCTGTAAGGTCAAATCCTGGTCTTCACAAATTAAATGAGCCAGTCAAGGTCGAGCTCAGCAAGCTTCGCCCGCTTCGGAGCTCCTGTCTCCGGATCCCAACCCATCATCTCATAATAAGTTTCTATTGCTTTAGAAAATTGTTCTTTGTCGATCTTCTTTCCCTTCAAGGTCCCGCCTTCCATGGGCTGGAAGAAGCGGTCAGGAAGTATGTCGTCCTTGGCTGTCAGTCCTTCGCGAAGGTTGAATATCCGAGACATATTGGCATACCTTTCAGCCACTTTGAGGAGGTCAAAGAGACTCGTTTCCCATCCTGTAACAGCTCTGACATAGTCGACCACTCCATTAATGGTTTGAGGTCCAAAAGGCTTTGCGGTAAACATACAGACTCCGAGGGAATTTAGAAGATTCCAGTACTGCTGGAGGTAGATAAAGATCCTCACCTTTTGAGGTCCTAAGTCAAAGACATCGACAGGCTCATGGATTCCTAATGGTCTGAGCAGGGCAATGCCCGACTGGGTGGCCCAAAATGGATCGTGGGGAAATTCCATGTGGTCAGGACCGGTCGGAGAGATGGCATAGCCGAGGCCAACTCCAACTTTTCCCCGCGGTTCGTGAAAAGGAATCGGCATACCCTTCACATGCATGGCGAAACGTTCTGCCCCTTTGCCGAATTTTTCAGCCGCAGTAGAAATCCCTTGGGCAAGAATATCTCCAAGGCCCTCCCGTTTCCCAATCATCTCCACCGTTTTGAGCATGGCTTCTGCATTGCCGAAACGGAGATCAATACCCGCAGTCTCCTTTTTGGTGAGAATTTCTTTCTCGTAGCACTCCATCGCAAAGGCGATGAGACCGCCGGTGGAGATCGTATCGAGACCATAGGCATTACAGAATTGATTGGCCACTGAGATGGCCTTCAAATCGCCAATCCCGCACATGGAGCCAAAGGCAGCCACTGTTTCGTATTCCGGCCCGCCATAGATTGGGTCAACAAAGTAGGGTTCGCCTACCTGAACCTCCCGCTTGCAACGAACAAAGCATCCATAACACGTGCCACGGCGGACAAGAATCGTTTTTGACATGGTCTCGCCGCTGATGGCATCGCTTTCGGCAAAAGAGCCTTCCCTGAAATTGAAGGTGGGCAAGATCCCCTGCTCGCTCAACATGGTGGTGACACGAGATGTTCCTAAATTGCCAATGCTGAAATACGGTTCCTCGTAGGTATCCTTGAGCCACCTGGTCAGCGTCTTCACGGCCTCCTCATTGGCCACCTCCACCCTCTTCTTCCCCCTCACAGCAATGGCCTTGAGGTTCTTTGATCCCATGACTGCACCCAAGCCTGTCCTGCCATTGGCATGTTTGAGCTCGTTGAGAATACAGGCGACCTTCACCATCTTTTCGCCAGCAGGCCCGATCAGAGCGACTCGAATCCGCTCATCCTTAAGTTCCTTTCGGATCTCTTCCTCGGTCTCTTTCGTGAATTTCCCCCAGAGGTAGCTGGCATCACGAATCTCAGCTTCGCCGTCGTGAATCCAGAGGTAAACAGGCCTCTTTGCCTTTCCTTTGATCAGAATCGCATCGAATCCAGCAAATTTTAATTCCGGGATCCACCAACCTCCTGCCTCTGCTTCTCCATAGGCGCCAGTAAGAGGCGATTTTGCTGCCACAGAAAAACGGCTCAACCCGGCAGCAGGTGTTCCAGAGATGACTGATCCGGTAAGAACCAGGACATTTTCAGGCCCTAAGGGATCAGACTTAGGTTTCAATTCTCTCAGGAGGTAATAGAGGGCAAATGTTCCTCCTCCCAGATAGCGGGCGTATATTGCCTCTTGAGGCTCCTCAACGCTCATCGTTTCACTGCTCAAATCGACCCTCAAAATCTTTCCATTAAATCCCTTCGGCATAATTTCCTCCTTAGTCGAAATATGGATATAAATATCAGATGGATGCTGGAATCGTCAATTGAATTTTCTCATCAACCCAATGCCTCAAATCCCAGTTTGGCTGCGCCACTGGTGGCTGTCTCACCCAATTGGATGAATTTGAAATCTTTTATCAGTTTCTGTTTATACTCTGTATAGGCCTCACTGGCTCCACCGCCTACATGATAAATATTGTGATCCAGAGGAACTTTCCTCTGCCACTCTCGAAGGATCTCTGCTTGAAAGGCAACGATTCCGTAGACCAATGCCAATAAGCAATCTTCCCTCGTCGTATTTAAGGAGAGTTGAGTAAAAGAACCTGTTTTCTGCCTGATCCGATGGCGATCTCCTGCGAGATAAGGATGGAAACGGACTTCAGGCCGAGTGGAAGCAGATAAGACACAGGAGAGGTACTCATTATAAAAGAGTTCCCTGGACATCTCCTGACAGAAGGTCTTTCTAAACCATTCCACAGACGCACCTCCTGCGCCTACGATTCTCATGGCTAACCAGCGATTCGGATAGGCGTGCGTTCTTAGGAGATGATTTTTGCTGGTCAATGGCTGATCAAGGCACAGCACCATGCAATCCGTGGTACCGCTGGTGTTCATTAGTCTTCCAGGCTCTGTGACTCGGGCTCCAACTGCAGCACACGTCGTGTCATTCGCGCCAATGACAACCGGGATTCCCGGAAGCACGCCTGTTGAGGTAGCCACCGTCTTGTCAAGGTCGCCGACCACCGTTGTTGACGCAACGACCTGAGGAAGCTTCTCCCTTTCGATCCGGAGGTCTCTTAACAGTCCGTCATCCCAATCGCCGTACCCTACGGTGTCGTAAATACCTGTAAATGAGGCGTTGGAAGGATCGATCACAAAGCGTCCAGTCAGACGTCTCATAAAGAACGTCACCGCATGTCCGAAGATCACATCCTTTCGATTGTAAATGGAAGGCTGATTTTTCTTGATCCAGAGGAGGCTCGTAACAGAGATCCCTCCTGGAATAGGGAGGTTACCTGCAGTTCGAAGAAATCTATCTTCTCCCACGCGCTCCAATGCCCAAAGGGCCTGTCGATGGCTTCTCCTGTCCAGATGGAGGATGATAGGTCCGAGAGGATTCCCATCGCCATCCATTGGGAGAAGCGAAGGGCACAGGGTTGAAAAGGAGATGGCTTCAACCTCCTTCGCCATTCTCAATTGGTGACAGGCATCGATGAAGGCCTTCCAAAGGACTTCCGCCTCAATCTCAACAAAGTTTTTCCCCCTCACCTGTGGGGTGTAGGATATTTGCTGTCTTTCGAGCGTGACCAGATTACGATCGACGACGGACGCCCTGAGCGATTGCGTTCCGGCATCGATCGCCAAGATTCGATTTAGCATTTGGGTTCATTTTAAACGATGTGTCGTTAAATTCAAATTGAAATTTCTGAGCCGAGTCTGATAGAATTCCGTGAGATTTCTGAAAAAGTCCATAAATCTCTGATTACATCGATTAGGAACTGATTACACAGATACGAAATTCATTGGAAAATCAGGGAAATCTGCGTAATCTTCTCTTGAAATCCGTGTAATGAAGAGAGCGTGTAGTAGTTTTTGAGAGCTCTCTTTGTCAATTTCCAGGTGAAAGGAGTCGCTATGCCAAAACGTATTCTTGTGCCGTGGGCTATGCCTAAAATCGGAAAGGAAGTATTAGCAAAGTCAAGGGCAGAGGTTACCTTTCTTCATGGGCCCAACGGTGAGTTGCCTCCGCTTAAAGAGTTGATGGAAGCTGCGCGGAAGGCCAATGTCTTACTTCCGAGAGGGACACAAGCTCTTCCGAAGAAGGTCATGATGGTAAATCCCAATCTTCGGGGAATTGCGAACTATGGGGTGGGATATGACAATATCGATGTCGCATTTGCCACTCAACTTGGCATTCCAGTGACGAACACCCCAGGTGTTCTTACGGAGACCACAGCAGATTTGGCATGGGCTCTCCTTATGGCGACAGCAAGAAAGATTCCGCAGGCACACAATTATACGCTTTCTGGAGAATGGAAAGGACCTGGGGGTAGGTCCTTCATGGGACTCGACGTTGGACCGGGAGGGTCAAATCGACCAAAGGTTCTGGGAATCATCGGCTTTGGAAGAATAGGGCAGGCTGTGATGAGAAGGAGCCGAGGATTTAGGATGAAGGTGCTTGCGTATGACCCGTACGTAAAAGAAGTTATTGAAAAGACCAGAGGAGTGAAATATAGGGAGCTCGTAGATCTTTTAAGGGAGAGCGACTTTGTCACCCTTCATTGTCCTTTGACTGAGGAGACCCACCACCTCATCGGACCAAAGGAACTCGATTTGATGAAGCCAACCGCCATCCTTATCAATACATCCCGTGGTCCAGTGGTAGATGAAAAGGCATTGGTTTCGGCTCTCAAAAAAGGAAGGATTGCTGGTGCAGGGCTCGATGTTTATGAGAGAGAGCCAAAACTGGCCCCTGACCTTTCGAAATTAGAGAACGTGGTTCTCCTTCCGCATATTGGAAGCGCCACAGACGATACACGAGGACAAATGGCCGTTGTGGCTGCAAAGAATGCCATTGCCATGCTGAGGGGAAAGAGACCGAAGAATATTATTAATCCTGAGGTCTATCACTCTCCTGAGTATCTTCGTAAATTCCGATGCTTGACTCCAATTTCCTCACAACCCTAAATCCGCGGCATGGGGGATTATTTTCCGTGAACTTCCTTTTGTTCTCTGTTTCTTACCCTCCGACATTCAATTGAAATTGCCTTCTAACAACGCCTCGCTCTGAGACCGAGAGCTAACTGCCTACCCAAATAACGGCTTCGACTCGCCATCTCAAACTCTATTGAGATCTACATGGAAGACAAAAGATGCCCGTTCAGATTTTTGGCTTGACAACACATAAAAAAACTTTTAGTATACAAAAAAATTTTTAGAATAGACCTCTTATGCTAAAAAATGTGATTGATACACCCAAAATGAAGCTGCCTTCTGGATTGCCTTTCTCTAAAGCTATTAAAAAAGCGAATCATGTTTATATATCCGGGACGACTTCTTTCAATGAATTGGGTGAATTTGTAGGTGAAGGTAACATTCGCGAGCAAACAGAACAGGTTCTGAAAAATGTACTTGCGCTGGTTGAAAGTGCCGGTGGAAATATCGAAGACATCGTGAAAATAAATATATATCTAAAGTCGATTTCAGATTTTGATTCTATGAATCAGGTTTACAAAGAATTTTTCAGTAGTGTTTCCTTCCCATCACGCACTACAATACAAGCAGAATTGGCTCAAGAGCGTTTCATGATTGAAGTAGAGGCTGAGGCTATTTTAGACTGAACGGGCTATTTTATAAAATGACTAAAAAGGTTCCAGTCAAAGTAAAGAATTCGAAAAATAGTTTCTTAATTGAATCTCTTAAATTTCTGGTAGATGGGATTGCAGAAACTTTTGGGTCTCGTTGTGAGGTAGTTCTTCATGACCTTGAGGTTCTTGACCGGTCCATAGTCAAGATAGCTAATGGTCATGTTACAGGGAGAACTATTGGTGGACCCATTACAGACGAAGGATTAAAGTTTCTTAAAAGTGGTCGGCAGGAAAACCTTTTGATTAATTATTCATCGGTGACCAAGAATGGTAAACCCTTAAAATCGAGCACGTTTATATTCAGAAATAATAAGGGGAAACCGACAGCTGCAATTTGCATCAATATTGATATGACTGACCTAATGAACTTCGATAAAATGATCAAAGATATGTTTAAGATATCAGAGGAGAAGAAGGAAAAGTCTATGGAAACATTTGAGGGAGATATTGTTTCAACTCTGAATGGAATAGCTGATAAGACAATCAACAAAGCAGGGAAGACAATTCTCTCAATGGACAAAAGGGACAAAATTGAAATTATAAGGGAGTTAGAGGATCAAGGATTTTTTCTGATCAAGGGGGCTATTAAACTCATTGCAAGCAAGCTGAGAGTTTCGAAGTTCACAGTCTATAACTATCTGGAGCAAATCCGGGGTAAAAAGGAGGAGGGATAACGTAGAAAGACAAATGGATAACCAAGATTATACGTGGGAAGGAGTTTCGAGCGATGGTTGTCACTTCTTGAACCCTCTTCGATATTGTCCTCCATCGCTGTGGGGCTTGGAACAACTGGTAGTAGCATGGCAGCCGGATCAGAATTTGGCTACGGGATTGGCTGGCTAATAGCCTTGTCCGCTGCAGGGTCTGTGCTGAATCTGTACATTTCAACGAGCATACAGAAGGAGGGGTAAATGGAATCCACAAAGTTTTCCAAAGTACCTTTTGATTGGGAACACCGGAAAAAATGGCTCGATCTTCCTTTTCCTATGGAGGAATATGAAGATCGAATTGTAAGACTTCGAAAGGAAATGAAGGAGGCAGATTTACGGAGTTTCTTGATTTATGGAGGTCCTGGGTTCCTTTCGGGTGACGTCCGTTATATCTCCAATTTTCCTAGCATGATTGGGAATACTATCGTTGTGGTTCCGGTTGAGGGAGAACTAATGCTCACAACAGATTCTATTTTTCACAGTGAACCTATGCATTCGGAAATTTTCAAATGCTGGATAAAAGACGTAAGACCTGCCCACCTTCCTGGGACGGTAAGAAGTCCGGAAAATATTGCGCGGCATGTGAGGGATTTTTTGCAAGAGAGAGGTTTAGCGAATGAGAAAGCGGGGTTGGTGGGTGAAAGATTTTTCCCTGCTTACCTTCTGAATGATCTCAAACAAGAGCTTCCAAAAATCAAATTTGAATCGGCGGGGCTCCTTTACATGAAAGTGAAAGGTATTAAGAGCCCTCGTGAAATGGAGATTATGAAAGAGGCCTGTCGAATCACCAGCCTCGGCTTGGAGGCTGCGATGGATATCGCCAAGCCCGGTGTGACCGAGTTCGAGATGTCGGCCGCTGCCCATCAGGCCATGGTAGCTGGAGGAGCTGAAATAGTGACCTTTGTGGCCATGGTTGGAGGTTCACGAGCGGGCCATAAGACGGTGATGCCTTCTTCCAGAAAACTTGAAGATGGAGACATGATGTTCATGGATATGGGGGTCAATTACAAAGGGTATAATACAGACTGTTGCCGTACTTTGGTTGTTGGCAAAGGTGGGCACAAACAGCGCGACATTCTCCGCGTCGCGCTTGATATGGAGGAGAGCGTTATTGCAGCCGGAAAGCCGGGGGTGAGAATTTGTGACCTCCAGAAGATAGCCAGGGACATCGCCGAAAAGTCAGGCTATGGAGAATACTATTTCCCAACTGGATTCGGTCATGGCATTGGGACCTCGATCGCAGAAATGCCCATTCTCTTTGATGGCAATGAGGCGCCAATAGAAGAAGGCAACATGTTTGCTCTGGAACCGATGATTGTGATCGAAGGGCTAGGAACAGGATGTTTCGAAGATATAATTGCTGTGACCCCGCAAGGCTGCGTAGACCTTTCTACCGCAAGAAAGCGTACATGGTAGAATTCAGGAAGTATAAGTGGATGTTATCTAATTTGTATTTAGGTTAGCAGAAGGAAGAGAATGGCGGAAAAATCTTTCTCGAAAATAGGCATTCTGGGGATGGGCAGGATGGCAATCGGTTTGGCGATTGACCTGGCCCTCAAGGGAACGGGCATCGAAATGATCGATTTGAAGACGCGGTCCAAAGACGAGCGGATCCAGTATGAAAAGAATCTCCGAGAGGAATGCGAGGCTGTTGCTAAACTCCTTGGAGAAAAGATCACTCTTTTACCAGTCTATCTTGACTCCCCGGGAGAAACAATCTATGAATTAATCTTTGAGGCTCTTCCAGAGGAAATAACTGTCAAGCGGAGTGCCTTCTCAAAACTGGAAGACGTTATCGGTGAAGACACGATCGTATGCTCCATGACTTCCACTTTTACGGTAGAAGAGCTGGCTAAGGAAATTCCCATTCCCCTAAACCTTGTTGTGACCCATTTCATGAATCCTCCTTATGTTATCCCTTTCCTTGAAGTTGTGGTTCGTCCAGGATTGGATCCAAGACTGATCGATGAGCTTTTCGCCTTCCTGAGGAAGACAGGTCATATGCCGATCAGGTGTAAGTCCAGTCCCGGCTTTGTGATCTCGCGACTTCAGCTGGGTCTGATGAACGAGGCGGTGCGGATCATGGAGGAAGGAGTGGCCTCTCCCGAAGATATTGACAAAGCCATCCAGTATGGGTGGGGCTACCGCTTTCCATTCATGGGAATTCTGGAATTTATCGACGTAGGAGGACTTGAGATCCTTTATCACGCGGGGAAATCCGTATCCACAGCCTTGAATCGACCGGACCTTGCCTGTCCCAAGCTCATCGAAGAGAGATTTCGGGAGGGGGCAATTGGCACCAGGGCTTTAAAGGGCATATTTCAATACGAGAGCCATGAACAGATAAAGAGGAAAGAGACGGACCGGTTAGCAAAGCAGATTCAAGTCAAAAAACTTCTCGATGAAATCCATCGTAAAGAAGGGGTATGGAAGTAACCGAGGTGGTCATCGTGAATCTTTTTGATAATCCAGTTTTCAAAGCACATGTAAGAAGAACCTCTTTGCTTCCCTTGACGGAGAAGAAAAACTTTTTTTGCAAACTTGAATGCTGTCAGATCGGTGGCTCCTTTAAGATTCGAGGATCTCTTTCCACCCTACTGGCTTTGAAAGCTCAGGGAAAAACAGGGGGAGTGATTACAGCTTCGATGGGAAATACAGGAACGGCGCTGGCTTATGCAGGGAGACTCCTCGATTATCCTGTGACCGTGGTCATGCCGGAGACCGTCTCTTCAACAAAGCTCAAAGCCGCAAAAAAGATTGGAGCTGATGTTATCTTGTGGGGACAGGTAGGGGACGATGCGATCGATCATGCTCTGCAGTTGGCCAAAAAGCGAAAGATGTTCTTTCTCCATCCCCACAAGACAAAGCCCTTTCTCGAGGGCAGCGCCACAATCGCTCAGGAAATCACCGAAACCCTACCCAGCGTGAAACAGATCTATATCCCTATTGGGGGGGGTGGGTTGGCCTCAGCTATCTGCCAGTACTTATGGGACAATAAACTTTCGGTCAAGGCAATCGGCGTGGAGGCAGAAAAGGCTCCTGCTTTTCACTTAAGTCTCAAAGCAGGAAGACCCGTTCGGCTGGAGAAGATGGAAACGATCGCCGATGCCCTGACACTGATGGAACCGGACCCTGAGGTCTTTTCCTATCTTTCGAATAATCTGGAGAAGGTGGTGACCGTTTCTGAAGAGGAGATCATCTCGGCCATGAAGATTCTTTTTGAGGAATTTCGGGTTATCGCAGAACCAGGAGGAGCAGCCTCCCTTGCTGCAATGCTTAAAGGAGAGTCAAACATTCAATCAGTTGCCATCATCAGCGGAGGAAATGTTTCCCTTGAAGAGTTTAAGGGTTTTTTGAGCCAATTGCCGGCTTGACAATGTTTGTAAGAAAAAGTAAAAATTTTTAAACTTCGAAAGGAGGATAATCATATGGGAAAGAAAAGTGTTTTCTTAATGCTTATTTTTTCATTAACATTGGCCATCTCTGCCAACGCACTTTCGAAAGAGTTGAGGGTTAATCAAGGAACTGCAACTATTCTCTTTATGGACCCACATAAGGAGAGATCTTCCACAGGTCTCAATTTCCTTTTTTCAACAATTTATGATAGTCTTCTAACCCACGGGAAAAATATGGAAATTGAACCAATGTTAGCAACCTCATGGAAGAGTTCAGAAGGTGGGACCGTATGGACGTTCACCCTCCGGAAAGGGGTTAGGTTTCATGACGGGACACCCTTTGATGCAGATGCAGTCAAGTTCAATGTTGAAAGGGTCCTCGATCCCCAGACAAAAGCAGTGAGGGGAACCTATTTTGCGAGTCTTATCAAGTCTGTGGAAGTCATTGATCCTTACACGGTAAAGATCACTCTTAAATTTCCATATGCCCCATTCGCTCCCGCTCTCACTATGCCGGATATTGCTATGGTGAGCCCTACTGCTGCGAAGAAATATGGAACAGATTTCTCAACGCGTCCAACAGGAACAGGTCCGTTTATCCTAAAGGAGTGGAAAAGGGAAAAACATATTCTTCTTGAGAGAAATCCAAATTACTGGAAAGGGATTCCAAAAACTGAGGTGATTAGAGTGTCCCAGATAAGGGAGGAATCCACCATCTATGCAGCTTTGAAGAGTGGAGAGATTGACGTTGAAATTATTCCTCCACCGGAGTTTCTAAAAGACTTTGAAAGGGACCCAAACTTTGTTGTGACCCGGGGAGGGCCAAAACTCTTTTATGAATACTATGGGTTCAATAACGAAAGACCCCCGTTCAATGACAAGAAAGTTCGGAAAGCAGTGAGCCATGCGATTAATAATGAGGGTATTGTCAAACTTGTGGATATGGATTATGGAAAGCTGATCTGTCAACCCCTGGGTCCCACTGTATGGGGGTATGACCCATCAATGAAATGTATTGAGCACAACCCTGAAAAGGCAAAAAGAATGTTGGCCGAGATTGGATGGATGCCAGGGCCGGATGGAATCTTAGAGAAGGATGGGAAAAAATTTGTCATCTATGCAAATATAATTGATCGACAAGAAAGGCGCTTCGAGGTGATACAGAATGACTTGAAGAAGGTGGGGATCGACCTCAGGCTCCAGAAATTGGAATGGGGTGCTTTTCTAAGCGCGTGCGTTAAAGGGGAGTTTGATATTTTTAACCTGGGGAGGGACTATAAGTCTGGGGATGCGGATGTTGAACTCTATGGTCTTTTCCATTCATCTAATATTCCATATATCAACATGGCGAGGTATAGAAATCCAGAGGTAGATAAGTTACTGGAAAAGCAAAGGATGGAAACAGATAAGGAGAAAAGGCTCAAGTTAATTCATGAAATTATCCATCGTATTATGGACGATGTTCCTCTCATTCCGTCTCTGATCCGGATGACAAATACAATTACGAATAAGAAGGTGAAGAATTTTTACATCTATCCAGATGACCGAATGGATTTACTGGATGTCGCTGTGGACTAAAAAATGAATTAAAGGGTTAGGCGAATGCTCGGGTATGTTATTAAGAAGCTTTTGCTTTTAGTACCTATTGTCCTTTGCGTTTCTACTGTAGTTTTCTTCATGATCCACCTCATTCCAGGGGACCCTGCCCACGTCCTCGCAGGGCCCCAGGCAACCCGTGAAGACATAGAAAATTTGAGAAGACAACTGGGGTTGGACAAACCTATTTGGGTTCAGTATTTTACTTTTCTAAAAAAAATTTCACAGCTTGATTTTGGCCGATCACTTCGGACTGATGAAAAAGTTATTGTGGAGATATGGGACCGATATCCGAATACTCTTCGTTTAGCTTTTTCAGCGACACTTTTTTCTATTCTGGTAGGGATTCCCATAGGTGTCTTTGCCTCTTTAAAGAAAAACTCCATCCTCGATGGACTCTCCATGACGGGCTCCATTTTGGGAATGTCTATGCCCGACTTTTGGTTGGGCCTGATCCTCATTTATATTTTTGCAGTGAAATTGAAGTGGCTTCCAGGGATAGGCTTTGATACATTTAAGCATATAGTGCTCCCTACGATAACGCTGGGAAGTTTTGCTACAGCCTATGTTGCTCGGATGACGCGATCGAGCATGCTCGAAACCCTAAAGCAAGACTATATCCTTGCAGCCAAAGCAAAAGGTCTTTCTCTGGGAACAGTTCTCTTCAAACATGCCTTAAAAAATTCTATGATTCCAGTTGTGACAGTGGTAGGGCTAGGTTTCAGTGTTATGCTGGCTGGATCTTTTGTGATAGAAACTGTTTTCGTCATCAATGGCCTAGGCTGGCTTATTGTTAGGGCAATCCTCATGCGGGACTTTCCAGTTGTGCAGGGCGGGATATTTCTTATTAGCTGTACCTTTGTCATCGTCAATATCCTTGTGGATATCGCCTATGCCTATCTGGACCCAAGGATTAAGTTTAAAGATTGAGTAGTGAAAGTTATTTTCAAAAGAATTTTAAAGAATAAAGTGGCTACGATTGGCCTTGGGATCATTTTTTTATGGACCCTTTGTGCTCTATTTCCGACGATTATTGCCCCAAAAGATCCTTTAAGGCAAGAATTAACAAATAAAACCCTCTCCCCAGGTGAAAAGGGTTACCTCCTTGGAACTGATGAGCTGGGCAGGGACATACTAAGCCGGATCATTTTTGGGGCAAGGACGTCGATGCTTGTGGGCGTGATTGTCATAATAATTGGCCTCAGTGTGGGTGTTCCTTTAGGGACTATATCAGGGTATTTTACAAGGCTAGATCGCCCTATTATGGTGGTGATTGATGCTCTATTGGCTTTCCCACTTATTCTCCTCTCCCTTATAATTGTAGCCGTTTTAGGGCCAGGATTATTTAATGCCATGGTTGCGGTTGGCATTTCTTCCATTCCTGGCTTTACGAGAATCACAAGAGGGATTATTCTTTCTGTAAGGGAAAGGGATTTTATAAAAGCTGCAAGAGCTTCGGGAGAAAGCAATCTGAGCATTATGTTCATTCATATTCTTCCTAATTCTTTAGGACCCATAATTGTCCAGGCCACCATTCGATTCGCCACAGCTATTTTAGCCGTAGCTGCTCTGAGTTTTTTAGGTTTAGGCGCTCAACCTCCGACTCCAGAATGGGGGACGATGATAAGTACTTCCAGGTCTTATTTATACGTGGCTCCCCATCTGGTGATGTTTCCCGGTATAGCAATTATGAGTGTCGTTCTCGGTTTTAACCTCTTCGGAGATGGGTTAAGGGACGCACTTGATCCAAAGCTGAGTCAATAAATTGTATGGAAAAGATCCTCGAAGTGATCGATTTAAAGACTTATTTCAGAGTAGGTAAGGGCTGGCTGCGGGCTTTGGACGGAATGAGCTTTAATATAGCCAAAGGGGAAATTTTTGGATTGGCTGGGGAGACCGGCTGTGGAAAATCCGTTACTGCCCTGTCGGTCTTGAGATTGATCCCGCAACCTCCGGTATGGATTGCAGGCGGGGACATCACATTTGGAGGTCAGTCGATCTTGAAGATGACCGAAAGATCGATTCGGTCCATTCGGGGAAACAAGATTAGCATGATTTTTCAGGACCCGATCACTTTTCTCAATCCGACACTTAACATTCAAAGTCAACTCCTCGAACCCATCATGCTCCATCAAAAATGTGGAAAGAAAGATGCCCTCTCGAAAGCTATTGAGATCCTGAATCTCGTAGGCATTCCGGATCCCGAAATGAGGCTTAAAGATTATCCTCATCGCCTGAGCGGAGGGATGTGCCAGAGGATAATGATCGCTATGGCCCTCTCTTGCAATCCAGATTTGCTTATAGCAGATGAACCAACTACAGCTCTTGATGTGACGATACAAGCGCAGATTCTTTATCTGATGGAAAAGATGAGGGAGAAACTGGGCACTGCTATGCTCCTTATCACTCATGATCTAGGAGTGATTGCGGAGATGTGTGACCGCGTGGCCATTATGTATGCGGGCTACGTGGTTGAGGAAGGAAACGTTTTTTCTATTTTTGAGAAAGCTCTTCATCCATATACTAAAGGACTCCTCTCTTGTATTCCGGATGTGGACAAACCTGTAGAGAAGTTGATGACAATATTTGGTACTGTCCCTTCAATGGTAGAACCACCCACTGGATGCCGCTTTGAACCCAGATGTACAGAGAGATTACCCATTTGTAGGAGAAGTTCTCCACCGGAAGTATATGTGAATCAAGACCATCGTGTCCGTTGCTTTCTCTATCAAATTGAAAAGGCTTAATGTTCATAGAGGTCAGAGATCTAAAAAAATTCTTTCCTATACAGAAAGGAATTTTCTTCAAAAGTGCTGGCTTCATCAAAGCCGTAGACCAAATAACCTTTTCCATTGAAAAGGGAGAGACCTTTGGCTTGGTAGGCGAATCAGGGTGTGGTAAATCGACCACTGGCCTTCTTCTCCTTAGGTTATTAGAGCCTACAGGAGGAGATGTCCTTTTTTTGGGAAAGTCCCTTTTCCGTCTTAATAATAAGGAACTCTATGATTTAAGGCCCAAGACGCAAATCGTTTTTCAGGACCCTCAGTCTTCTCTGAACCCAATGCTCAGGATTTCGAGCATTGTGGGGCGCCCATATAAGATCCATAATCATCCGGGAAGTGAAACCCTAAAAAATATAGTCAATGAGGTGTTAGAGAAAGTGGGACTTCTCCCGGAACACGCCCATCGCTATCCACATGAATTTAGTGGAGGACAAAGACAGAGAATTGCCATTGCAAGGACTCTTATACTCAACCCTGAATTCGTTGTCTTGGATGAACCTACTTCAGCCCTCGATGTCTCTGTCCAAGCCCAGATCCTCAATCTGTTAAAGGATCTTCAAAAAGATTTTAAACTAACATATCTTTTCATATCTCATAACCTCAGTGTTATTAAACATATGTGCAATCGAGTAGCAGTAATGTATCTCGGAAGATTAATAGAAATGGCTGACACACAGTTACTTTTCTCTTCTCCCAAGCATCCTTACACGAAGATCCTATTATCCTCTATCCCCAAGCCAAACCCGCATAGCAAAAAACCATTTCAACCCTTTTCAGTAGAAATTCCAAGTCTTCTAAAACCTCCTTCTGGGTGTACATTTCATCCTCGGTGTTCTTACTCTATTGAGGAACGATGTGTAAGAGAAAGACCCAATCTAGAAGACCTTGGGGATGGCCATTGGGTTGCATGTCACCTTCAAAAGTAAACATCGAAAGGGATTTAATATGGACATACTCATTAGGAATGGAAAGATTATAGATGGGAGCGGAAATCCATGGTGCATTGGGAACGTTGGGATTGATAAGGGAAAGATTGCCTTTGTTGGGTCAATAAAAAGAAAGGCAATGGTGGAAATAGATGCCGGTGGCCTCATAGTCTGTCCGGGGTTCATCGATACCCATACCCATTCGGACTTTGTTTTTCTGAGCAATCCTCTTTCATCCTTCAAATTAATGCAAGGGGTGACCACTGAAGTGATTGGGAACTGCGGATTTTCAGCCGCTCCGGTTCCAAAAAGACCAGAATTCCTTAAACTTTACCATGACTATATTGTTCAAATCTCCTCTTCTGTTTCTTTCCACATAGGTTGGACCGGAATGAAAGGGTTCATTCGTCATTTGAAGGAAAGAGGGAGTACGAATAACCTGGTCCTCTTGGTTGGACACGGAAACTTGAGAATTGCTGCCATGGGCATGGATGACCGTCGCCCCACAGCAGAAGAGTTGGACGTCATGAAGCACCTCTTAGAAGAGTCTATGAGGGCTGGTGCAAAAGGGATGTCGACAGGACTGATGTATCCACCTGGTTTTTATTCCGATGTTTCTGAGTTGATCGAATTAGGTCGCGTCGTTGCTCAATACGGAGGAATCGTGACATCCCATATTCGTAACTATGCAACGCATTTAGAGGAATCGATCGAGGAGCTGATTCGACTCGGTCGCGAGGCTAAGGTTCCTATCCATATCTCCCATATCACCACAGCCCAGGAGCCCAACTGGGGTAAGATGGGGAAAATTATTGAAATGATCGGCAAGGCAAGAGATGAAGGTATTGACGTCACCATGGACCGCTACCCATATATAGCTGCGAATACTACGCTCCGCTCCATTCTTCCACCATGGATGCAGGTGGGGGGGAAGGATTCCTTGCTAAAGAGATTGAAAGATCCTGAGATGAGGGAAAAGTGTGCAGAGGAGATGGGAAATGAATATAACTGGACCACCATGTATGTCAACTACTGTCGTATTCACCAAGACCTCAATGGGAAATCTGTAGCTGAGATTGCGGGGATATGGAACAAAGGAATTCATGAAACGATCCTCGATCTGCTCTTTGACGAAGGGGCAGAGTCGAGAATCATCCTCTTTATCCACTCTGAAGAGGACATGAAACTCGCGTTCAAACATCCAACTGTTATGGTTGGTTCTGATTCCGGTTCGGGAGGTCCCATGTCTCACCCGAGAACCTATGGGACCTTTCCCCGGATTCTTCGCCAATTCGTCATAGATGAGAAACTTCTCTCGCTCGAAGAGGCGATAAGACGAATGACATCCTTTCCTGCACAGCGTTTCGGTTTGCAGGATCGGGGACTGATTAGAGAGGGAACGGCTGCTGATATTTCAGTCCTCGATCTCGATAAGGTAAGGGATCTCGCCACTTATGAGGCCCCATGCCTTCCGCCCGAAGGTATCGAGTATGTAATTGTAAACGGAGAACTCGTGATTGACAAGGGTAATTTCTTGGAGAAGACTCCCGGTAAGCTGCTGGTTACTAAGCATGGCCCTTGCAAACCGTGAAAAAAAGGCCTTGGAATAATCACGTGAGATGTGGGGGGAGGTTTATAATGGACAGTTCCAGTTTTTCGAAAGTTTCCTTTGAATGGGAAAATCGAAAGAAGTATTTCCGTATTCCATTCCCCATGGAAGAGTATGATGAGCGGATTCGGCAGGTCAGGAAGAAGATGAGAGATTGCGGTCTGGATGGCCTGATCGTCTATGGCGGCGCCGGCAACCCCAGCGACATCCGATACCTCACCAATTTCTCCTCCTATATCGGTCACACCCTTTTCGTTTTGCCTCTGGATGCAGATCCGATGCTTACAACAAATTCGGTCCTCCATGGGGAACCTATGCATACTCTCATCTGGATGACATGGGTGAAGGACGTTCGACCTGCCCACATGCCTGCAACAGTGCGAAATCCTGAAAACATCGTCGAGTTCGTTAGAGATTTTATCAAAGAAAGGAATTTGCTCAGGGGACGACTCGGGATGGTCGGAGAAAAATCGATTCCCCACTTTCTCATGAACGATCTCAAGCAGAAGCTCGCCGATGTTCAATGGATCTCTGCTGATTCAATCGTCCTCGATGTGAGGGCGATTAAAAGCCCAAGGGAAATCGAAATTATGAGGAAGGCGGCATGGATTACCTCCCGGGGTCTCGAGGCAGCGATGAATGCGGCAAGAGAAGGGACAACCGAATTCGAGCTCCAGGCGGAGGCCCATCGCGTGATGGTTAACGCGGGGGCGGAAGGAATCCGCTTCCCTATGGCCATGACCGCAGGACCTTATGCAGGAATCAAGCACTGCCCTGCAACTTTTCGAAAACTGCAAAAGGAAGATATGATCTTTATGGACATGGGAATCGTCTACGAGGGGTATTCAACAGATGTATGCCGTGTCTTGTCAGTGGGTCCACCCACGCAGCCTCAGGAGCAACTCATGGAGCTGGCCCTTGAGATGGAGGAATCGGCTATTCAGTCAACAAGGGCTGGCGTTAGGATTTGCGATCTCCAGGACATCTCTTATCAGATCGCAAAGAAGGCAGGCTACGAGGACTGCTATTTTCCCAAAGGATTTGGTCATGGAATTGGCATCGCCATGGCTGAAAGGCCGGTTCTGTTCGATGGAAATGAAGAAGCTCTTCAGACAGGAATGGTCTTTGCCCTCGAACCGATGATCGTCATCGAAGGGGTTGGAACGTTCTGTTTTGAAGATATGATTCTCGTAAAAGACGCTGGAGCCGAATCGCTCTCCGACGCCATAAAAAGGACATGGTAATTACCGGATGAGGCCAACCTGCCTCCCAATCTTTTGCAAGGCATCGAGGGCTCTTATTAGATGATGTTCTTCGTGAGCCGCTGAAATCTGAGCCCGAAGTCTCGCTTTCCCTTTTGGAACGACTGGATATCCTACGCCATGTAAGTAGATCCCTTCTTCAAAGAGACCCCGAGTCATCCGAGTGGTCATTTCCGTTTCCCAAGTCATGATGGGCACGATGGCTGATTCTCCTCCAAACATCTGAAACCCTATCTCTCTGACGCCTTCTCTAAAGAAACAGATATTCTCCCACAACCTTGTGATGAAACTCGAGTCATTTTCGAGCATGTCAATCGCTGAGATGGCTGTAGCAACCGTAGGAGGTGTCAAGGCGTTTGTGAAGATAAAGGAGCGAGAAGTGTTGTATAAGAACTGGATGAGCCGCTTGCTGCCAACCACATATCCGCCGCCTCCCCCCAGGGCCTTTCCGAATGTTCCGGTTTGAGCATCAACCTCATTTTCAAGATGGAAGTGTTCCGCACTTCCCGAACCTCTCGCTCCGAGAACCCCGGTCGCATGGGATTCGTCAACCACCGTCACTGCGCCGTATTCTTTGGCCAGCCTGGATATTTGGGGAAGCGGAGCCGCATCCCCTTCCATACTGAAGACCCCGTCGGTAATGATCATTCTAAGGCGGGACTTATGACTTTCTCGCAGTAGCTTCTCCAAAGCCTTCATGTCTCCATGGGGATATACCTTTGTCACGGCTTTGCTCATTCTGCAGCCGTCAATGATGCTGGCGTGATTCAACTCATCACTCAAAATGACATCGCCTTCTTCCATTATTGCGGTAATGAGTCCCATGTTGGCTGTTGAACAAGAAGGATAGAGCAAGGCTGCTTCTTTCCTGGTAAAGGAGGCAATTCTTCTCATCAGGTCCAGATGAAGGTCCGTTATGCCGCAAGCGTGAGATACAGAAGTGGTACTGCATCCATAGTTTTGAATGATCTGAATCGTCTTCTCGATTATCATGGGGTGGGAGGCAAACCCAAGGTAATTGTTTGAGGCGAGCATGATCACTCTCTTCCCGTCCAGGACGACCTCGGGGCCCTGGCCACTTTCTAGGGAATGAGGCTGTCTGAACCTTCCCTGGGATTTCAAGAAATCAATCTTTTCTTCAAGCATGTCTTCCAAAGTCTGATTCAATCGAGCCTCCTATTCACGGAAAGCTTCTTCCCAGGCCCTGGCGATCTGTCGCTTTGTCAAAGCAATTAAAACCCATGGGTCTTCGTCCCTCTGAGGCTTTACCTCCTGGGAAATCACAGGTTTGTTTTCAAAAAAGTCGATCTTCCGCAATTCGCGAAAGAAACGTGTGACCTCCCTTTCGGTATTGCTCCCACCTGGAATCCCTATCCGGGGATGCTCGTCACCATAGAGTGGATGCTTGGGATTGGTAACCACGCTATTCCCAATGTGAACGTTTACAAGAAACCCTTTGGTGATAGGTACTGCATCCTCGATCTTCTCTCCAAGTTGGGGAAGATGGGAAAGGTCTAGGGTGAGCCCGAAGTTCAGGCATTGAGCCTTAACTTTCTTCGCCA
>Ga0315314_1001600_pt1 | contig 20141 bp, 20 predicted proteins | sample TDP9_MG_FD_203631 | JGI IMG/M metagenome (GOLD analysis project Ga0315314, IMG submission 203631) | Freshwater sediment microbial communities from Lake Towuti, South Sulawesi, Indonesia - TDP9 | ecosystem: Environmental > Aquatic > Freshwater > Lake > Sediment | place: Indonesia: South Sulawesi... | reverse complement strand
GAAAGCAATTGCCCAGTTGACTATGTAATCTTTAGTCTGTCCTTGTCGCCTTCTGGGTTAATCCTTTCTGCTCTTGTCTTGAAGAGTCTGGAAATCCTTTAAGGTCATCATGTCTGTCCGGGTTGTTCTCTCCGGTCCCCGATTCTGCAAACTTTTGGGATGTGGACAGCCACTATTAACTGCGGCGACATGTTAGATTACTGGTCACCCTACGTAGCTGCGACACTGACTTCCACTAGATCTTTGATGGTCAGAGGGTTCTCACGGAACCTAAGCCTCAATAACCTTAAGGTCTGTAATACGAGTGGAGGTCTCATGTCGGCGAGCGCGAGTAACGACTCGTCTGATAATACAGACTTGGCGATCAGCCCTCCCAGCATAGTTCCATCATTGATGACATAAGCACGGCCACATACCTTAGCGACGAACTCTACATCATGCGAAGCTACCACAACGGCCTTGTTGGCAGCCCGCGCGTTGGCAACCACTTGCTCAATCTGCTCTATAGAGCTGGAACTGAGGTTAGCAGTGGGCTCGTCCAGTAATAAGACATCAGGGTCGTAGGCCAGTACTGATGCTAAGGTTACCATGCGTTTTTCTCCCATGCTGAGCTTGTAGGGCGGCTTACTCAGCAAGCCTTCCAACTTGAAGTTTCTGGCAATCTCCCTAACCCTTCTATCCACGTCTTCCGCAGAAGACAAGAGTTGGCGGAGCGAAAAGGCCACCTCGTCATATACCGTTGGGTTAAATAGTTGATCGTCCGGATCCTGGAAGACCAGACCCGTCCTCCTACGGGCTTCAGGTAGCTGCTCTTTTAAAGGCCTCTCCCCAAGCAGGACAGTACCTCTTTCAGGTTCAAGAAGGCCAGAAGCAACCAGTAGCAGCGTGGTCTTGCCACTGCCATTCGGCCCTATTATCGCGACCACCTCGCCTTTATCCGCCGAGAAACTTGCTCCCCTTAACACCTCTGCGCCGCCAGGATATTTGAAATGGATATTCTCGACACTTAGCAACATGGGTTACAACACGCCTAAGACTCCTAATGCCAGAATGCATAAGGTAACCGATATCAACGATAAGTCTTTAATTCCTACCGTGTGTGAAGGGGGTGTCCAGAAAGGCCCTTTCACTGAGAAGCTTCTAGCCTTGATGGCCTTCTCAAGTCTCCAGGCGTGTTCATAGCTTCTTAGTAGGAGGTCGCCCACGACCGTAGTCAGAACTGTCCACAAATCCCTAAATCCGGCCTTTCTCATAATGCGTGCCTCCCTGGCCAAGAGTATCTCTGAGGCTTCTCTGAGGAAGAGGGGAATGTGTATGGCGCCGAGTCTCAGGAGCAGAACCAATTCTCGAGGCATTCGCAAGCCTTCTAATCCGCTTACTATTCTCTCCCAACCCATAGCAAAGACAAAAGAAGTAAATATGGCGGCAGAAGCCACTACCCTCGATATGAATGTTGCCATTGCGTTTAGTCCCTCACGACTGACTCCTACTTCCATAAACCCTAACGATAGCCTGGCTACAGGCTGTCCAAGAGTAATAAAAGGCAAGGGAAGCGACACCATAGTAGTCCACGCCAAGACAAACAGCAGGATCTTGGCCCATGTACGTCCTAGTGAGCGAGTCAATAAAGCCAGCACAATGCTTGTAGCTAATATTAGCAGTGGAAGCTTGAAGTCGTGACTGAAGGCTGCCGTCCCTGTGAAGAATAAAGCAGAAAGTACAGCAACGGTGGGATTAAGAGAAATCCGGTTGGTTCCGCTGTTTAATGAATCTATGGCTGTGGCAAGACTTTCCAAGAATCTGTGGGTAAGACTCAATTTCAACGTCGCTTCACCAGCCTAGTAAGTGTGAGATATATGCCCAGTATTATTGCGATGCCGAGAAGCCCAGCGATGACGTACCCCAACTCAGCTGGCATACCCGGTACAGCGTAGTCAAGAAGAGGCGTCCAGTTGATGGTCTCTGTCAACTCTGCTAGATTGAGGACTTCAGCAGCAATGTCTAGAGGTTCGTGGTAACCGACCATGTCCGCTAGGATCACGCCAAAAATGGGGCTGATGAGAATCAGGATTAATATCGCTAACAGGGCTTTTCGAGAGGTCAAGGAAAAACCCCTACGAGTCTCAATCTTACCAGTTTCAGAGGATACAAGTTGAGGCGCTTTATGTATCAGATATAGGATAGTTGGAGCCGTTATCATGCCTTCAAAGACTGCCAGAGCAGCATGCCATCCAACCATCACCGGCATAGTGACCGCGACACCATAAGGAAATGACGACGAGTACCCTATCTCCAGCCCCGCCGCTGCGCCCGCAAGCGTCAACCCCAACCAACCCCCGAGGAAAGCTGCAGTCGCTCGAACAGAATCCTTGGCCCCGAACAATCTGATGAAAATTCGATATGTCAAGTGCCCTGCTACTACATCTATGATGGCCATGTTAAGCACGTTAGCTCCGAGAGCTGTTATTCCGCCATCGTGAAAAATTAAACATTGGACAAGCAGGACCAGAAGCATGGTCAGGAAGCCAAGCTCGGGGCAGAGCACAATTCCCACCAATGCTCCTCCAACGAAGTGCAGGCTGGTGCCTCCAGGTATAGGCCAGTTCAGCATCTGAGCGGCGAAAACGGCCGCAGCTAAGACGGACACCAACGAAATGCGTTCAGGGACTATTTGGGCTCTAGTTTTCCGTAGAACGTAGCCTCCATACGTAAGGAGCATTATGTACGTAATAGCCACAGTTGGAAAATCGAGAAACCCGTCAGGTATGTGCACAGTAATCACTTCCTTCATAAATGGGCTGCTTGGAATATAAGTATTACGATTTCTGGAAATAGTAATACCCATCCAAGAAGTCCCCAGTCCCATCTGGATGCTGGGGTTAGAAATCTGTCTGAAGACACTATGGAAGTCTTGGCACCGAAAGTCTTAAGCGTTATTTACATAACTACACTTGGTCCTGATGATGCGTTTATCAACCAAATGCGCTGCCCTCGGTGGAGTCTTTTCCGCTGTACATGTTGTACTCTACGTTACGTCTTTTGATCTCTGGCGCAACTGGGCCATATATCTAGAACCCCTTGAGGGAATCCTTCTAGGTCCTTGGTTAGGCTTTCTAGTGGCCTTTCTAGGAAGCCTGGTCGCTAGGATGATCAAGCCCATCGATCTCTGGATGTTCGGAGTTATAGCTGAACCCGTAGGTGTTCTAGCATGCGGTCTCTTAGCTGAGAAACGGTGGAAGCCACTCGCAGTGATCTACGCAGTAATGTTGTCTGCATACTTCATCCATCCTTTTGGAAGATGGCTCCCGTTGTGGACGATCTTAGACATTTTGGTCGCTTTCATCCTGATCTATCCGGTAGCAAAGATGTTCAAAAGCCTATTCGAGGAGGATCTCAAGCGCCTACCCATGTCATTAGCTCTGGTATCCTTCATTGGCACAGTAACAGATGCCTTAACCCGTGTGTTCCTACTGATCCCCGTAGGTTTGTACATGCTTTTCGGCTGGCCCGCTGAGGCAGTATATCTCACCTTTGTGGCGGGCGCCACTTATTCTTATGTAGAAGATGTGCTGGTCGTCGCGGTCTCGTGCCTTGTAGGCGTTCCCTTACTTGCTGCCTTACGAAAGACAGGCTTCAAGTATCCACTAAGCTGATCTTTTGGAGTGTTAGTGGAAGAACGCTCGATGGCGAAGAAATAGTAAACAGCCCGAGAAACAGACTGATGCTACCTTATGTAGTCGGATATCCTCTTTTGTAAACTTCCTTCTCTTAATCCTATCACGTATTCTATCACGTCGTTCACACTCTTGAATCGTAGGTTCGATAGGCTGCTGAAGCCCCAGCCTGCGCATTTTATGCTAGAGATTACGGATGCCGCTGTTACGGACTTCATCAAATCATCCGTAAGCTTGTACGAAGCGACAAAAGCCCCGCACCAAGTATCGCCCGCGCCCGTCGTGTCGACAACGTTCTTAACTGGGTATTTCAAGGCCGGAACCATCTGAATCTCGCCATCTTCCTTATGTATTATCGCCCCCAGCTCCCCTAATGTGATTACGAGCATCCTCGCCTTCAAGAGTTTCATTGCTGCTGAGAGCGAGGTTGTTTCAGTTAGGGCTTTCGCCTCGGAGTCATTTAAAATGAAGAAATCAGTCTTTCCAGCTAGATCCTTCAGAATTTTCCTGTCTTTGCCACTTCTACTTATGTACCCGATCCATGTGTTGACCGAAACCTTAGTATCCGGCGAGGAGTTCTTCACCTCATCAGCTATCTTATAGGCCTTTTTCGGCTGAACGGGAGATATGTGAACGATGTCCTCAGGCTTCAACGTTTCAAATATTGTTCTTGAAACCGATATCCTGGACGCAGCACCATGCTCGGCTTTAAGATAGTGAGCCTCCCACCTTTCGTCGTATTTTATGTGAAAACTCGTGGAAGGCATGTTGAAAACCTTGATATGTGTAGGAGCAAATGGTTCAAGAACTTCCATGAACTTGTAGTCTTTGCCTACGGCTGAAAACAAACAAACATTATCAGATAAGGTTCTGGCGGCCACAGCGGCGTACAATGCTGCTCCGCCAGGCTGGATTCTTATACCGTTTCGATTTTCTACATGATCTATAGAAATGTGGCCGACGAAGTATATGTTGCTCAAATGGGTTCGTCCCCCCTAGGATAGATATGAGGGATTTTTGGAGATAAAAAGACACCATGCTCCAAGAGAGACTAGATCGTTGGCCTCAAGAAAAGTTATATACGTGTACCTGCGTAATGACTAGAAATCGTAGGAGAGCAGAAGCCAAAATGAAGAAATATGCAGAAAGAGACCTGGCATTGAAGGGCGGTGAAAAAGCCATAAAGGGATTCCTTGGAAAGGAAAAACCCAAGATCGGCGTTGAGGAGTTTTTGGAACTCGCTGACACTTGGGGATATAGCCCTTGTACAATCGCGAAGATAAAGGAGATCATCGGAGGGGAAGAGGTGCCTTCCCCTCAGCTTGCGCGCTACTATAACCCCAGAAAATCCAAAGTCAAGGAACTTGAGGAGTATGCAACCAAACTCTTCGGTGTGAATTACGCTTTGTCAGTAAACTCCGGGACCTCCGCTCTTAACACTGCATATACTGCAGTAGGCATAGGACCTGGCGACGAGGTCTTAGTTCCTGGATACACTTTCTTTGCGACAGCGGCCGAGGTTGTCGCTGTTAAGGCGATTCCGGTGATAGCAGAAGTCAATGATTCACTCACAATTGATCCAAAAGATGTCGAGAAAAAGATCACTCCGCAGACGAAGGCCATAGTTCCCGTTCACATGGTCGGAAACTGCTCTGATATGGACTCGATAATGGAAATCGCGAGAAAACATAACCTAATCGTGATCGAAGACAACGCCCAGTCTTGCGGCGGCAAGTATAAGGGCAAGCTCCTAGGCACCTTTGGAGATTTGGGTTGCTTCAGCTTGAGCAGTTACAAGATAACGGGCGGCGGCGAAGGAGGCTTGGTTCTCACCAACGACGAATGGCTCTATATAAGGGCGCAGAGCCAACATGACACTGCCGCTTGTTGGAGACCAGACAGATACGCCAAGGAACGGCGCCCAGGCGAACTTTTCTGCGGGCAGAATTACAGAATGTCTGAGCTTGAGGGTTCAGTGATCCTTGTTCAACTCAAGAAGACAGAGGAGCAGGCTAAGAGATACAATACTAACATGCGCATGGTGCTTGGTGGAGTCGAGGAGTACAAAAAGGTAGTGCCGCGGCGGAGCAACGACCTATACGGAGATGTGGGTTACGCTTTGATTTTCCTGGCAAAGGACAAGGCTCTAGCTGGAAAGCTCGCAGATGCTCTTGAGGCTGAAGGGGTGCCTGCTGGTGCTCGCGGCACGAAGGCAGCACGTGACTGGCACATCTACTCCTATTGGGAGCATATTCTGGAACAGAAGACTCCGACTCCTGAAGGTTGTCCGTTCACCTGTGCGTACTATAAGGGTAGTCTTCCCAAGTATTCTCAAGATATGTGCCCGAACACGGTTGATCTGGTTGACCGTGCCATTTACATATATATTGATCAGTGGTGGAACAAGAAAGACTGCGAGCAGGTAGGAGACGCTATCAATAAGGTCTTAAGCGTTTACTGCTGAGGGGGCTACCAGCAACAATCGACCCCTCGAACTTTCCGATCCTTCTACTTTCCTATGAGGGGCAAAGCCGCTAGTGGGTTAACCTTTCTGTAGCGCACGCCAAAGATCTTTACATTGACTTGTTTGATCGTCCGCGTCTAGCTGGAAGAATTCAATTTAATATTACAGAAACAAATTGTAGTACGAACGCGCTCTAGTGATTAGGATGGAAAAGGTTAGACTTTGTTTGGTTGGTGCCGGCAGGGCGGGGACCGTGCATGCAAACAATATCTCAAAGAATGTACCAAACGCGATTTTGAGTTCAATCGTTGATCCAGATGTTCGCGCGGGCGGAGAGCTCGCGACCAAGATGGGGGTGAGTTATTGCTATTCTAGTCTGAAGGAGGCTATCAGGACTTCAGATTTTGATGGCGCTGTAATAACGACGCCTACTTATACGCATGCTGGATTGGCAAAGCTCGCTGCCTCGGCTGGAAAGCATGTTTTCTGCGAAAAGCCAATGGCATTGACGCTAAAAGAGGCGGACGAGATGATCTCGGCTTGCCGAGATTGTAATGTCAAATTGCAGATTGGGTTTATGCGGAGGTTTGATGAAGCATTCCTGAAGGCAAAAGAAATTATTGGAGACGGAAAAATAGGAAGGCTAACAATACTTAAGTCGACTGGTCGAGGCCCAGGTCTACCTCCTAGGTGGGCGTGTGACCCAAGGACCAGCCTTGGAATGCTGGCGGAAGTTAACAGCCACGATTTCGACAGCGTTAGATGGCTTGCTGGAGGCGAGTTCTCAAGGGTTTATGCTGAGGCAGATACATTCAAATGTTTCGATCTTAAGAAAGATTTCCCAGATTTCTATGACAATTCCGTGGTATCTCTCAGATTAAGGAACGGAATCCTAGGTCTAATCGATGGGAGCTGCCCCGTAGATTACGGATACGACGCTAGGATGGAGGTATTGGGTACCCAAGGCGTGATCTTTATAGGGGGACTGCAGGATAAGGCATTCGGCTTTTGCACGAGGGAACAGGGAGTTATAACCCCAACATTTGCGAGCTGGCGAGACAGGTTTAAGGATGCCTACATTGAAGAGATTAGGCATTTTGTACATTGTATCCTAGAGGATAAGGAACCAATTGTGAAGGGAGAAGACGGAATGAGGGCAGTCGAGATAGTCCTAGCTGCTACGAAGTCGATTTTGAGTGCGGAACCCGTCAATCTTCCGCTTTCACAAGAGTTTGACTTATCTGGGTAGTGTGAGATGGGCGGTCCATATATTATAAGTGTAGACCTTGGTACGACGGGAACAAAAACTGCGATATTCGACTTGGAAGGGAACCTCATAGCCGACGCGTACGAAGAATTGCAGCTGTTTTATCCGAAACCGGGATGGGTTGAGCAGAAACCCGAAGACTTCTATGCGTCAACAGTAGACACGATTAGGCTTTCATTGAAGCGATCCAAGATAGATCCTAGTGAGGTTGAAGCGATTGCCTTTGACAGCCAGATGGCCGGCACGATGGCGATAGATAAAGATTGGACTCCGGTAACTCACTACGACTCTTGGCTTAACTCGAGATGCAAGAAGTACGTCGACCTTATCCGGCGCGAATGCGAGGATATCGTGATCGATACTGTTGGGACTCCTCCCTCCATATCACACAGCCCCAAGATTCTTTGGTGGAAAAACGAAGAGCCCAAGATATTCGAGAAGATTCACAAATTCATTATGCCAAACTGTTACGTAGCCGGTAGGATGGCTTCCTTAGATGGCGACGATGCTTATATCGATTATACTTTTCTGCACTTCACGGGTTTCTACGATGCTAGAAGAACTGTGTGGTCAGAAGAATTATGCCAGATATTCAATGTTCCGATGGACAAATTTCCCGTCATCGTCGAACCTTGGCGAATCGTCGGAGAATTATCTAGGCAATCTGCGAAAGATTGCGGTTTGGTTCCTGGAATTCCTTTAGTGGCAGGGGCGGGTGATCAAGCTGCTGGTTCTCTGGGTGCTGGAATAGTTGAACCTGGGATGATTTTTGACTCTGCCGGAACGGCGTCGGTATTCTCATGTTGCGTAGACGAATACAAGCCTGACAGGAAATATAAGACCTTCATCTTTCCAAAGTCGGTGATTCCCAGTCTGTGGCTACCATTGTCCTATATTGGTGGTGGCGGATTATGTCTAAGATGGTTTCGGGATGAACTGGCTCAATCGGAGAAGAAGATAGCAGATGAAAAACAAGTGAGCGTCTACACATTGCTAGATGATCAAGCTAAGAATGTACCGCCGGGTTCTGAAGATCTAATCTTTATACCACATTTTGGGGGAAGATTATACCCCTACAACACGGCTATGAGGGGAGTTTGGTTTGGGTTAAACTGGAAGCATAAGAAAAGTCATTTGTACAGATCTATCTTGGAATCCATAGCCTACGAGTATCGATTTTACCTGGATATACTTAGAGATCTTTTTCCCGACCTAACATTGAAGGAGGCGAGGGTGATAGGTGGTGGCGCGAAGAGCGATCTTTGGAATCAGATAAAATCAGATGCTTTAGAGATTCCTTACGTCCGCCTCAACAGAGAAGAACTTGGCGTATTAGGTTTGGCCATCATAGCCGGATACGCCATGGGAGCATACAAGGACATGTCAGAAACCGCCAACAACCTCACGAAACCAGTTGCTGTCTTTAGGCCTAGAGCGGAACCTACCAGCACATATAAGAAATACGTCAGATCATATCTGAAACTGATGCGCGACCTTGAAGATGATTTTCTAATGTTATGAAGCACGATGTTAGGACCCGACTGAGGATTGATCGCCTTCGCATTCGTTCCAATCTAGGCATCTTTTTTAACGCTTATCTCAGAGGACAGTACTATCTACGCGAGAGGTTCTAGGGCTCTGACAACAGGAAGTTGCAGACAGCGATCATCGTCGCAGCCTCATCAAAAGATGCTCCGACCAGATTCCGGATGACTTTCGCCTAATTCGCCGATGGAAATTGTGCCTCCCAAGTATATGAGCAAAGGCGGGCGAAATATCTTTTAGACATGACAAAGAGGATAAGAGACTAGGACTTGCAGACTCCATAATCCTGTCTAAGCTAAGGCCATTAAGGGAAAGGCCATTATTTGCGACGAGCATTTCTGAGGGCTGGAAGAAACGGTTTTCATCAGGTAAGAACGCCTAAAGCCTTTGCTGTGGTTGAAAAGCGCAAAAACTAGCGCGTCTGGAGATCACCTGCAATCCCCTTTTGTACCTAGTTACTTGTCTCTATGCTAAAACTTTTGAATACGCGCCATAGCTTCAAGGTTCCCACAACAAAGAGTTGCAGACATATTCGCTTGTCTCGTACCAGCATGCGCTTCACGAAAACGTGAAGAGGAGACTTGGCTAGGGAGGTTCCTGTAGACCACTTAGTGATATGACATGGGGCTTAAGGTTATCAGGGAGCCTTGCATACAATTTCGAATCTGCTGTTATAAGCTTCATATCCATGTTTAGGCACAGAGACAGATATGCTGAGTCGTATACGGATGTGGGAATCTCCCTCGCTAGTTTTATGGCTGTCCTCCATTCTTTCTCAGTCAGATCTGCTAGGGTGACCATCTCTTCTAGCGCTGAGATGGCATCAACGATATTGTCTTCAGATAGCTTAACAAAGGGGTGTAGGGTCAGGGCATTGGCGACCTCAACAATAGCGTGTCGCGGCGAGTATAGGCTTAACTCCCCTCGCGCTAGGAGGTCCCTAAGCGTCCCTGCTTTATCGCTCTCCTCCTCGGGGATAATCCACTTGACGATGACTGAAGCGTCTACGACGTAGTCCATCGAGCGTCACGCCACTGCCTTATAAGCTCCGCGCTGTTGTACGGTATCTTCCCATACGTGGAAAGGAGCTTTTCGTAGATTCTTCCCGCGATATCACTTGCCTCTCTGACTTTTTCCAGTTCTTTCATTTTTTTACGTCGAGACTCCAGTTCGACGCGCTCATTCAAAGCCTCTCTCACGACCTCACTCCAGTTCACGTCTGAGAAGAGGGACATCCTCTTTTTCAAATCGTCAGGTATTCTCACTGTTATAGTTGCCAAAGGCGCCACTGTAATAACATGTTATTACAAAACTATTTAAGATTTCTGAAGCCATCCCATTGGACTTTTCCATCTCCCAAAGACAAGTTGCGGTCGAAGATTGTGGCTGGGCCCGATGGGATTTGCTCTTAGACCCGAGTGGAGACATCTCCCGCGAATCCCCTTTCTTTTTTAAAGAGCAATCTGTCAATAACAGGTAGCACGGAAGTGAACATTATTGGAGCCTGATCAAGTCAAAGAAACGGTCAGAAAGCACTACACTGAATGTGGCTTAGGAGAATGGGAAAGGCTTACTAGGCATCCCTATCGCAGGTTAGAGTTCGATACCACCATGTATTTTCTCAGGCAATACCTTCCCGAGAAAGGACTAGTGCTAGACGCTGGCGGTGGTCCTGGAAGATATACTATTAAACTTGCAAAGCTGGGATTTGACGTTATTTTACTCGACTTGACACCCAAATTGCTGGAAATTGCACGCGAACAAATAATGAAGGCAAACGTTGAAGAAAGAGTCAAAGAGATTCTTCAAGGCTCCATAGATGATCTTTCCATGTTCAAGGACAATACTTTTGATGCCGTGATTTGCTTGGGCGAAGCCTTGTCTCATCTTGTGATTGACAAAGAAAGAGAAAAAGCAACTAATGAGCTTGTCAGGGTTGCAAAGCCCGATGCTCCAATTTCCGTTTCAGTAATTGGAAAACTCGCCGTCTGCATGAACACGATTGTATTTTTGTGGCCAGAACTGGAGACTGCTCCGGAAGTGTACAGAGAATACACTGAGACGGGCGACTATTTTGGTGGAACTGGCTTCGCTCCGACTCATTTCTACACACCTGAAGAATTAGAGCGAGAATTGAGAGGCAAAACGAAAATTTTGAAAATGGTCGGCTTAGAAGGCATGTTCTCCACACATGAAAAAGAATACAACGAAGTACACAAAATGGAAAAATACAACGAAATTCTATGGGAAACACACCTTAAGACATGCACACACCCAAGCACCGTAGGCATCAGCGAACATTTCATGATAATTTGCAGAAAATGACAGATAGACCTCAAGATCTATTATGGTGGGGTCGCTGGGATTCGAACCTAGGATCTCCGGCTTAAAGGGCCGACCCGCAATGAACGCCAGGCTTACCAGAAGATAGAACTGCAGGAAAAGGTACCAAGATGTAGACAGGTTGCCTCGTATTTTTTGGCTGTGCTACCACTCAGCGAAGGAGCCGTCTTCATGGAAGAGAATGTTGTAATAAGTTCCGGGTGATGCCTGAGTCTGCCGCTCCGGTTTCCCGAGGTTAGGGTATTCCTTCACTGCTTCATCGTTGAGTTCTATTCCGAGTCCGGGTCCTTCTGGAAGAAGGATATAGCCACCTTCCATTCTTGGCAGGCCCGTGAGCAGGGGGGTCCCCTCGTCGGTTCCGGCGACCTTAGGTATGATCCCCTCTTGTATGGTGAAATTGTGGATGCTCACGTCGAAGTGGACGCTTATTATTGGGTTTAGGTGCGGAACAACCCCTACATAGCAAGCCTCAGCCATGGCGGCGATCTTCTTGAGGCCGGTGAATCCGCCCGCAAAGCAGATATCAGGCCTAACCATGCGTGCCGCTTTCCTGCAAAGAATCTGCATGAAGTCATGTATTGTGTAGAGTCGCTCTCCTGTGGCTATTGGAACATTTGCATGAGCGGCCACATCAGCCATCGCATCGATGTTCTCGGGAAGTATGGGATCCTCGACGAAGAGGGGACGGTACTTTTCAATCTCCCTCATCATTGTGACTGCTTCCCAGGGCTCTAGTCTCCCGTGGAAGTCGAGGCAGATGTCTACATCATCTCCGACCGCTTCTCTAACTGCTTTGACCTGCTCGACTGCATTCTGCATAACTCTTGGGTATCTCATCTTCTCAAAATGGGGATCGAATGGCGCCCATCTAACCGCTGTGATCCCGGTCTTCGCCTGTTCAACAGCCCTTTCCACGAGTTCCGGAAGCCGTTCTGGGAGATGAGTGTAAACCCTGGCTTTCTCTCTGACTGGGCCGCCGAGAAGTCTGTAGACTGGTACTCCGTAGTGCTTTCCCGCGATGTCCCATAGGGCGATATCGATTGCGCTCAGAGCGTTCATTAAGACTGGTCCTCCCCTGAAGAACTGGTAGCGGTAGATGTGCTGCCAGTGCCTTTCGATCTCAAGGGGGTCCTTTCCCATCAGGTATTCCGCATGCCTCTTCACCATAGCCTCCGCTGATTCCGCAAAATACCTCCCAGCTGTGCCTATTCCGGTTATGCCGCTGTCAGTGTGAATCCTAACGAAGAGGTCTCCCGCTATTACAGTCTCAATCTTGTTTATCCTCATGTTATTCCCGAATCCTGATCTGAGTAGAGAGATTTAAACCTTGGCACGAGTCCCTCGTTGCGAATGTCTGTCCTTTAGCATTCCTGAGCTTTTCTATGTACTGGTTCGGGATAGGGACAACTTGTTCGCCTTCTGGAACGGCTAGGGCTCCTCCTAGACAAGAGTCTTTTTGAACATCCAGTATGCCCTAGAAGATGCCTATTGCCGGAAATGAAAATATATATTGTGGATTGCTCATTGTTAGCGCGGGAGGTTATGGATTTGGAAACATCTAGACTTTATGCTTTGCCGAAGTTGCCTTACGGATATGCGGATTTGGCGCCGCATATGTCTGAGGAACAACTAAGGATACACCACAGCAAACATCATCAGGCATACGTTAATGGCGCAAACGCAATACTTCAGAAGCTTGATAAAGCACGAAAAGAAGACGCTGATTTGGATGTTAGATCTACCTCAAAGGAACTATCGTTCAACATAGGAGGCCATGTCCTACACTCATTGTTTTGGGGCAATCTAGCACCGACCGGCAAGAGCGGTGGGAGACCGGGTGGAGCCATAGGCGACAGTATTCAGAAAGACTTTGGGAGTTTTGAAAGGTTCAAAAAGGAGTTCACTCAAGCCGCAGTTAGCGTAGAAGGCTCCGGCTGGGCAGCGCTAACTTTCTGCAGGCAAACTGAAAGACCAATAATAATGCAAGTGGAAAAGCACAACACTAACGTCTATCCCACGTTCGGGGTTCTTATGGTTCTCGACGTCTTCGAGCATGCGTACTATATTGATTATAAGAATGAGAGGGCCAAGTTCGTCGATGCATTCTGGAACATAGTCAACTGGAATGAAGTAAACAAGAGACTCAAGGAAATACTAGAGTAATATATTTGTTGAACCTTAAAGGTTAAGAAGATGGAATTTGACGATTTGCCGCCAAGTTTCGGTTTTCATGTTAATGTTGACCGAATTTATCGTGTAATCATTTGTAGTCTTCTAGGAAGAGGAGTTGGTAATTTTTCTTCAGGTGGTCTATGTTTTCCAGCATTTCTCTTTCTGGTTTTTTGAAGAGGGCTTTGCAACCGTGCATTTTTGATGCGGCTAGAACGTAACAATCTGTCAAGGCAAGACCGTAGTTTAGTTTTGCTTTGCCAGTTTCTATGGCTAGGTTTATGTCTTCGCTAGGTATTATTGTTGCTGGTTGTCTGTATAGCCATTCTATGAATTTTGAGGCTACTGCATGTGGGTTTTCGATTCTGAGTTTTTGGTAAAGTTTTGTAGCTACGTAGTATGTTTCGGCCAGAATTGAATGGGGTATTATGACTTCTAGTTTGCTAGTTAAAAAAGCGGAGAAGGCGGTTTCTGCTCGTTCGTGGAGTTCGCCTTTCTCGTCGATGTATTCTATTATGACGCTTGTGTCTATGACTACTTTAGCCAATTGAGACACCGAGGTCCCAGAGAAGTCTTTGTGCTTTATCGCTCGTGGTCTTTGCTTCCTGGAGTATTGGTTCCGTAATATCTGGTCCAGCTTGGATAAAGGCTTCCTTTGGAGGTTCCTGTAACGGCTCCAAGATGACTCTCTTTCCCTCAACTTGCACTCTGAGAACCGTGCCCGTGGTTAGGCTGAGTTTCTCTCTCGCCTCTTTAGGAATGACGACTTGCCCTTTTTTAGAGACTATCGTTTTCAACACATCACTCATGGAATGAATGTAAGAGTAAAATCTTACTTAAGTTTTACTGTATTATGCACGTGAATTCAGAATTCGAATTCTGAAAAAAGTATGAGAGTTCGGTGATGCTAAACTATTCAAAAAAAGCAAGTAGTGCAAAAGTATGCTCAGTGTACGTTTTGACCTAAAGTGTTTGGCTAGCTAGATCAGTTTAGTAGCTTCTGAGTTTTCTTGAAAGAAAGGAACTTTTCAACAAGTTCTTCTCCTGTCATTTCGCCTTCCACAGGCTTTCCTTCAAAGTCTATGCAGACTTTAACAGGTTTGAATGTTTCAACGTCTGCATACATTATGAGTTTCTCTTTTGTGTCAAGATCAGTATAAGTTATCCCCCAACATGCCTTTCCGTGTACGATGACCTTTTCGTTTAACGTGGTTTCGGCGACTCTATGGTGCTCTCTTAGGAAAGCTAAAGTTTCAGGAAATTCCCAGGCATTTATAACCGTGCCACCCCAGCCTTCGTTACAGTCCTTGCAGTGTTTGTTATACCATGGGCCAAATTCTTCAACAATAAGATTTTTGCTTCCACATCTCAAGCATTTGTCGGTTTGATAAGCCTCTAACTTTTGATCCGGGGTTGCTTTCCAGCTTATGTGAATAAGATCATAGATATCTAAGTGACGTTCCCGCCAGTCTGGAATTTTATTTTTAACAGCGATATAGAAGGGTGGTTTATCGATGAAGCCTCCCACTATACATTTAGGGTTTTTACATTTTATCCGTATGTCCTCAGGGGTTACTTGGACTTTTAGCTTAGCTTCTAAGCACATTGGACACCATTTTTCCAGATCGAATTCCGATTCTTCGCTTTCTTTCTTCGTGTAATCCACCTCCATTTTCTTGACCGATCTAATCCATTCCCTACCTAGAGATGTCAATGAATATGCATCCCTCTTTTTTGCAACCGCACCTGCGTCGATAAGTCTCCCTAAATGATAGGTAAAGACGCCGCAGTGACTTGGATGTGATAATTGGCATTCAGACATCAGCTTTAGGTAAGGCAGGGAAGGGAAGTTGCTGAGAATCTCTAAAATCCGCTTTCTCATAGGGTTTGATACCATCGCCAAATATATTGAAAAAATTTCTTTGGATTCGCTTCTCATCAACTTCCCACGACTTAAATATATTTCACCAATCGTTAAAAGGGTTTTGATTCAACTTTTGAATCAAAAATAGGCATTTTTCAGAGTTATTTTCGAAAGCAAACTTGAAAAAATCAATTATTATGGTGAAGCGAGTTAGAAGACTAAACTTTTACAAGATAATTGAAATACAAAAGTTAGATCTAAGTATAAAAATGTTAGAGAAGAATTTAGTATTCTACAAATTGACAACCCATCGAGTACTACTGTAAATATAACGGCTTAAAAAAAGGTAAACATAAACCTTGGAAATTGACTTTAAGAAGACCAGGAAAGCGGAGATTTTACCTTTAAGGTTCAATAAATATATACTTCGCATGCATGCCTGAGAACCTTTCCAACAATTTCTTCTGACTGGCCATTATGGTAGATTTCAGCAGTGTCAATCAAGGAAACACCGAGATTTACCTATTCCTCGTCATTCCTATCGAATACTAAGACAGAACGGGAAAAAGCCAACGTCTTGTTAAGAAGTGGGAAATCCCAAAAATAGATGCTAGATTAGTTAGCTACTCATGAAAGGTATCACACATCCTGTAATGAATCTTCCGGCTTCCGAGCACAAGAAGGCGACGCTTTCAGCGATGTCTTGGGGAGAAGTGGTAGTCCTCTTCTGCCAAGCAGGCCCACGGTCACACTGTTCAATGGCTTCCTTTAGACTTTTAATCGCAGGTACGGGACTGGGTGCGATAATGTTGACAGTCACACCATGGAACCATGCTTGATCCTGCGCAAGAAGCAACGCCTGCGCTCTGGCTGCCTTGCCTACGTTGTAGGAGTAAGCTGGCGGCAGTCTCGTCGGGTGTAGAGCTATACCAATAAGCCTTCCCCACTTTCGTTTGTACATACCTGGCAAAACGAGTGGCATTAGGTGGAATAGCGGCGCAATCTCGTGGTGAACATCCTCCAACGTAGCAGACGGATCAAGCCTATCGATAGGTTCTGGATGCCAGCCACCACCAGGACCAATAATGCAAATATCGACCTGATTGAAGCGTTCGACAGCTACATCAACTAGCTTCCTGCACCCATGAGCTTCAAAGATATCGGCCTGTATGGCAATTGCACTGCCACCACGACTCTCAATGTGGTCCACAATTTCCTTGGCGCTCTCCATGCTCACGCGATAGTTTACAGCGACCTTCGAACCTTCACGAGCCAGAGTCAACGCGATGCTACGACCCATACCACTACCTGCGGCTCCTGTTACAATCGCAACCTTGCCTTCACAGATCATACTTACACCTATCCTATACTTTGTGTTGATTTTTCTCGTGAAAGAAGTATCCAGAAAGATACATAAGAATTGTGATGAGAATTACAGACCGAAGATGGATTTGAAGACTAATATTCATCTTCTAGATCAACCACTTTTCAGCATCTTCGTTTCAAGTGGCCCGTCAAATCTACGCCCGCTTTAGCTCTTTTCTCTTCGAGATATTTTTTGAAAGCCGACCTCTCTGACACGTTCATAATTTTGCACTACAAAGGGACACCAATCTCGTCAATAGGTAGCGCGCTCGCAGATAAGGGAATCATCGCAAAGAAGGCATCTTTTGAGGTGGTTTTCGGTGGCGCATTTTCTGTTTTCAAAAGAAGCACCGCTGCCGAACAGCCCGGCGTTGCTATTCGCGTCTAACGTAAAACCTTGGAAACAGTTGTTTTTCAGCAAATGACTTTGCTTTTTGGCGGGCCCGCTTAACAAAAAAGAAATCTTCCCTTCTCGCTCATCAAGCATTTTGAGGTTTTAATTACAAGCGAAGGTTTTAAATAGTTAACATTATATATTTTATTAAGTGGTCTTCATGGCTGAGAGAACCACATCCATCCTCAAGGCAATTGGAAATCCCAACAAGGCTAGGATAATCGCTCACTTGGCCAAGCATAAGGGGGAGACTGCTGAGGACCTGAGCAGGCATCTGGGCTATCCCCTTCCGACGGTCTACAAGTATCTCAGGGAGCTTGAAGCCGCGAGGATGGTTGAGAGCGAGGTTAAGGACAGAAATCAACTCTACTATCCGGGTGACTTCAAGCTGATTGTGTCGCCGGAGAATCTCATGGAGATGCTTGAGGAGCAGAGTGTTACGGATGTTTACAGGGCCAAGTTTGGCGACGAGGGCATGCAACAATTCAAAGAAGTGGTCGAGAAGGCGAAGGCTGGCAAAATGACTTTCAGGCAGGCTGCCTCAACCCTTGGAATAACCTATTACGAGTTCGTCTCACTCCTAGACGAGACTGGCGCGGTCAACGAATAAGAAGCTCGTGATCGACTCATCAGTGCTCATAGTTCTGAAGAGAAAAGGAAAACTGGAGGAGTATTTGAAGCGGAAGAGGGACGAAGGCTACGAAGTCCTCATCCCGAAGGCGATAGCGCGGGAGCTTTTGGATGAGCCGAGGAAGTATGCAGAAGAGGTCAAGAAAACTTCTCCAGCATTGGCGAGCAATATCATAAATTCTGTTGAGAGAATGAATGTGGCAATTAAGCAGGGGCTGATTAAGGTGAAGACTGTAAACTATAGGAAGTATTCAGAAATAATGGATAATGTCAGAAGGCACCTTAGTCAGCTAGAAGCGAAGCCGGAGCACGCTGTAAAGAAGGGCGACCCAGAATTGATAACCATCATAGTCCAACTCTACGACAAATCCAGAGAAAAGGTCTTTGTCTCCACGAAAGATGAGGGATTGCTGAAGGCCCTAAAGCCATTCGAAAAGAGAGTCGAATATGAAGTTCTAGAGAGCGTGCAACTAAACTGAGGAGAGTCCTAGGGTCTCCGCTCCAAATCTCCATTAAACCTACATCTTATACGAAACAGCATATAGTAGCCCGGATCTGCTTGTTATCTTGATGGCTTGAAGACCATGTCTTTCTAACAATATTATAGGGCGGGCCCACAGGGATTTGAATCGAGTTAAGTATGAGACCAATAGACCAAAATGACTCGTATTTCGACTGCAAAATCTATTTAAGAGGGCATCTCTAAACACTGTTCCAAGGCGACGGAAATGGACGTTACTGTAAATGAGAGTCAGTTGAACAGAGTTCTAGTTAAACTGGACATGATTAGACTTGAGCTTCTAAGGCTTAGAGCCATGCTTCTATCAGAGGAGGAACTCAGCGAGGAAGAAAAGGAGGAACTTGAAGAGGCTCGTAGAGAGGCGAAAGAGGGCTCGGGCGTGAGCCTCGAAGTTCTAACTAAAGAACTGGGCTGAGCAGCCCCTTGTTCCAAGTTATAGTCTTCGGAAAAGCCGAAAGAGCATTAAAGAGATTACCGGAGCACTATAAGCGGAGGGTTCTTGAAATCCTCTTAATCTTTCGAGAAAATCCAGTTCCAGTCGAATATTATGACATCAGAAAGCTCAAAGGATATGTGGATACCTATAGAGCTCGGATTGGAGACGTCCGTGTAATCTATGAGATCATGTGGGATTCAAAAAGAGTCCACGTACTGTTAATTGAGCGGAGAGAAAGAGCATACCCTTGACCCTTTTAGACTGGAAATTAACAGGCCCTTTTCTGAGAGATGAAACAAGGTGTTGGCAGTGGCGGGCCCATACAGGTTTAAAGCTTCGTTTAAATTCTTGAAATTTCCGCATTTGAGGTTAACAGTATTTTCAGCTAATTGTTGAATTTATTTCTTGAGTGGGTTTCCTTCTTGCATAAATTATTTTTTGAATTGAATTGGGCTTCCAAGAGCTTTTCCCATTTCTATGTTCTATCAAAATCGACAACTGTATGCACATAGCATTTCTGTGAATCTTATTCTCAATAACGAGGAGACATAAGTTACACCAAATTAGACCACAAGTGTCACTTCTCCAGTATCTTCGAGACAAGCATGCCCACTACACCAGTTAACGCCAGTTCAAAATTTCTGCTGAAGTCGCCACATCCGTATTTTGCATGGATTGCCTCATGGAGTAGTGTACCAGCAAATGAACCAAGTGATTTAAGTTGTGTTCGTTTGATGACTATCATGCCTTGATTTTGATCCCAAACTCCTGCGGTTCCAGAATCGTTTTCCAAGCGCATCGTTTCAGAAATTTGGATGGTTTTCACACTTGATGGTTGCCCACCAATCAGACTTAGTATCCTGTCTTTCTGTTGATAAATCATTGTTTCTGAAGGGGTCAAATCATTCGGGTCGACAAATCTGTATTGAAAGCTTTCGTTGTATTCAACTTGGTACTGGTTTAGGTCTCTGATTGGATTTCCTGAAGGATCAATAGCACCCCTGATTCTTTCGGCGATCAACTCACTGATGAAAACTATGCGATAGCCATCCCTTCTTGCATTGTCTATGAGATCGCCACGTTCGATACCTTGTTTTGCAGTAACGAAAATCACGTTTTCTGTCTGATTAAGAAAGCCTATTGCGTGCTTTGCTACGTCAAGCCAAGATGTCTCGTCATGATTTAGTCCTCTCTGCATAAGCTCTATGTCGTCTACCAGCTTTCGAACAACATTCCAACTCGAGCATGATAAAAGGATTGATTTCACTCGGTCTGCGTAAGCTGTTCGGCCAATATGGGTTCTCTCACGATTCAGTGCCTTTTTCATTTTTGATGTCAATGATGTTATATTATACGAGAAGAGGAATTTTTCTTCCTCAGCGACCTTGACCCCATTTACATAGATATTGGCCATATCTCCTTTTCGAGAGAAAACCTCGCCATATTCCGTTTTTTCCAGCAAGTTCTCAC
>Ga0315314_1001599_pt1 | contig 20144 bp, 28 predicted proteins | sample TDP9_MG_FD_203631 | JGI IMG/M metagenome (GOLD analysis project Ga0315314, IMG submission 203631) | Freshwater sediment microbial communities from Lake Towuti, South Sulawesi, Indonesia - TDP9 | ecosystem: Environmental > Aquatic > Freshwater > Lake > Sediment | place: Indonesia: South Sulawesi... | reverse complement strand
TGCTTTACAAAACTCTTCTCAACATCCACAGAAATGTTTGCTGAGTGAGCCAATAACCCTGTCCAAGCAATTTGAGCACCACAATCTCCGCTGTACTCCTTTGGTACTACGAAGAATTTTGCACCATGTCTATTGCTAACCTCAATAAGCATCTCTTGTAACCTTTTATTAGCAGCCACACCACCAGTCAATAAAACTTCTCTCTTCTCAGTGAAGGCAAGCGCTCTTTCAGTAACCTCAGCCAGCATAGCAAAGGCAATATCTTGAATTGAAAAGCATAAACTCTCCAAATCTTTACCATTATGAAACAATTTTTTTGCAGATGTCAATATACCAGAAAATGAGACATCATTACCTTTTACAGTGTATGGTAAAGATAAGTATTTAGATGATTTCTTTGCTAACTCCTCTATCCTTTGTCCTGACGGAGAGCTGAAACCAATCTCTCTCCCAAATTGATCTAAAAGTTGCCCAATAGTAAGATCGAGAGTCTCTCCAAATACTCTCCATCTACCAAGAGAGAAGGCTGTGATGAGTGTATGACCACCAGAGACCAATAGTACTATAGGGTCTTTTGCTCCAGTCAGCATTATCGCTAATTCAATATGTCCTATGGCATGATTCACAGGTACTAGAGGCTTATTATAATAGAGAGCTAATGAGCGAGAAACAGTAGCTCCAACCCTTAAGCAAGGTCCCAAACCAGGACCTGCAGAGAAAGCTATTGCATCAACTTCTCTCATGTTTACTCTTGCTTGAATTAAAGATTGCTTCACAACTTTTGGTGCTACTTCAATATGATGCCTTGATGCCTCTCTTGGATGAATCCCTGATCCAGGAGGAGGAGTATAAATGCTTCTAGCATCTGATAGAATCTTTCCATCAGATTTTACAATTGAGCAAGAGAAGGTATGGGCTGTAGATTCACACCCCCAGCAAATGATCTCTTTATCTAATCCACTCTTCAATTTACCTTACAGAATAGATACCAAAGGCTATTATTTAATCATCATAGCCTATTAAAACAGCTGTTCTTTTGATCAATAAAAATAGTGGTGGTTAGTAAGGCAGACTTTCCAACCACGGATATAACTCCTTTAGCCTCTTTATAGCCTTCTTCACCTCTTCTTCCGGGTACTCGTAGGGTGGCAGTTTGCCTTGGAGGTAATCGTCGAAGGCTTGCATATCGAAGTGGCCGTGACCACACAGCAGGAAGAGTATGACCTTCTCCTCCCCTGTCTCCTTGCATCTCAATGCCTCATCAATGACGCCCTTGATAGCATGGGCTGGTTCAGGGGCTGCTATTATGCCCTCAGTTTTTGCAAAGAGCCTTGCAGCGTCGAAGACCTCCACCTGGTTATAGGCTCTTGTCTCCAACTGCTTCTCCTGACTCAAGATGCATAGGGTAGGGGCTTTACCATGATAGCGTAGACCTCCAGCATGGATAGGTGGTGGTATGAAATCATGGCCTAAGGTGTGCATCTTGACCAAGGGTGTAAGCCTCGCCGTGTCGCCATGGTCGTACATATATTCTCCTTTAGTAATGGAGGGACAAGCCGTGGGTTCAATAGCTACAAACCTGACATCCTTCGGGGCTTTTCCTGAAACTTTGTCATAGTAGAAGGGCCAGAAGAGACCTGAGAAACTGCTGCCTCCACCTATGCACCCGAAGATTACATCCGGATAGTCGTCTACTAATTCAAGCTGCTTCTTGGTCTCCTGCCCCACTACGGTTTGATGTAAGAGGACGTGGTTAAAGACGCTGCCTATACCGTAGTTCGCTTCTTCATGAGTGAGGGCGTCCTCTACAGCTTCGCTAATAGCGATTCCTAGGCTTCCAGGGCACTCAGGGTCTTTCGCTAAAATCTTTCTACCAGCCTCTGTTTTGGTGCTCGGGCTGGCATGCACTTCAGCGCCCCAAAGCTCCATCAGAACCCTTCTGTAGGGCTTCTGGTTGTAGCTTGCCCTCACCATGTATACAGTGCATCTAAGATCAAAAAACATGCAACCAAAGGCTAAAGCAGAGCCCCACTGCCCAGCTCCCGTTTCCGTAGCCATACGTTCTTTTCCTTCCTTCATGTTGTAGTAGGCTTGTGGAACAGCAGTGTTGGGCTTGTGGCTTCCTGGGGGGCTGACACCCTCATACTTATAATAAATCTTGGCTGGGGTCTTCAAAGTTTTCTCCAGCCCAACTGCTCTAAAAAGTGGAGTTGGTCTCCAGAGACGGTAGACTTCCCTCACTTCTTCAGGGATGTTTATCCATCTTTCCGTACTCATCTCTTGAGCGATGATCTCCTTAGGGAATATCAGGGGGACGATCCCCGGTCCAGGCGCCCTCTTCGACGGATCTATTGGAGGAGGCAGCGGTTTAGGCAGGTCGGGCAGTATGCAGTACCACTGCTTAGGTATATCTTCCTCATCCAACATCACTTTCCTTAAGACCATATAAATTCACTTTGACCACTTTATGACATAGATGTCTATTTATATACTTTCCTAACATTCAATCAAAATTAACACTTATGATCTCTCGATTAAAGCATAGTTTTTATTTCATCTTATAATCATCAAAAGGTGAGGGATTTGGTTAGCTTCGAGATTATATTTGCCTTGGTGACGATAATTCTGATTTCAGCCTCACCTATAGGAGAAATTCTAGTAGCGATTCCGGCAGGGATTGCTCTAGGCATCGATCCTATATTGACTTTTGCAGTAGCCTATCCTGCAAACCTTCTCCCAACGATCTTTCTTCTTATGGCTATGGAGCATTTCAAGAAAAGTTTTCCAAGAATATTCAACTACTTTACAAAAAAGGGTAGCAAACTTCAAAAGTACATTCAGGGAAGATATGGTTCTACATGCTTACTGTTAATTACTCCTCTAATAGGAGTTTACGCTACTTCGATAAGTAGCATGCTTTTAGGCTTTGGTAAAAAGCGTTCTTTTATCCTTCAGGCAGTAAGCTTGTTAATTTATGGTGTAATAGAGGCTTTAGGCTTTTATTTTGGACTACGTCTTCTTTATGGATCTGTTTAGGATTATTAACCAAATTGCACACCCACAAGTATTTTTAGGAGAATGCATTATCTTTTTATTGTCTTTTGGTTATAGATGTAAGAGGTGTAAATGAAGTTATCCTCGATCGAAATTACTTGGATGACTCATGCAACAGAGGATGGAGAAAAAGTTGTTAAGAAGATGGTTGAATTCTTCCCTTTGAGTTATGATCATATAAAATCTTTCAATTTAGAAGGGCATTTTGGCAACCCTATTCTTCTTTATAAGGCTAGATTGACTGGTGCTGAGGCAGGCAAATTCATTCATACCTTGTTTTCTTCTCTAAGTGATATAGACAAAAAGATATTAGAGCATGAGCTATCAAAGCATCTAGATGAACATGGCGCCTTTTACATTCGCATAGATAAGCAACTGTTATGTGAGGGCAAGATAGGCATTTCAGAGAAAGATGCTATAAGAATAAAGCTTAAGCCCAAGAGCGGTTTAAAACTCCATGAGAAACTCTCATACTATAGGGGGTTATTAATATAGGCGCCATAGACCTTCATGTTAATATAACTGATGAATTTGAGAGAATCATAAGAATAGCTAAGTTCTTAGGCTTCTCTATTCTTGGCTTAGATTTAGAAAATATTTATGATTTAAAGGAAAAAGTTACAGATATATGTAAGAAGGAAAAGGTAAGGTGCATCTTTAGGGCTAATATCAATGAATTCAAAAGATCGAAGGTTATTAAGGAAGATAATGTAATATACATAGCAAGAAATGTAAATGAGGCTAGATCCTATAATGTTCCTTTATATCTTCTAGAGGCTGGTAATGATATAGGTGAAGTTCTTAAAGTGAAGGAATTTTGTGCAAAGCAATCGAATATAAATTTTGTGATTGAGTTTGATTTTGCTCTTTTGCGTCTACATAATGAATTTTCCTTTGCAAATTACATGAAAAGTTTAACAAAACTGATGAATGTTTGTAGAAAAAGGCATATCGTGACTATATTCTCAAGCAGAGCAAAAAATCCTAATGAGTTAGTCTCACCAAGAATACTCTACAATTTTTACAAGATTTTAGGCGGAAATCTAAATCGAAGAAAGATTCTATATGAAATTCCTAATAGAGAAATAATTGAGAAGCTTGATCTAGGCCCAAAGGTATTTGGTAGATCAGAATGAGATATGAGAAAAAGAGATACATATTGGTCTATAATGAGATAAAAGATGATTATAAAGAACTGGAAAGAGAGATAAAGGCTAGAATAAAAGATCTTTTTGGTGCTATTAGTCTTCAATCCATGGATTTGAGGCTCATAAAGATGGAAAACAATTTCTTCATCATTCGTTGTAATCATAAGCATGTCGATGAATTACTCTTCACATTAAGCTCAATGAATTTTAAAGGATTTGCTCTCCTCCCATTGAAAGTTTCAGGAACGATAAAGAAACTCAAGAGAGTCATGGCTAATTTCGTTCAAATACAGAAACCTCTAAATCCTTGATTATAATATAGATAATGGGATGAAGTGCTCGCTGCCCCAGACTGAGCCTACGTTTAGCTCACGTAGGCGTTGAAGACCTCGCGACGAACTGACCATAAATAATTTAATATTGCTTATCGAAATCTCTTTGATGAAAGTAGGAAGAGGGGAACTCTGGAAAGGTAAGAGAGCAGAAGGTCTCTCACTAATACTGTGTGAAGAACATCTCAAAGAGATGATAGATAATTTATATGCAGATAGAACTCTCATAAGCGCTATGCTAGAGCCTCTTGAGGATGTTGATGAAAGTACAGTAAAGCGTGAGCATCTATCATCTGAGCATGATAAATGCCAAATTCCAGAATGTAAAAGATTGGCAAGATTTAAGTTCACATCGTTCAGATCTATAAAGCTCAGAGAATGGCATAAGCTTAAGCCTCCTCCATGATTAAAGCTCTTTTACTTTGAGGATTAACTGATTTATCATAAGTTTTAATTTTTTCTCTTTTTCTTTATCAGAAGTAAGAATCAACTCAGCAAGTTCAACAAAAATCTTTGCTAAATCTTTCTCTGCAACTTGAGCCATAATACCAGCGAATATGAATTGCCTCTTAAGGGCTTGATCTGCAACTTTAAAAAATAAAGAAAGCATAGCCATGCCTTTATCCGTGGTTATGTATCTTTTTACATTTGTATCAGGGCTTATTACCTCAGAGATCATTCCTTTCGATAAAAGCTCATTCAATATGAAGTATATGGAGCCTGGGCTAGGCTTCCATTCATTATTTGTGTAAAAATTTATCTGATCTGAAATATCGATGCCACTCACAGGCATTTTGGATGCAGACTTTAGGATGAAGACTTTAAGCAATCCTCTTGGAGCGCTTAAAAATTTTGAAGAGCTCAACATATCAATCAAGCATTTATTAGAAGTTAATAATTCTTACCAACATGAAATAGTGACGTTAATTAATATCCATCAGCCTTTAAGAGATGGTCAGATGTTATATTATAACTTCATAAGACCTCATATGACGTTAGAAGGCAAGACTCCTGCACAAAAGGCAGGAATAAATGTAAATCTAGGTCAGAATAAATGGATGGAATTACTTAAGCAAGCAATTGATACCCAAAAGCGAGTTTAATTCTCATGCGTTTAGGATGAAAAATCATTTTAATAATTCAAAGAAATCATCTTTGAAGTCTTTTGAGGATTTAATGATATGATTCAAGGTTCCCTTTTTTAACTCTTTATGGAGAGGAACTACAAATGGAGGTGTATGGTTAGTAGGTCTATCTACAACAATGTGCGAACCTTTTCCCTTACGGATTCTGAACCCTTTCTTACCCAACGCTTTTAATGCGTCTTGCCCAGAAATAGGTCGCATTCGTTGAGCACTACCTATTTCTTTCTTCTTTTAGTGCCTTATCTTCCTTTAATACCTCTCCAAGAAGTTGAATGGCTTCCTCTAAATCTTTTAAGGCTTCCTCTATCGTTTCACCTTGCCCAACAGCCCCTTCAAATTCTCTAGAAAACGCTACGAATCCGCCTTCTTCCTGTGGTTCTAAAGAAAAGCGAGGAGTAAAGATTTTTTTAATGTCTTCACGGAAACCCACAATTGAATCCTTAAGTTTAGCCTCAACTTCCTCTATTACCTCATAGACGCTAATAACACCTTCTCTATCCTTGACGAAAAGGTGCACTTTGCCTTTATACTGTGGTAAAGGGTTAGGATAGGTAAGTATCCTAGATGGGAGCGTGTCAAAATTTGGAAGCTGATAATAAATTTCTCCAATGCTTTCAGCAGATAGTTCAGGTGGTTGAAGCCGAAGTTGGCTACTACCAATTACCATTTGTGACAAGACTACGTAATACGGGTTTCCATAACGGTCGAAAACATCCTTTATTTTAAAGATGTTTGTTATCACAGTCTTTGTTTTGATTCTTTTGTCGCCCTCCAATTCATACAAGTTCCAACTCGGGTCGGTTGTTTCAATAATCTCAACCTCTTCTTTAGGCATTTTTAATGCCTCAGGTGGAGGCGGAATATGCTCCGAAGGTTTTCCCTGTTGATCTTCAGGGCTTCTAACACTCAAAACGTTTTGTCCTTCAACGACGAGCATGGGTTTATCTGTTAATGGGTCTTTCGCATCGGTCTCAAATACCCTCATTAATATAGGTTTAAACTTGATGATCGAGTTATCTTTTAGTTTAATGATCAACCACTCCTCCTTGATAACCTTAAAATCAAGTTCTTTCACTAAACGAGGTTCTGGTGGAACGCTTATAGTCATTCTATATCACATATTTACGGGCAAATAAATAGTAGATTTATTATCTATTAAAAGTTTATGAAAAATTGTTCTATTAATTTACCACCCAAAATTGAACACCCAAAAGTGACACCCGCTCAAGGCGACAATGCACATATATGTACTCTGTCTCCTTATCGGGTGTTCTAAATGGGTGTTTCTTTTTGGGTGGTTTAATTCTATAAAGTGTCCCATCATCAGCTAAAACTACAGCAACATCCTTTCCATCGACTATTATTGAAAAGAAATTTTTGTAGAATACATCGACTATCCTTTCGAATTTCGGGTTAGGCATGCAAATATGTTGGTCAAATTCTTCCTCAATGAGACACTTTTTGCAGACAGGACATTTTACGATATTATTCATAAAACGCCGACCTTCTTATCCTTAGGTGGTTGCATTCCAAGAACCTGCATAAGTTCATTGATTTTATTGTCTTTTGCTTCAATTTCTTTCTCCAACTGTCTGATTTTCTCTTTAGCAATTTCGAGGTGTTGCTCATTCACGTTATTGGTGTAAAGACCCAATGTGCGAAAGAAAATAATGTCGCTTATAGTCAGTATTGTTAGTTGCTTCTTGGTATTAGCATCGGTTTCAGTCTGATATTCAATAATACGTTTCTGAAAATTCATGATGCTCTCAGCTATTTTCTGCCAATTCTCATCGCTAAATAATTTGCGAAGGTCTGTAATTCGTGCTTCTATAGTTCCCTTTATCAATCCTTCTACGAACTCATTGACGAGTTCTTCATCCGTAAGTTTCATTTCTTTATCACTTTCTCCTCAAGATATTTTCTTATGAGTTCTTCAATTACGTCATTCTTCTTTCTTCCACCGTAATCTTCTATGACCTTGATGCTGAACTTCTTCCATAATTCATCATCCACATTAATGGTTGTTTTTACCATTTATCAATCACGTAAGAAGTATAAACATATCGCCTTATAAACGTATCGCTATATTGCTATATAGAAGGATTTAAATATATCCACTTCTATATTTATGGAAGGGGATAAGGCGATGGAAAGCACGAATAACCTTTCGGATGCTCGGATGATGAGAGGATTGGCAATCTCAGAACAAGGTAAGATTGCTGAGAACGGAGATGGTAGCTTCTCCGTTCCCTCTCAGACGAAAGAAGATTTGACCTACAAAGTATCTTTACTTCATAACGAATGGATATGCAATTGCCCAGATTTTACTTATAGGCACATTAATTGCAAGCATATTTACGCTACGAAATTCTGGATAACTCTCAAAACCTATATTCAGAATGAGCCTAAGCCTAAGATATTCACAAGCGATGCTATTCCGTGCAGTCGTTGTGGTTCAATCAGAGTTATGAAATATGGTCATTCATCCAATAAACAAGTATTCAAGTGTAGGGATTGTGGAAAGAAGTTTAGGGAAGAATCACTCATAAAGAAAGCGAGATACGATCCTGAAATAATTACCGTGACTCTCGATCTATACTTTAAGGGAATATCGTTAAGGAAGATTAGCGACCACTTGAAGCAGTTCTACGGAATAGAAGTTCCGTTTCAAACAGTATGGAAATGGCTTGATAGGTATATCAAGATAATGGATAGTTATGTCAAGACCTTAGTTCCTCAGCTTTCTGGAAAGTGGCATGTAGATGAGATGATGGTAAAAGTGAAGAACGGATTCAATGTTAAAGGGGATAAAGGCAAGTGGCTTTGGCTCTGGAATGTTCTTGATAGAGATACAAAATTCCAATTGGCAAGTGAGATAAGCAGAACAAAGAACGAATTAGATGGGATGAAAGTCTTTAGCTATGCTAAAGAGATCGCTAAATCAATCCCTAAAACCGTTATAACAGATAAGATGGGTTCTTATCCTAAAATCATGGATAGAGCATTTTTGTCAGTAAATAGAGAACAAAGACCACAGCATATCAGAGTATTAGGTGGAGCAGGGCAAAGAAATGGCAATCAATACGTGGAGCGATTGCACAATACCATTCGTGAAAGGAACAAGGTTCAAAGGGGATGGAAGAAAGAAGATACGCCTCTTAAGAGTGGGCAAATGCTATATTACAATTTCATAAGACCTCATATGACGCTTGATGGAAAAACACCCGCTCAAGTTGCTGGAATAAATGTGACCAATAGTCAAAACAAGTGGATGGAATTACTCAGGAAGGCACTTGCCACTCAAAAATAAGAAAGGAAGAAATAATCGAAGAACTAATAAGAAAGCATGTTAAAGAAAAGGACAAGGGTGGAATTTAGATGCCTATTAGAATTAGGGTTAAAATCATAGGTTTCCAACCTGATAGCGATCCTATGAGTGGAGAGGAATACACACAAGTGACAATGGCTATTCGTTCACCGATCCCTAAACCTCCAATGCAACCTACGTATCCGCCTCTACCTAGACCTATGTCTTGGAAGCATGTCATCCACTTATTTATCCCCACTAAAGAATGGACTGGGCAATATCATATGTGGCAAGATTACGATTTAATAATTCAAGACTCTGGAGAAATCGAACTTAAATTGGCTAAGGAAGGGGTATAAGAAATATATAAGAGTAAGTAGTTACATATTAGTAGCCCTAAATGAGGAGTAGGGAATGAACCCATTTGATACCGAGATTGAAAACATTTTACCACAACCTTTAGGTTTTACTATTGTGATTAGTAGTGATCTTTTCTCATCAGCCTCTATCCCTCGTATACTAATGGAAAAGTGGAATATCTCAGTAGTGGGCGATAATGTCTCGCAATCACACCAAATCCATGAAATCACGGATATGTGGGTGTCGCTAAACTCATTATATGAGTCTCTCCAGAAATTGAGAGAAAAAGGATTAATTGAAGAAGAGACTGTAAATGAAATCTTAGGACAGAAGGTTATCTTCGAGGAAAGAAAGGATGAATTAATAGAATACCTTGGAAAGGTAGTAGTCGTTTGCAACGGGGACTTCTTTATAGGAGATACTCTGGATGAAGCACGTAACAGGGCTAAAGAAAGATGTGGTAATAAACCATACTATTCCGAAACGATAGGTTTAATTGATATTCCTTCCATGTTTTCTCCCATATGATTCTACAATTTAGAAATGGTTGTCTATACACTCAAGTAGTAGTCATTGGAAAATCGCAAAGACAATTTGAGGCGCTGGTAGATACGGGTTCAGTTAAGACTGGTATCCCTTTGGAAGAATGTCGGAATTTAGGACTGCGTGCATCAGGAGCAGAGCGGACTGCTGGGCTATATGGAGAGGATTATCTTCCACTCTTCGATTGTAGACTTAAAATCAACGAGAAAATATTTGAAACTCAAATCATAGGTTTACCAATTCCAATACCAATAGTTGGAATGGACGTATTGAGAAATTATAGGCTAATTATAGACTGGAAAACTCAAATCGGAGAGGCTGAAGAGACCTGACACTTGTCTCACCACTCAAAAAGAGACACCCAAAAGTGACACCCGCTCAAAGCGACATTGCACATATATGTACGCAAAAGTCTTAAATAGTACATTGTTAAAGCGTTGGTAGTGGAGGAAAAGAAGTTGGGTGATTTAGTTTGGCTATGAGCGATATAACAGTTCATCTAATTCTAGACTGAATCTTAAACCCTTCCCTTACATCCCTCCAATTCAAGTCTTCAAAAAAATTCATAAAAAATTTGATACAGCATACATACTAGAATCAGTAACAGGTCCAAAGAAATTAGCTCAATATTCTTTCATAGGATTCGAGCCTAAAATGATCTTAAAGGCAAATAATAAAGAGTTAGAGATAAAGGATTGTAAAGAAGGATTTTTGGAAAGGGAGGATGTAAAAGACCCCTTATGTGTTTTAAAAGAGATTCAAGGGAGTTTAAATTTTGATGAAAGATGGTCAAGGCTAGTTGGAGGGGCTGTTGGCTATGTGTCTTATGATTCTATTGAATACTGGGAAAGAATAAAATCAAGTAAGAATGATTCAGACTTCCCTTACATAGAATTTGGCATATTTGATGATGGTATAGTCTTTGATCATACAAAAAATCAAGCATTTTACTATTTTCAAGGAGAGGATCGTAGCAAAGAGTTAAAATCTGCTCTTGAAGAGATTGAAGATATTAATGATCTATATTACTCTCAGCCTAAAGTGAATGTAGAATTTGATTCTTTCTTTGAAAAAGTATCAAGGATAAAAGAGTACATATTTTCTGGAGATATATTTCAAGCAGTTTTATCGAAGAGATATGAATTTAAGATAAAAGGAGACCTTATTCATTTCTATGAGTCTTTAAGAAGAATAAACCCTTCTCCTTACATGTATTTCATGAAGATGGGAGATAGACAGATAGTCGGATCTAGCCCAGAGATGCTCGTAAGAGTAGATAATGGCATTGTTGAGACATTCCCTATTGCTGGCACAAGACCTAAGCTCAAAGATAAAATCATGAATGATATAATGCAAAAAGAGCTTCTTATAGATCCAAAAGAGTGTGCAGAGCATTTGATGCTAGTAGATCTGGCAAGAAACGATATAGGAAAGGTTTGTGAATTCGGTAGTGTTCATGTTCCAGAGTTCATGGAAGTCCATCAGTATAGTCATGTCCAGCATATAGTTTCAAGAGTTTTAGGTAAGTTGAGAGGAGATAAAGATGCCTTCGATACATTTAGAGGGGTATTCCCAGCTGGAACAGTTACTGGAGCACCTAAGATAAGAGCGATGGAGATAATAGATGAATTAGAGCCTTCAAGGAGAGGACCTTATGCAGGGGCTATAGGATACTTTTCTTACAATGGAAATGCAGATTTTGCCATAACAATAAGAACGTTGGTAGCGAATAAAGATAAAGCATACATTCAAGTAGGTGCAGGGATAGTTGCTGATTCTGATCCATCAAAGGAATGGTTAGAGACAGAGTATAAGGCAGAGGCTTTAATGAAGGCTTTGAAGGTATCTGGGAGGGTTTATGAATGAAGATTCTCATAATAGACAATTACGATTCCTTCGTCTACAACTTGGTTCAATATGTAGGCGAATTAGGAGCTGATCCTATAGTTTATAGAAATGATCAGATAAGCCTTGATAAGGTTAAAAGGCTAAAGCCTAATGGCATAATATTATCTCCTGGTCCTGGTACTCCTGAAGATATAAAGTACTTTGGTATTTGCTCATTGATAATAAGGCAGATGGGCTGTAAAATTCCTATATTGGGTGTGTGCTTAGGGCATCAAGGGATAATTCATTCCTTTGGAGGAAGGATAGTTCGTGCAAATAATATAATGCATGGCAAGACGAGCATGATAAAGCATGATGGAAATGGAGTCTTAAAGGGAATAAAGAATCCGTTTAGAGCGACTCGGTATCATTCACTAGTTGGCGATAGATCAACACTTCCTTCTTGCCTCAAAGTTACTGCTGAGTCTTTAGATGATGGTGAGATAATGGGAGTAAGGCATATCTCATACCCTATCGAAGGTTTACAATTTCACCCTGAATCCATCCTCACAGAGAATGGCAAGAAGATAATAGAAAATTTCCTAGAAAGTGAGTGAAAATGATAAAGGAAGGAATTCAAAAGATTATAGATGGCAAAGACCTTAGTTACTTAGAAGCTCAAGCCATAATGAAAGAGTTGATGTCGGGCAATGCAACAAATGCCCAAATAGCCTCTCTCTTAACAGCTTTAAGGATAAAGGGAGAGAGCATTGAGGAAATTTCAGCCTTTGCCAAGGTTATGAGGGATTTTTGCCTTAAAATTCATCCTCATGTAAATAAGCGTATCATAGACATAGTTGGTACAGGTGGAGATCGAATCAAATCCTTCAATGTGAGTACAACAGCATCCTTCATCGTTGCTGGTGCTGGTGTAGTAGTTGCAAAGCATGGTAACAGATCATTTACAAGTAAGTGTGGTAGCGCAGATGTTCTTGAGAAATTAGGCTATAAATTGGATACAGAACCTAGCATAGTTGAGAAATCTATTGAGCAGATAGGAATAGGTTTCATGTTCGCACCAAGGTTTCATCCAGCCATGAAGTATGCTTTAGAGCCAAGAAGGGAGATAGGAATAAGAACTGTCTTTAACATTCTAGGTCCTATCACTAACCCAGCAGATGCAAATGGATACTTATTAGGCGTTTATGAAAGGAAATTGACAAAGCTCATGGCATCCGTTTTAAAGAATCTTGAAAGCGAAGAGGCTATGGTTGTTCATGGCTTAGACGGTTTAGATGAAGTCTCGACTATAGGAAAGACTGAGGTAGCATGGCTAAAAGGAGGCGAGATAAGCATAATGGAATTATCTCCTAAAGATTTTGACGTTAGGCTGGCAAATCAAGACGAGATTGCAGGTTCTAATCCAGACGAAAGTGCCGAGATTGTCTTCAGAATTCTAAACGGGCTTTATTCTAAAGGAGATCCAAAGATGGATATAGCTTTGGTAAATGCTGGTACTGGAATCATTGTTGGTGGGCTTGCTGATAAATTCGATAAGGCAATGGAATTGGCTTATGAATCTATCAAGAGTGGTTTTGCTTATAAAAAGCTTAAGATGATGGTCAAATTCTGCAATGGAAGCATGGAAAAGTTGGAGGAGTTGGAAGCTAAGTATGGTTGATTTTTTAGACTATATGATTCAAGATGTAAAGAAGACCATTGAAGAAGGTTACTATAATGTTCAATCTAATGGAAGAAGAATCCAAAAGAGCTTAAAGGATTCTATTATAAAATGTAAAAAGGTTCCTATCATAGCTGAGATAAAGCCAGCCTCTCCAAAAAAAGGTGTATTAATAGAAGAAATAGATGTGAAAGAAATGGCAATTGCCATGGAAAGAGGAGGAGCAGTAGGCATATCTGTGCTCACTGAGCCAAAGCACTTTAAGGGTTCTTTAGAGATTTTATCTATTGTAAGAGAAGCTGTAGATTTGCCGATTCTGATGAAGGACTTCATCATAAGTCCAGTTCAGATAGAGGCTGCTGATAAGATTGGTGCCAACGCTATTCTTTTGATAAAATCCATATTTGACCGCAAATTGAGTGAAAGAAATCTAGATGAGATGATCGAGATAGCCAAGTCGAAGGGCATCGAAGTTTTACTTGAAGTTCATAATGAAGCTGAATTTCTTTCATCAATTCGAACTGAAGCAGATATGATAGGGATAAATAATAGAGATCTAGTGACCTTAAATGTTAATCTTGAAGCCACAAAGAGGATATTGAGCAAGATAGGAAATGAAGGGAGAATAATTGTGAGTGAGAGTGGGATTAGCACTCTTGATGATGTAAAGATATTGCGTAATTCTGGTGCTCATGCCTTTCTCATAGGTACCGCCATTATGACTGCAAATGATTTTGAGGCTAAGGTTCGTGAGTTCGTGGAGGCTATATGATATGGTAAGAGTGAAGATATGTGGCATAACCAATGAGAAGGACCTTAAAAATTCTATAATTGCTGGAGCTGATGCTTTGGGCTTTGTCATAAATGTAGACTCATCACCAAGAAGTATTAAGATAGATAGAGCTAGAGAATTGATGGAAAAGGTTCCAATCTTTGTAAGCAAAGTAGCTGTAACTGTTTTTGATGATTTTGATCGAATTATTGAGATAAAGGATGAATTAAAGCCCGAATACATTCAGATTCATGGGGATTTTAACTTCAATGAAGATTACTTGCTTAAGACTTTATGTGGTGTGCATATAATAAGGGCTATAGCATTAAAATCAAATTTATCATTAGAATCTATTTTAAATGAAGCAAAGAATTTTGATGCTATTCTTGTTGATTCTCACATAGAGGGCAAGTATGGAGGAACAGGCATAGTTAATGACTTTAAAATGTGTAGAGAAATCGGAGAAGCGATAAGCCCAAAGCCATTGATATTAGCCGGTGGTTTAAATCCAGATAATGTTGAAGAGGCTATACACATAGTCAAGCCATTTGCAGTAGATGTTAGCAGCGGGGTTGAGCTATCCCTTGGCATAAAGGACTATGAAAAGATGTTAAATTTTGTAGCTAATGCTAAGAGGGTCAAGAATTGAAGGAATTTATGAATTATCCGATCGATGGGAAATATGGAAAATATGGTGGGCGCTTCATACCAGAGACTTTGATGAGCGCTGTTCTTGAGTTAGAAAGAGAATACTTGAAGCTAAAGGATGACCAAGAATTCAAAAGAGAGCTTAATTATTATCTATTAGAGTATGCTGGCAGACCTACTCCACTATATTTCGCCAAGAATTTAACAAAAAAAGTGGGAGGAGCAAAGATCTACCTTAAAAGAGAGGATTTATTGCATGGAGGAGCCCATAAGATAAACAACACTCTGGGTCAAGCTCTAATAGCGAAGAGGATGGGAAAGAATAGAGTGATAGCTGAAACAGGGGCTGGTCAGCATGGTGTAGCAACAGCGATGGCATGTGCAGTTCTTGGTTTAAAAGCTGAGATATACATGGGAACAGAAGATATTGAGCGCCAAAAGCTGAACGTCTTCCGTATGAGTTTATTGGGTGCAGAAGTCCATCCAGTTGAGTCTGGATCAAGAACACTAAAGGATGCAATAAATGAAGCCCTTAGAGACTGGGTAACAAATGTTAGAACAACCTATTATCTTATAGGCTCTGTTGTTGGTCCTCACCCTTACCCTATGATAGTTAGAGACTTTCAAAGTGTGATAGGAAAAGAGATCAGAGCCCAGATAATAGAGAAGGAGAAAAGAATGCCAGATGCTTTGATTGCTTGTGTGGGGGGAGGGAGTAATGCCATGGGTACCTTTTACCCATTTTTAGATGATCACAATGTTAAGTTATATGGTGTTGAAGGAGAAGGGCATGGAATAGAATCAGGGGAGCATGCAGCTTCTCTTTGTGCTGGTGATGAAGGAGTTTTACATGGCATGCTAACATATCTTCTTCAAGATGAGCATGGTCAGATATGCACAACTCATAGCATATCTGCTGGTCTCGATTACCCTGGTGTTGGACCTGAACATTCATTCTTAAAATCTATGAGTAGAGCAAAGTACGTGAGCATTACAGACGACAAAGCTGTTAAGGCTTTTCTTGAACTATCCAAAACTGAGGGTATAATTCCAGCTTTAGAGCCTTCTCACTCTTTAGCCTTTGCCATAGAATTGGCTGGGAGCATGAAAAAGGATGATTTGATAGTTGTAACTTTATCTGGTCGTGGAGACAAGGATGTGCAAGTTGTAGCAGATTATCTTAAAGTGAAGGTTTAATGAGCATAGAAAGGTCCTTTAAACGGCTTAAGGATAGAGGCGAGGGAGCCCTTATTAGCTATATAATGGGGGGAGACCCTAGACCTGATCTTACACCAAAGATAGCTGAAGTATTAGTAGAAGGTGGAGCAGACATATTAGAGTTAGGAATCCCTTTTTCAGACCCTATAGCAGATGGTCCAACAATTCAAGCAGCAAATTTGAGAGCATTGAAGTCTGGGACAAATCCTATAAGAGTTTTAGAGCTAGCAAATCAAATTAAGGATCATTACAACATACCAGTCGTCATCCTCACTTATTACAATATCATCTATAGGATGGGTTTAGAAAATTTCTTTAATGAAGCAAAGAAGAGTAAGGTTGATGGTATAATTGTACCAGATTTGCCAGTAGAAGAAGCTCAAGATTACAAGCCTATAGCTGATAAGCATGGCATAAATACAATATTTCTTGCCTCCCCTTCCACGAGCATTTTTAGGTTGAAGAAAATCATAGAATACACTTCAGGTTTTCTTTATCTCGTATCGCTCTTTGGGGTAACTGGCGCTAGAAAGAAGCTCAAAAGATTAACTATTCGCCTTATAGAAAAGACGATTCTTTACACTAAAGGCAAGATACCTCTCGCAGTGGGCTTTGGCATCTCTCAACCATACCAAGTCAAGAGCATCATAGAGGCAGGAGCAGACGGAGCTATAGTAGGTAGTGCTTTTGTAGAAATAATTCAGAAAAGTGGGCATGATGAGGATAAGATGCTAAATAAAATAAGAAATTATGCAAATGAGTTAAAAAGGGCTACTATTCTGAAAGGTAAATAAAGATTTATAGTTAATTTTCCGAATTAAATTTAGTAAATGCCTGCTGGTCTTATGCTCTTATTTCTTTGCTGGATTATCTCATTTCTTAACTCTTGAGCTTTTTGAAAGGCGTTCATAATATCAGCCTTGTCTTTTAATTGGATGCATTATTTTATTTAGATGATATCCGAGTACTTAGAACTGCAATTCTTTCAGGACGTATATCTATTTCCGATTGAATTTTTTAATACTTCTTAAATAATGTTAAAAACCATCAAGCCATGGTGTTAGAAAATAATGGAAACTGTAGTTGGGGAACGGTCAAAGGATATCGAAGAGATCGAGAGCAAGATCAAAGAAGTAGAAGGTAAGATATTAGAGATGATTAAGGCTTTTAATGTCTACGTTAATCAATTCTATATGAAAGTTAATACACTGAAGGATGCTGTTAAAAAGCTGGAGGACTCTTTTGAAGCTTTCGCTAATCGATACCGTGTAGAAGCCAATGCAATGAGCACTCAGGAAGACATTTTGAGCCTTTCGGATTAGTCTTAACTGCTTTTGCAAAAAGGAGCTTAAATTGTACTACCTTAAAGTTGTGGGCCAGCAGGACTCATATAAATGGGTTTAAGTTGTAGATCATTTTGAGATGCTTGTCATTCTTGACCAACACTAATCCAGAAGGGTCATTTTATGTAGGTGTTAATGTAGGAGTAAAATTCAGCATAGCGACAGAAAAATGGAATTAGAAGCGTTCTCCTGCAGGTTGAGAATCCAGATTTACCAAGTTTCAGCACTAGAGGCACCAAACTTCCTAGGAATCTTAGATTCATTTTTAACTTTTTTATAAGAATTCTATTAAGGTCTTCGATCCTGAGGGGTTAAATTCGGAGAGGTTCATTTTCACCCCCCGGTTGCTGATTTTTTGTAATATTGACTTTTTTTGGATTATTGACATTGCAAATATTGCCCACGGGCATGTCACATCCTTCAGTTTTAGCATTTTGTGTACATGCCCCGCGAAGACACATCCATTAATATCCAAGATGTATCTTTCACCGTCTTTTTCTATGTTAGCTCTAAGGACGAACCCGGAAGCCCTTAAAAGATCTGCGAATTTTTTAAGAGCGTCATCGGTATTCTTAGCGTTTGCAAGTTCAGGAAAATCTTTTTCAATTATCCCTTCAATGATTGGTACTACCCTTATGGTTATTACGGCGCTGGGAATCTCTCCAAGATTATTTCTCAAAGCCATCTGGTAGGCGAACAGAACGCTGTGGAATAAAACGCTAATATCTGACTGAGCTAATCTTCTCTCAGACAAACCCCGTTTATGGGCATCGTAAGGGTCTCAATTCATGAGAATCGTTTAATGATTAAGATTAAAGTATTTTATTTTGTATTCCGATCGGGAATTGATAATCGTGGCGTTTCGGGCTTGGCTCAAATCATTGCTTCTATCGGGTCAAAGCAGTTAAAACACACTCCAACTAATTTCTTATTCGTTTTCACAAAGATGTTTCCTTTCTTCTTAGTCATGGGGTTGCCCCATATCTTGGATATGAGAGAATCATAAGTAATTCTACCGTAGAACTGGCGCTTTATAGGTTTCTAGCACAAAGCAATGTCATGGCTTCAACAAGTATCTCAACTGCCCAGCGTATAAATGCTCAAAGTGTGGAGAAGTTACTAATGAACTCTATGTGCAACTCATTAGCTAGTCCTATCAAACCAAGCATGAAAGAGAGTAAGAGAAAATTCGACAAAAAATGCTAGGAGAGCTATGGTCCCTGCTCTCATAAGGTTGGAGGACTTAGACATTTATATTTGGTTTTTAAACTATGAATAAAGATTTATATATGCGCAACCTTCTAATTGCCGTCGCATAAGACAAGAGGCGATCGACTTTATTTCCCGAGCTGAATCATGCATAACCACGATTGATTCTTCGCCTACTTTTGAGACTAGACATTTTTCATTACTTGCCTCTTACTAAGGAGGTTTCGCTTTGGAGAATCCTATAATTGTAGTGAAATTTGGCGGCTCTGTTCTTGTGAATGAAGAGAATGTGAAAAAAGCTGCAGATATGATCAAATCTGAAGTGGAAAAAGGTTCAAGACTTGTAATAGTCGTCTCAGCACTTAAGGGTCAAACAGATGAACTCCTTAACTTAGCGAAGAAAGCAGCACCTGATGCATCTTTATCTTACCTTGATGAAATATTGGCTATGGGTGAGAAGACTAGTGCTCGAATCATGTCGGCTACTCTTACTTCAAGAGGTCTAGATTCCTATGCCATAGATACAGAGTCTCCTCATTGGCCTATCATTACTGATGATAAGCATGGTGATGCCGATCCACTACTCAATGAAACTTTGAAAGCTGTAGAAGAAAAATTGATCCCTATAATAGAATCAGGTAAGATACCTGTGATATGTGGCTTCATAGGCAAGAGTAAGGTGAATAAAGTAACTACTATGGGAAGAGGAGGAAGTGATACAACTGCTGTACTATTAGGTAGCTGTTTAAATGCAAAGGAGGTTGTTCTTGTTAAAGATGTAGGCAGTATTCTCTCAGCAGATCCATCAAAAGTTGAGGGTTCAGTTCCAATTGATATATTAGACCCAGAAGAAGCCTACATCCTGACTGCAGGAGGAGCAAAAATTCTTCAAGCTAAGGCTCTTAGGTATAAAAAGGATGATCTAATAATAAGAGTAATAAGCCTTGAGAATGAGAGCTTAACATCAGGCGGGACTTTGATCGGCAAGGGTTCCCTCAGTTATGAGATAGAGTGTTATGATGAACCTGTTACAATGGTTACTATAGTAGGCACTGAAGCATCGAATCCTCAATCATTGGCTTTGCTGGCATATGAGGTTCAAAGATCTGGAGGCGAGATAGTATCTATTACATCTGATGAAAAATCTTCGATTCTTTACATATCGAACGGTCGGAAGCTCCTCAACAATCTACATAAATTGATGGTGGAGAAGAAGATAGGCAAAGCCGTAAGCTCCTTTGAGGACTTATCCATGGTGTCAATTAAAGGGAGAGAATTGGAGACAAACCCAGGGATCATTCAACGTTTCATAACGCCATTGGCTGATCAAGGCATAAACGTATACGGTCTTGTCACTATAAGCTCCTCTATCAAAATCTTTATCTCAAATAAAGAGATAGAGAAAGCTCTTACGTTACTTAGGAAGACACTAAAGGGTGGGTAATATGAAGAGAATCAAGACTGCAATATTAGGGGCAACAGGAATGATAGGACAAAATTATCTATACCTTCTTTTAAACCATCCTTGGTTTCAAATTACAAGTCTAACAGGGGGAG
>Ga0315314_1001598_pt1 | contig 20160 bp, 33 predicted proteins | sample TDP9_MG_FD_203631 | JGI IMG/M metagenome (GOLD analysis project Ga0315314, IMG submission 203631) | Freshwater sediment microbial communities from Lake Towuti, South Sulawesi, Indonesia - TDP9 | ecosystem: Environmental > Aquatic > Freshwater > Lake > Sediment | place: Indonesia: South Sulawesi... | reverse complement strand
GGCCAAAAGAGGATTCCAATGGAGAGTTTCAGTAGTTGTCTCCAATATTAGTTTGGATTACATCAATTACTTAAAACAACTTTACGGTGGCTCTATATCAGCAAACCGAAAAAAGACAAGAGGAGGATGTAGATGTCTGAGATTAAGCCTAGCATAGCCCTCACATGCTATGAGTTCAGGGACGGTGACGGTCAGTACAGGAAGGTGACAGCGATTATCGTTCCGATCAAGATGCTTGATGTCGGATCTGAAACTAGGATAACCTACGCCTGCTCGAAAGGCCGTGCCTGTCACAACGACGAGGAATGCGAATATGCTTACGGTCGAAGGGGACCCCTCTAATGGAGACTTTAGGGCATTTTGCGGTTGGCAGTTTAATCAGCCTTCTGATTCTCCGGGTTTACGATCGGTCCCGCTTCCGCTATCCGAAGTACCGCGCTTACTCGATCATCGGAGGGGTTTGGTCAATGCTTCCGCACATAGTTCCTAACCAAATCATCGGTGGCGAGCAACGTCAGCAGCTCTTCCTCTCACCCACGGCGAACATCTTCTTCTTCCACTGGACGATTGACAGCTACGATAAGACCGTTTTCTGGTCTGAACAGGGTCCCGCCTTGGAGCCTTACGTCTCGCTCATGTTAGCGGTTGTGTACATCGCGGTTCTCTTGGTCGGCATTCGATTCCGATCATCTGGGAAGGAGTATTGATGCAAAAGCCTATTATGAAGGTCAACAACAATAAATCGAGATTACGGGGGAGGACTGAAGGCGAGCACCGACTAGCCTCTCCCCCGACACGGAGGCCGGACGGCTCCCCTGTGCAAAAGAAAAATGTGAGGGGAGGCTGGACGGCTAGTCAACTTGTTTGCGACACATCCTATGGTGGATGCGGGAACAATTCTGAGTTTCAATCTCAGTTTCTCGGCGGGAAAAGGATTGTTTGGTGTCTCAAATGCGGATTGGAAGTTGCTTCTGAAGATGTTGTTCCGCTCAGCGTGGACGAGAGCAAGTACGGGCGTGGTCCCGAGCATGCGGCTGTTATCGACAAGAATTTAGGCACAAGCAGGAGCCGTGCGGTTCGCAACCCAATCTTGAAGCTTGCGTTGAATGAGGCGAAGAAGAATCCTGGGAGCTATATTGCGCTAGGGGATTTTAAGGCTCATCAGCAAGCGTACTGGAAGCTTCTTCAGTGGGATAAGCCTGCTGACGACAGGTACACGCGGGAAGCTTTGGAGATCCTGCGCGCCAAGCTCTTCGGTCTTCAGCACAACGGGAGGAAGCTGCCTGAAAGCGAGGTTGTGCGGATAGCGGTTTCTGTTCGCAAATGCGTCAAAAAGCGAACCAGTCTCCAGCGCCGGGAACTACAGGACATCGTAGACACGGTTCTCAAAATAAACGGGTTGGTAACACTTTGAAATTCTGTCTTGTCGCAGACCCTCCTTGGCCGATTAAGATTCAACGTCCAACTCGGGCACCACATCAAGACTTTCCCCGAATGTCTCTTGACAAAATAACAGAGATTCTGAATGAATGGGAAAAACAAGCTACAGTTTCATTGACCTTTACGCTCGACCGTTTTCTCTCCACCGAATTAGCCAGACAAAGTCCTCTTTCCAAGCAAGCAATTTTGGTTTGGGATAAGAAAAACCCTGGACTAGGTTGGGTTGTTCGCAAAGCGCAGGAAGGATGGAAACCAACCTATCCAATTCCAAGCATTCTTGCTTTTCCAAGAACGGATGCTCGCTATGCAACCTCAAAGCCAGTGGCACTAATGGTTGTGTTATTAGAAGCTGTTGGTTTACCTGTTGTGGATCTCTTTCCTGGCGGTGGGTCCGCTAAAACTGCATCGGAAATCTTAGGGTTAAACTATCGTGCAGTGGGACAACTTTGAAGAAAAAGGAGGTTTAAGTCCAAAATGGAGAAAAGAGAAGAATGAAAGTTCAGATCGGTAAGCTAGTTCTGGGTAAGTATACGCCTAGGCTTGCAGGACGAGACTACAAACGTGAGCATGTGGCTGAGATCTCGAAGAGCTTGAAGGACCATGGGCAGTGGCATGAGGTCCTAGTGAATCAGCGCCTCGAGGTCATAGACGGGGAAACCCGGGTTGAAGCGGCTAAACGCTTGGGTTGGCGCGAGGTTGAAGCCAAAGTCCTCAAGGTTACGAATGAAGCCGCCCACATCATCGCCTTAAGTAGCAACATTATGCAGAAGAACCTTGACTTCATGGAGGAAGCTGAGAAGGTGAAGTTTCTCCACGACGAAGGCTTGTCGGTGCGGAAGATAGCCAAACAGATCGGCAAGGACAAAAGCTGGGTTGACAGACGCTTAAGGGCGGCCAAGGAGCTTCACCCTGAGATCAAAGCTCTACTGTCTCATCGTGAGACGAAAACGCAGATAACCCCCAAGCATGCCGAGCATCTAGCCAAGCTTCCGAAGCGGGACCAATTAATCATAGCGAAAGAAGTGGAGGAGAAGAAGCTTACGGCTGAGGAGACTGAGGTGAGAGTGGAGGACGCGCTCACAGCCAGAGAGGTAATTCCTACTTCACATGAGGAATCTGAAGCACCCATGCCCATAGTAGCGAAGCCTGAAACCTCAGGCGCAATCTCCGTCACCGAAGTGGGACTTCGCATCCGCGAAAACCTTCTCGACCTCACAACGCTACACCTATTCAAAGACCTCAGCTACAGAGCCAGAGGCACATGCCCTGAATGCTTGAAAAGGATAATTCTAGAGAATCCGCATCTGACAGTTCAAGCTTGGAAGAAAGAGATCGTTGAAGCTATGCGCAAGGACCTAGAGGAACTCTCAGGTTGAGCTGTGAAGACTCTCAGGTTGAGCTGTGAAGACTGCGGTTCTCAAGATGCTAAGACAACTGTTCTCGTCTGTCCGTGCTGTGGAGAAGTAGAAGTAAAAAACCTCTGCGAAGCTTGCGTAGAGAGAATAAAATCAGAGAATAAGACGGAACCGCAAAGCCTAGACTTTCGAGAAGTCTCTTAGTCTCCCTTCTTGTTGGAGTAGTGGTGCCCGAGAGCTGCGCCTAGAGCTAAGCCTATTGCGAACGCTAATCCAATTCCGAAGAGAGCCTTCTCCTCTTTGGACCTTGCGTTCACCATTTGCGCCAACTGCTTGATCTTTACGCGAAGCTCTTCAACGCTCTTCCTCCAACTCTGCTTCTCCTTCTCTTCGCTCATGCCTTACCCCTCTACCATAAAAATATGCGAACTTCTACGTAGTAAATGGTCGTTTTCTACGTACTAAATACAACTATTTTTCTTATCGGGAGGAGAGAAGGGGTCTCCATTGGCTGAACAGCTTAAGGAGCTTGAAGCGCAGTTCGACGAGGCTATGAAGAAAGGCGATAGTGCTTTAGCGAAGAAGCTGGCTGTGGACATCAACAAGCTTCAGCAACAGTTAGAAAGCAAGAAAGTGCCTGTGACATTGATGCTTGACAAGACGATTGTGCAGAAGCTACGTTCAATCGCAGTCAAGGACGGTCAACGAGGCTACGCCTATCTCGTTGAAGAGGCTTTGGAGAAGGCTGGAAGATGGGTGTTCGGTCCCATGGGAGTTGAGGAAACCAAGCTAAGCGTTGAAGGGGAAAGACTCTTCCAGCGTTTTCTCACCGAATCCAACCCAGTCAAGGCCAACGAGCTGCTGAACGGCCTTACCAACGAAGAGCTGGAAACCATTATGATCCATGTTAGGGACACCATAAACGTAGCCAAATATCCTGAATCAACCAGAGTCTTGATCACACTGCCTCTTGAAAAGGTAGAGCGGATCTACGAAACTTTGAAGGCTGCTGCTCAAAGTCGAGGTGTAAGTTGAAAGCGCGTCAGGCTCTCCTCCCTACCGTTCTCATCCTTTTCATTTCAGCCTTCTCGCTCATCGACCTTGCTCTGGTCCCGAGAACTCTAGGTCAAGAAACAACAACCGTCACTACGACTCAGACTGAGACAGCTACATTCACGACAACCAGCGTAGCGACGACGACATTGACGACTACTGCTACTCCAACGACCACGACGATTACAAGCTCCGTAATCAGTGTGTTGACATCGACAGCTACTCCTGTCTCGACTGTAACTCAGACCAAGACGACCACTCAGGTGCTTGTTCCGACAACTTTCACTGTCACTCAAGCGATTCCAACAACGACCACTCGGACTGTCGCCAACACGACGATTCTTCAATACACGCTCGCCACTGTCTACAGGACTACGCTCAGCACTTTCACCGCGACCGTTCGAGAGAGCATAGGTGTAACCGCAACCTCAACGCTTCGGGAGGTGGCAACCGCATGGGAGAAGACCACGATTACGGAGAGGAAGACTGAAACACAAGTTCAACCGCAACGGAGCGAAGAGCTCATCCCCTTCATGAATATGCCGAAGACGGATGCAGCCTTGCTCATCGGTGGCCTAGCAATCCTTGTAAGCACACTAGCCTACAAACGCTCGAAACAGCCACCGCCGGAACCGCCTCCGAAGAACACTAGGAGAAGAAAAGAGCCAGCGAAGCCGAAGGAGAACTCAGCACCAGCAAAGTTGACGACATCCGCAGTCTCCTCAATTGAGAAGCCGAGCTACTTCCTCCAAGACTTAGCTCACATAATCGAAGCGAAGAAGAAAGAGCTGTTGAAGAACTGGGAAAAAGAACATCAGGAATCGACAACTGAACCCTCGAGGGAAGACGCTGATGAACTCAATCCAAGTTAAGCTTCTGGCGATTCCATTTCTATCGTTGATTCTTCTCCTAGCCCTTACCCCTGTTCACGCTCAAGAGGACCGCTACACGTATGTGTTTGAAAGAAGCTTCAAACTGCACACTCCTGACGCCAGCTTCACGGTTGAGTACGAATACAGCAACGACGTAACCGGAGGCGTGGTCCCTGTGCGTTCAGGTGTCGCATCAATAACGTCGAACCAGTATAAGACGATCTTCGAGACGGACCTCAACGACATCTACAATGTCACCTTAATCATCCGCTACACTATGCCTGTTCAGCAGTATGTTCTCTTCAGGCTCTATGATGCGGGAGAGATGCTGGACTACTTTCCGATTCCAGTGTACGCTCAAACCTTAATCTTCAAGTTGAGCGTGGAGACATCGACGAAGCCTCAGATGCCCACAGCCAAGGAACTGCTGAACGAAACAATACCAGAGCTTCGACAAGTCCAAGAAACCCAGAACATTAAGTTCAGCTACATAGAACAGTACTTAGGCATGTTGACTGTAATCTCGGTAATCTCGCTTGTCGCGTCTCTCGTCGCCATATACGTTAAGAGGACGAGCATTTGACTCTCTCACCGATGGAATTGGCTGCGATCTCTCTCATCGCAGCTGCCGCGGTCGTTTACGGTGTCATCCGATACTTGAACAAGCTACCTCCAGCAGAGGGCGAGATGGTTCTCGGCAAAATTAAGATTCACTTGCTTACGACTGGAGAACTGGTTGAAGGCGACTACAGCCCAGTGGAGAAGCGGTGGTATGACATGCAGTTTGTCGCCTCAATGTTGAAGACTGGATTGACGGAAAGCCAATTCAAAACGCTCAGGTCAGTCTGCAAACTCTATGCTGTCAAAGATGAAGCGACAAGGCTACCGTTCGACAAAACCTTGGTGATTTCAACGGCTCCTCTTGGACCTGAAAGCCCCTGTGTTCAACCAATCAGAGCAGAACCGAGGCTAGGCTTAGGTCGGCCTGTCAACGTAGTTGTGGCCGCAGGATACGGGATGCGTTTAGGAACGATTGAGGAGAAATGGAACGGAGCCCTCTTCGTCCCTTTAAACTTGAGCACATTCAAGCTTGAGGAACCACAGTTCGGTAATGTCAGCGGATCGGAGTTCAAAAGCCTCTGCAATACCCTATTCCAAACCATGGTTGATTCGAGGCGGTCTAAGCTGAATGTTTCTAAAGTCGCTGAATCTGAGAGGTTCGTTGAAGACGTAAAGACTCAAAACCAAAACCTTTTAACAGAAAACCGTGGGCTTGCTGACCGACTGCTCCTTGCCTTGAAAGGTGCTTCACGACCAGATCTGCGTCAGTATCCACCTCAACCTGAGCCTCCTCGAAGGGGTGTCGGTCCAATCTGGATGTATGCACTCGCCTTGGTCGGAGGCTACTTCGCTGGCTCAAACTTTTTCGCGCAGAACTTCGCTTCCGCCCAGCAGGCTGGCTTCGTCGGAGCCATAGTCGCTGTGGTCGCGCTTTACCTCATCCAGAGGAGGAAGTTGATCTAGGAATGTCGGCTGAGTCTAACATTGAGAGCTTGATGAAGAGGCTTGATGAGCAGAGGGATGCGCTTGACAAAGAGCTTCAAGGGATAGTAACTGAGATAGATATGTTCGAGCAGTTCATAACGCAACCTTACGACCGGGAGAACGGAAAGCCTATGTGGTTCACGAACGCAAGCGACTTCTACAGCCACTTAAGCAAGCTCCGGTCCAGCGTCGGCTTCATCATCCATCTGGTTCTTGAAACAGAACTCCCTCCAGCTCCGCGTCAAGCCGAGAGGCTTGAGCAACCACCGCAAGTTCAGATTAACGTGCCTACGTCTGCGGAAGCGAAAGAGAAGAAGGGTCGGACCGCATGGGATTTCCTCTCCGAATACTTCCGCGGCAGACAGAAGCCTCCGGTCACTCCAGCGCGTCTCCTCGAGGAAACCGAAGTGGTCAGCATCTTGGAGAAGTACAAGCAGATAGTAGCCGAATGGATGAAGCTTGAGGAATGGTACAGCGGCACGCAAGCGCTGCGTAGCGATGAATTGGGTTTGGCGCAGAACCCTTACGGATTCTACTTCGACCACCTTGAACTGATCGACTTCGTCCGACGCATGAACCTTATCCATCTTTCAGGCGCGAAGACCGCGATTGAACACTTGAAGGAGCAGCTCTCAAAGTACGTCGTCTCCTTGACGAGAAGCTACGTGCAGTCAGGCGCAATGCGACCGTCTCGTCCTGGAGGCGAACCACGACCCGTAGCTGAAGAGAGTCTGGTTTAACTTGGTGGAGCTTTACTCCTGTTCTGCATGTGGGGTTGAAACGCCTTGGTACAAAGGGGACCCTGAGAGTGCTGGCTACAAGAATCCGGGAACGGAGCTTGACATTTGGAAGCATGCCGACCAAATCCCGTTCTACGACCCGCGTACCGCAGTGGAAAACCACGGTTTAATCTTAGGGTCCTACGGTAGCGGAAAGACTACCTTACAGTATTGGATGATCGGATTCTTCTTCTCGAATGCGTTCAACCATCGCGACGGTCATGGGCGCTACAAGATTTGTCGGTCGCAATATGGCAAAGGATTCTTGGTCATCTTAAGAGCGGCTCGGCACACGTTTGAGTACCTGAGTCTCTGTGAAGTTGCTCCCGTTCGACTTTTCATTCCTAACAAATGTGTGTATCAGTATGAGCACCCGAACCTATCCATTGTGAACTTCGATTTAGATGACAGCAACCAAGTATTCCAGAAACTTGAACGTGACAAAATCAATGTCATAGGTGTAAATCACTTTCTGGACGAGCCAGATGCAAGATACGAATGGTGGGGGCGCTTCGTCCTCGACCTGATGAATTGGAAGGGGCTTCCAGAAAACATCGACAAGAGGACTTTGTTCTGTTTTGATGAAATCTCAGATATAGTTCCTCAAAAGGGGGAGGCTCGAACTAAGTCTCATGGATGGTGGGGCAACAGGATCAGAGAAGAGTTCGATTCTTTCAGGCGAAATAATATCAAGATAGTTGCAACGACATTCAGCATCACGGACATAAAGAAGAACTTCCGTAACAACTTCCACCACTGGTTTATCAAGAGGACCACAGCCGAATCGGTTCCGGAGCGGTACAGAAACTTCGGTCCATACATTATTGAGAAGATGACTCCAGATCAAGTCTTCGTCAAGGATGCGAAGGCGGACTATGACCGTAAGTTTTCTCCAGCTTGGGTTCTGCCTGGGAAGATAGGGGTCTACACGGAAACGGCTGAGGAAATTATATCTAGGGCGGACTCTTGGCGTAAGAGATACTTCGAGCTTCTCGACTTCTGCTTAGATGCCAAGAAAGTAGCGCGAAAGGATCTGATGCTTCTTCACAACATGAAGAGGCCAGCGGTCGATATGATGATCTTTAGGCATCGCGAAGAGAAACATATGGGAGAAGCGCTAGTCGAGAAAGAAACGGAGGCTGAAACAGGCAACGAGGAGAAGCATGGGGCTGAGAATGCGGATTGAGAAGGCAAGGCTTCTCATTAAAGGTATGTAGTGGAGGCTTTTCCACTTCGCTTTTCCGCTAAATTGCGAACACACATGAAAGACGGTAAATTCAAGTCGCTTACCTTCAATAAGGCTGTTTTCTAAGCATTTCCGACGCTAGAAGTGGTTTCAGAAGCACCATAGTGGGCTAAATCATATAACAGAACGTTGAAAAACAAGGGGACTCTCCAAGTGTAAATTAATTTAATCCTACAGATGTACGTATGTATGTAGTACGTAGTAAGTAGAACCGACTATTTAGAACGTAGAACTTCGTTCTTCTGCCCAATAGCGAACCGTTGCCTCTGATTGTGAGGCATTCATTGCCTCTGATTGTGAGGCATTCATTGCCTCTGATTGTGAGGCATTCATTGCCTCTGATTGTGAGGCATTCATTGCCTCTGATTGTGAGGCATTCATTGCCTCTGATTGTGAGGCATTCATTGCCTCTGATTGTGAGGCATTTTTCCTCCATGTACAGACGCGAGGCCAGCAACGGTAACATCAAGAAGCGAAAGCACGGTGACGACGAGTACGTATACTTCCAATATTATGACTTGGAGGCTGGCAAACATCTCTCCGTCTATTGTGGCGTAGGCGACATGGGAATCCGCGAGGCTGAGGCAAAGCGATTCAAATATCTTGACGAGAAGCAAAAGCTTCTCAACGAGGAGATCATGAAAGCCAAGGAGAAGAGTCGGCTTAGGATGGTAGAGTTGGACGAAAGGGCCGTTCAATTTAAGGAAGAGATTGACATCGCCAAGAAGATCCGTCCGCTGAGCGGAAAGCTGGACGACTACATGGAGTCTTAGGCTCCCTTTATCTAGTTGCGAAACGGCTAATGCTTAACCGTAATGCATAGCATTGATGCACAAAGCTTATAAGCAAGCGCAACAGAATAATCTTCTTGGCGATATAAAATGATATTAGCTGATTTCCTTTTTGGGGTCCTCTGTGGGATATTAGTCGGGGCTCTATTCGTGGTGCGTGAACAGGTAAAGCTTCAACGGTTTTATGTAGATCACTATTTAGCTGTGAACCTATCCTACATCAAGGGTCTTGAAGAAGGAAAGAAAGCAACTGTAGGGAGTTGATATGGGAAAGAAGTTTGAAGCGTTGAAGAAGACTTCTGAATCTTTGTTCTCTTGGGCAGAAAAATCTGATGAGGAGATAATAGCTCAAATTAGGTCAGAGCTACGCACTTGGAATAGCTTGAAGTCGAGGCTTCTAGAACCGTTCACAGGCGCTATACGTTCTGCAGAAGATGCCACTATAACAGGATTTCTCTGGGGATTGATTGTAGCTCCAATATTTTTCCTAGCTCTCTACATACTGTCGATACTCTGAGGGATGGAATATGAGGAAGATGAGAAGAGGGCGCTTGGTTTTCTGGATTTTCATACCTGCTTACCTGTCGATCATAGGCTTCCTGTTCCCAAGTTATCAAACGATTCTCTTTGGTCTCGGCGTAGGCATAGTCTTCGGCTACATCTTTGGTCATGACCACGGAGTTGAAGATGGCATCCGCAAAGGAGTTGATATTTCAAAGGAGACTACTATGAAGATACTTGAAACAGCCATGGTTGCATCAGCTCTTAGCAAGAAAGTTCCTAATGAGGCAACTTAGCTATGGATCAGCATGAGGACACGATCGTAAAGGTTCTGCAGAAGGCGAATCACGACCTCACCATTACGGAGATTGTGAAGGAGACGGGCATCACTAGGAATACGGTGGCGAAGTACCTTATGGCGTTGGAGGGGAAGGGCCGTGTGGTGGAGACGCGGAGGATCGGTCATGCACGGCTGTACCGGATAGCCAAGAAGGAGTGAGAGTATGAGTTCTAAGGAGATTGAAGAAAGCATAGCTGAAAGGTTGAGGACAATGGGTTCTAGTGAGCAGACGCTTCAGCTTTGGAAAGAGATAGTCCAAGCCTTCGATCAAGGCGGAGGAAGAGCCGTACAATGGTTGGTGCAAGAGAAAATAGATGAAATAAAGAGACGGTCGCAAGAGGCTTTGGCTTCTCTAGAGAAACGGCTCACTCGTTCGCAAATTCGAGGAAAAGCGAAATGACGAGTATTTGCGATGAATGCTACGAGAACGAAGCAGTTCAGATATGTCCTGAGTGCGGTATAGACTTGTGTGAAGAATGCTTTGGCGACCACGTTTGGAATTGCGAGGAACGCGATCCAGAATGGATTACAAGCGAGGTCGAAGACTTTTGAAAAGCGAAATGAGCCTTGAACAGACCCGACTAGAGTATGTGAAAAAGATCAAAGCAGAACTCAAATCGCTAGAACACTTGGCTATGAAAGCATATCAAGACCGTAATTTCGCGTTAGAGGATAAATATGATGAACAGATTGCCAAATTGAAGAAACAACTTGTTCAAGAGGTTCCGTTCACCCCGGCACCTCTGAAAGAAGGCGAATGTCAAGAACATCATTGGGATAAAGAAGCAATAGCGAGATACGGGGACGATAGATGCGCTTACTGCATGATGAAATCTTCATATTACAACTCAATTCTAGCAAACTTGAACACGTGGAGTGAAGAAGACCGCAAAACAAGCGAGTACCAACAGCTAGTCTATAACTCGAAGTGTAGACCTCACAAGCATCATCAACCCAATTCGCTTTCCGACTCAAAAACGAAATGCATTTGATGAAGTTGAGGGAATAGAAATGGTTGAGTTTCTAGTCTTCGGAATTGTACTTTGGGCAGTTGCCATCGGAGCCTTCATTTACATGGAGTATGAAATTCGGCGGTATAAGAAAGCACGTAAACTATTAGAGCAACTTGAGGTTGAAGCGAGGGAGAAATAAGATGAGGAGACCATTCAAGCTGAAACTGAAAGCTCAGTTTGAAGGATTCTATCGTCTGATTGGCTTGTGCTTTGAAGGAAGACAATACGCAGACTATGAAGGCTCAATAAAGCCTATCCAAGACGGGATTCGTGCTTGGTATTGGCGAATTATTGTAGCGATGTGTGTTGCGGTTAGCTTGTTGGGTTCGTTTCTCTCAATCATCCACAGAACAGTAATTCCCCTAATAGAATCGCCTATTGTTATCCTGATTTGGTTTCTCTGTGTAACATCTCTTTACAAAGATATAGCTGGACAGTGGTTCTATGAACACACCAAAGCAATCGCACTAGGTTCGCTTTTGACGCAGAAAACGAAATGAAAGGCGATTGAATTGGCAGCCAAGTCTGAGAAGTCGCTTGAACTTGTCTATGTGAAGTTCCTTGACCATCAAGCCTCCTTTGACAGAGACTCCCCTGGGACTACGATTGAGGATTATCAGTTGGTCCCGCTGAGACCGATCCCGACTGAAACCGTTGGCTGGCTCATATACGAGGACAATGACTGTCTTCTCCTAGCCCATGACATAGCAACCACGGACCTTGGCAAGAAGGAGCCGAGAAGAATGCTCTCAATCGTAAAGTCAACAATCAAAGAGAGAAAGAGCCTCAAGATAGGTGATGTGACGTGAGGATAAAAAGAAAGAAAGTAAGCTTTTGGGAAAAGTTTTACGCTAGAAGAAAGCAGAAACCGAAGAAACGGGCGCGAAGAAAGATCAGCTTCTTAACAAAGAAGCAAATTGCGAAAAGACGTGTTTCTGAGACTGAGCCACCCAAGGTTTCGTTCATAGCAAGACCGCCTAAGAAGAGAGGTTGAGGTCAGAGTTTGCGAGCGTGGTACTGCAAGTCCAAGCGAGGGGACGACACACTTTCTGAGGCATGGATTCCAAATGAGTGGGGTAGGGAGCATGGCTTTCAATCACAAATCAGAGTCTATCCATTCAACATCATGCTTGAAGCTTTGTTCGAACCATCAATTTGCGATGTTGTTACGATGTGTTACGTGCATGAACTCAGTCACATCTTTGAAACTAACATGACTGAAACGCAAATCAGAAGAGTAGAAAAAGCTATCTCAAGAGCGGTTGACCTTCAAAGAAATCAAGTATTGGATTTCGCAATTCATTGAAACTGCGAACTAGCTTTCTCCGAAGACTTTCTGCATCACTGGCTTCCTGTAGCTGGTGGATAGGTGCGTGTAGATGCTTGTTGTCGCCGGGCTTTCATGTCCAGCCTGCTCCTGAGCCGCTGCAAGGTCATGGGTTTTGTCGATGATCTTGGTTATGTGCGTGTGGCGACACTTGTGGGGACTCCAGCGGCCACGTTTATTCCAGTCCTGTAATCCTGCTTCCTTCGCGTACTTCTTAGCGAGCTTCTGAACCATCCTAGGCGTTATGTCGAAGATCTTGCCTGAACGCCGATCGCCAAGCCACTTCAAGATCTCGTCAACAGCTTGCTTGCTGACTACGACAACCCTTTCCTTCTTACCTTTTCCGAAGACTCGAATCTCATGTCTCTCGAAGTCTATATCCTCAACGTAGAGACCGCGATAGCCCGTCCTCTTGTCGCCGACGAGCTCACTTATCCTTAAGCCACTGTCGAACAAGGTCTTCCAGATACAGTGGTCCCTCGGACATTTCTCGCAAGCCTTAAGGAAAGCGCTCTCCTGATCCTCATTGAAGAAGTACGGAAGCTTCCTACCCATTCTATTAACATCTCGCTGAACAGGGTGACTTCACATTGGCATAGCTGCTTCCGTAGATCGCGCAGAGTTGTTCTCCATGTGAGCCCATCCAGAAGTAGCAACCATCGCATTCTAGGTCTTTCGGATTAACTTTGGTGAGGCTGAGCTTCACTAGGTCCCCTCTCTTGATGTTCGGTATGTATGGGAACATTCTGCCGAAGATCATGGGAAGAAATTCAAGAAGCCGTTTAGCCCAAGTCGGCCAACGCTTCGGTTCCCAAAGCCAAGTCCAATCATGCGCTACCCCGTAGACCTCATAGAGCTTCTCGTAGAGGACTGGATTCTCTGTCATTTGCCATCACTCTAAAAATAGCCTCTCATTTCGCTTTCGGTACGAAAAGCGAACTACATTTTTTGTATCGGAAGAGCACATGAGCGAACTCATAAACTTCATGGATTTTTCAACTCCTAAGTTATCCAACTCCCTCAAAGTATTGCGAGCAGAGAATGATGATGCGAATCAGTTTTTAAAGGAGCATCATTACCTTCATCGCGCACGACACAGCAAAAAGATATGCTATGCAGTAATGATAAGCGGAGTTCGCCTTGGATATATCGAATATAGCTATCCGATTTGGTCCCGCAGGAAAGGTATGATTCCACCATTGAAAAATGGGGAAGTGATTGAATTAAGTCGTGTTTGTTTACTTGATGTCGCCCCCAAAAATAGTGAGTCGTGCGCTATATCAAGAAGCTTAAAAAAATTGCCGAAAGACTGGAAGGCTATGACAGGCATAAAGCCGAAACTCGTTGTTTCATATGCGGATAAGGCAGAACAAGGGCACACAGGTACAATATACAAGGCAACAGGATTCAAAGTAATCGGGGTCAGCCACAGAAAGTGTGGAAGAAGAAGCCCACATCATCCAAATCCCTATTCGACACATGACGGGAAATTGCTTTTTGCTATTTCATTATGAATGCAAAACGGAACTTGCTTAGTTCGCTTTATTTTGGCTAGGACCCTCTCTTTCTACATATCGCTAACCTAAGAATATCAGAAGAGGGACCGTAGCCAATTCCAGAATCTTCTCAAAGCTTCTAGAAACTGCTCTAGCGGATTCGGCGTTGTCGTTGTTGCTGTTGCAGTTGTTGTGGTACTTGTTATGGTAACTGTGGAGGTGCCTACACTCAGTTTCCAGAAGTGAGTGCTCCGCAGGTCGGAAGCTACGGCATAGATAATTACCGCCTTTCCGTTCCACGAAGGGTCTACGGTTATCGTGCCTCCCCAGTTGCCGTTCGGGTACTCTGCGCTTGGGAAACCGTACCAACCGTTGCTGTCAGTTAACGCCTTTCCACATGCAGTTGGACTTTGATCTGAAGGAGGATAGAACCAATAGATGTTGACCCATGCATTTGATATTCCTTTACCCGAACTATCAACTAAATGTCCCTTAAAGAGGAAGCGGTAGCCGACTTGATATGTGCCTATATCGTAAACTCCTTCGGGACCATGTCCTAGACCTGTTTGATCTAAGGTGCCAAGGCGAGTACCGCCGATTGCCGAGCGATCTTCCAATTGGCATAGATCAAAGTAAAGAGTGCTCCCTAAAGGAAGGCTCTGGAGTTGGAAAGTCTCGGGTTTCCAAGCGTATGCTAGGATACAAACTAAAATAGCTATGAGAGCAATCCTTATCAGCTTCTTCTTTTGGTCTTCCTTCAAAGATGCTCAAAAGAAAAATGTAAGTCAAAGCTTAGTTCGCAAATTTCTTCAATTGCGAACTGTTGCCATCATGGCAACATTTTTCCTCTGAAAGCCCTTGCCGATATCGCCTAAGATTGAAGCCTCACGCATCGCCTATGCTACACGGAACTGTCCTAAAAGCATCTTCTCTCCCCAGGATTTGATTAAGAGGGCTATTGAGAAGCATGGGGATAGGCTTGCGGTTGCCTGTAGCTTCGGGTCCTGTAGTGTCGTTGTTCTGCATATGACGCTAGCGTTGAAGCCTGATGTGAAGGTTGTCTTCAACAATACTGGCGTGGAGTACCCCGAAACCTACGCTTACCGAGATCTGCTAAAGAAAGAATGGAATCTTAATCTGATAGAGACGAAGCCTGTCAAGAGCTTTTGGGAATGTCTAAAGGAATATGGCTTTCCACTTGTACGATCTCGTGAATCGCAACGAAAAAGAAAGACGAAATCTGCAAAGCCTGAGTGTTGCATCTACCTCAAAGAGCTTCCAATGAAAGAGGCTATCTCGAAGCATAGCATAGAAGCGATATTGACAGGTTTACGATGCTCTGAATCTCGGGTTAGGATGTTTGCGATCGGCCAACGCGGACAGTTCTACCTGACTACGAAGTGGGGATATCTGTGGCGTTATCATCCTATCGCTCTTTGGACCCATCAACAAGTTCGAGACTACTTAAAAGAGCATGAGATCCCTTTGAACCAGATCTACTTGAAAGGCAAGGACCGTAGCGGTTGCATGCCCTGCACTGGCTTTCTCCATTGGGAGGAGCAGCTCGCCAAGGCTAATCCCAAAATGTACCGAATCGTCCAAAGAATGAGGAAGGTTCCGCTCTTAGACGACTACTTACAAGAGGAAGATGAAAGACTGCATGTGGCGATCCGACATTTTCAGCGTCCTGTCTGCGATCCTTCCGAGGAAGTTCTAGAGGCTGTGGAATAACCTGTGCAGACTGTGCTAGCACGACTTCGCTATTTGTAACATTTGCGAACTGCATTTTTCTATGGAGGATTTGTATGAAGCTACGGGTAAGACCCTTATTGGGATTCATGATCTTCTGTATAGTGTTTCTGAGTCTAGCTGAAGCCTTGTCGGCTGTAGAATCTTTCTTCGGGAACTTGGACATTATAGGGCGGTTCGTCGGCTTCCTGTTTTTCATAGCCATCTTGCTTGTAGGATGGACTGGTCTCGGCATCGTATTCAGCAATATAGATGTGGTAGAGAAGGCATAGTTCGTAGTTCTACGCATTTGCGAATAGGGACCTCGAGGTCCAAGCATTTTTCCTCTGAGAACGAATGACGAAGTGCCTAGTCTTCTGGAGAAAGGTTGCTGAGTTTAAGGAGAAGGATGACTTTGAGGGCTTTCGGAAGTGGTGTGGCTATAAGAGCTACCAGCAGGCTAGGAGAGACTGGAACGCTGTAGATACCTTTGCTATCATAGCTCAGAAGTTAGGGAAGGAGCTCTGCGAGATTATCAGTTCTGAAACACTCACAGAAGATGCCCTTGCGCCAATCATTCATCAACGCCAAGATCTTCCTTCGGGTCAATTCGGGAAGAGAGAGACTGTTCCTAACGCTGTGCAGGAGAAGGCGATTGAAAATCTTCTGCCCAAGATTAGGGATGGCATACCTATAACACAAAGGGATGCTCAGAGGGCCTTGGCGGAAGCGAAAGGCGAACCTGTGGCGGAAGAGAAAGAAGTCGAGAAGAAGCTTTGCGACCTAGAGCAGATTTTAAGGGACCTCCTAATGGCCGTTCATCCTTTGAAGAGTCCTACTTTGAATTGCGATGATTCATGTGATATAGCGGGTCCATGCCAAGCGGTCAAAGAGAAGATGAAAGCTCTAGGCAATACGTTAGTAACGAAAAGCAGGGCGCTTCAAGAATATGCGTAAACGTAAGGTTGATGTCATCGTAACTTCTCCTCCCTATACGAACGAAGCCGCTGAAAATCCTAATGTTCACAAGTATCGAAAAGGCGGACAGTTTGCAGAGGAGAAGGTTGATGCCATTGTTACGAGTCCACCATACGTTCCTGATGACGAAAGAAGAATACGCCATGTTCTTGCTGAAGAATCCGATCGGAAGCGGGGACATCAGTATATGCCCGGTTGGAGAGGTTACTACTCCAAAGATGAGGAGAATATTGGCAACCCAAGACACTATGGCTCAGTAGATGCCATTGTAACTAGCCCGCCTTATGCAGACCGAACTATTGAAAAGAAGTTCAAGACAGAGAAGGAACTAGAGGAATTTGCGAAGCAACAGTGGACCTACAAGCATGGTCGAAGCCTTGAAGCAGTGAAGAATTTCATTAGGAAGAGTTGGCAAGGCTACCCGGAAACGGCCGACAATATCGCTAATCTAGGTTACGAAGAAAGCGAACAGTCTGCGGAAACTTCTGACTTTGATGATGAGTGGTCCTTTCCCAATGTTTCTACGAAGTTGCAGAGGCCTTGGTATGTTGAGGAGTCTATTTCCCATCCGGCTAAGATGAATGTTCTGCTTGCCAGGAAGATTATTAAGCAGTTCACTAAGCCCGGCGACACGGTGTTGGATCCTATGACTGGATGCGGAACAGTGAACGTTGAAGCTATGCTTCTTGGAAGAAACACTATCGCAGTTGAGTTGGAGCAGAAGTTCATCGACCGAATGGTTGAACCTAACATTCGCAAGGTTAAGGAGACCAACAGCAAAAGCCATTTCCCACTTAGGCTTGGAGAAACCAAGATCATCTGCGGAGATGCTAGAAGACTTAGCGAACTACTGAGCGGACCGATCGATCCCGACGCCATAGTCACAAGCCCGCCCTTCAGTGATTCTTTTCGGTCTAACCCGAAAGTAAATGTAGAAAGACGATTGAATAAACTCAAACAAGTACCCTATGAGGGCTCGTTCTTGGGTGGCGGGGACCCTGAGAAAAGGCGAGAGCGACTTGTAGAAGCTGGTTATGATCTCAAGAAGTTCTTTGGAGGGAAAGCTCGAAACGCTACACTGAAGCATTATGATGAGGTTGATGCAATAGTTACGTCTCCGCCATACGAAAATGCTATGGAAGGCGGTTCACGACATCATCCAGAAAGCGAACCTCACTATCGCTTCGTCCGCGAAAAACATCTATGGAACTATTACAGCGACGATAAATCAGGGGCACAGCTAGGTAACTTGAAGAGTGAGACTTATCTTCAGGCTATGCAGAAGTGCTACTTTGAGTTCTTCAAGGTCCTTAAGCCCAATGGGTCCCTAGTTCTTGTTCTTAAGAACTTCATTCGCGGCCATCAGGTTGTCGACTTGGTATCGGATACCATTAAACTCTGCAAGTCCGTAGGCTTCCGGTTAGAAAACAGGATCAAGCATAAGCTGAACACCGCAAGCTTCTGGCGTGTCAACTACGCTAAACAGTGGGAGAAGAAGTTCGGCAGACCCCCCTTTCCCAGAGAGACCTTTGCGAGCGTCTACGACTATGAAACTGTGCTAGTCTTCCGCAAGTAGTTCGCTATTCGCCTGAAAAACGAATTTAACTTGGCAGATTGAGATATCCCAAGACCGTTCTACACTTGTCCGTTAGCTTAAAGCAACTAACGGCTATACGTCGTTTGCTCCTGCGTTCTTCCTTATCGTAACAATCAGGCTCTAGTAACATGAAGTCTCTGTCTACGAGACCATACTGATCGAGGAACATCAGATGAAATGTCACAAGCCGTCTCTCTAATCCAACAAGATCGGCAATCTTTCTGTAGCTTAGTGGACTGGTGGCTTTCTCTAACGCTTTGACTATCGACCAACGGCTTGGATGGGTGATGATGTGTGCCAAGATGATGGGACTCGCTACCTTTCGAGTCTTCTCCAGCCTCTTCTCCATCTCTTCCAGCTCTGCACTCGCCTTCAACTTCAAAGGTTCTAACTTAGTCTTATCAACAGATTCCAAGAACTTTCTAAACGCTAAGGACATTTCCTTCTCGGGCATAGTCTTACCTCATACTAAAAATACTTCGCTTTTCCACCAATAGCGAACTTCAAGTCGCTTGTGGGGCTAGGAACTGTCTGTAATGGATGAACTCCATATCCCAGAACTGTAGGTACGGGCACTCTGGGTAATGCTTCGCTCTGTCAAGGTTCTTCCACCCGCACGTACACTTCGGCTCAATCGCCTTAAGCTCCCTCTCCCTCTTACGCCAACCTCTCCAGAAATCGTCATTCATTCTACTCCCTCAATAGTGAACTCAGTTGGTCAAGATGCTTTCGACACGCTCAACATACTTCTGGAAGTACAGTCGTTTCTCAGGGAGATCTCGGGCTTGACCCCAAATACCATTGTAGCCAACCGCGAGACCGGGAAGCGGAAAAGTATAGGCAAGGCTGTCGAAGCTATCCAGTAGAGCTTTGACTTTAGGAAGAGCGCGTATAGTCAATCCGAAGCCATGCATTCGAGAGCGGGGAAAGAAGGTTCTAGCGACTTTGCAGCAGTATTCAATGAACTCCAGCTTTTTGGTCTTACATACTGTTCCGATAGCTACTTGAGGGTAATCACCTAGCAGCTCCTTAGTTCTCTGGCAAGCTTCAAAGAAGCTGAAAGGGTTGAGATATTTGGCTTGAAGAGAAGGTAGCCAATGAACGTTTGTATCTAAGCTCACAAACTTCTGGATGTTCATAAGGGTCTTTTCCACATTGTCCTGAACCTGCCCTGGATGATAATCATCGGGATAGTCTGGGATCGTAACAAAAAGCTTGTCACCGAAAATCCTTGTTGCGTAAGAAGCAAGTTGTTGCCACTTCTTAAGAAAGCGCTCTGGGTATTCATTTGCCGTAGGATTGTGCTCAAAGAACTCGACCCCGCAATCTAAGATGGCATGCTCAAACTTCCTTTTTAGGAGTACACGCCAGTTCCTAGGATTCACAAGAAGAAAAGGCCAAGATATGCCAGATGGCGGTAGCGTATAAAAGCGGAGCATGTCTTCTCGGAATAAAAATGAGGTTCGCTTTTGCCGTAGAAAGCGAAACGCCACGACATTTTTCTCTCGAGGTCCCTTGAAGAAAGCACTGCTACGCCTTGCATTCCCCGTCTTAGCATTCGTCATCCTGACTGTGGCTCTGCCCATAGTGCTTCTTGTCGAGTTCCTCAGAGGTAGGCACAGAGACGACTTGCTAGACCTCGACTGTAGGCGATGAAAGGAGATTTGGGAAGAAGTAGTCATTGAAGGTCGGTTTGCTACAAAACACGTTGAACGTGATCGGTGGAGCTGAACGTTTCACAGTGGATCTCATCAAAGTCTTGAAGGACCGTGGTCACCAAGTTCACTTAGCCACATTCGACAAGGTTGATTGGAACCGCGTAGAGCAGAACATGGCTCCATGCGTCAGACCTGACAGATGCTTCTCAATCTTCTGGAAGCGCCTCCCGATCTTCGGCATCTACCAAAGGCTTCTCATGGTTCTAGCTGTTAAACGCCTAGCCAAATCTGTCGACATCACGATCAACACTCATAGCGACCATCTCTTCTGCCGAACGGACATCGTCTACATGCACGGAGTCAACCCAACGCTCTCATGGGACCTAAGCGGTTTGAAGGTTCCTTGGTGGAAAATCCCCTACATCCTTCCCTACGCCATCA
>Ga0315314_1001597_pt1 | contig 20172 bp, 18 predicted proteins | sample TDP9_MG_FD_203631 | JGI IMG/M metagenome (GOLD analysis project Ga0315314, IMG submission 203631) | Freshwater sediment microbial communities from Lake Towuti, South Sulawesi, Indonesia - TDP9 | ecosystem: Environmental > Aquatic > Freshwater > Lake > Sediment | place: Indonesia: South Sulawesi... | reverse complement strand
GCATCCAGCGCAAGCTTTCACAACCATATTCGACCCAATAATGGACAGACCCCATGGCACGACTCTCATTTGGATATTCTCGCTTGAAATGCACCGTTACATGCATAAGCATGGCATAAAGAAAGAGCAAATCGCACTCGTTTCAGTCAAAAACAAAGGAAACGCCTTGGACCACCCCTGCGCTCAACTCGGCGCAAAAATCACTGTTGAAGACGTCCTCAACTCAGAGATCATGGCATGGCCAGTCCAAAGATTAGATATCAGTCCCACAAGCGACGGCGCCGCAGCCTTAGTTCTGGCTTCAGAGGATGTGGCAAAGAAACTCACAGATAACCCTGTTTGGATTGACGGAGTCGGCTGGTGCATTGACTCAACTTACTGGACAAACCGAGACCTCTACTACCCAGACTACGTGGAATGTGCAGCTCGCATGGCGTACAAGATGGCTGGCATCAAGAACCCACCAAAAGAAATCGATGTCGCCGAACCCTACGACCCGTTTGACTACAAGGAACTGCACCACATGGAAGGCCTGCTACTATGCAAAAAAGGCGAAGCACCGAAGCTCACAGCTGAAGGCGTAACCCAACGCGACGGCGACCTACCCATCAACCCATCAGGCGGCTTACTCGGAGTCGGTAACCCAATCGCAGCAGCTGGGCTAATGAAGGTCTGCGAAATCTTCTGGCAACTACGCGGCGAAGCAGGAAAAAGACAGGTTCCAGGCGACCCAAGAACAGGATTGGCGCAAGCTTGGGGCGACCTCATGCAGTATGGCTCAGTCATCGTAATGAGAAAATGAGGTGAAAGAGCAAATGAGCGCAAAAATAAAGGAATATCCAGGCGAAGAAGTCAAATCAGCAGACCTCAAAGCAGGCAAAGTCCCAGCGATTCGTGACAGATCCAAAGCCAAGTACGTCTTCAGCGCAGGCATAGCTATGAGCAAGTTTCTGAACGAATTGAAGAAAGGCAAAATCCTAGCTTCAACATGCAACAAATGCGGCAGAATAATGGTTCCACCTCGCATCTTCTGCGAACAATGCTTCAAACCAACCGACGGCTGGACATACGCCAAAGACACAGGAACCATAAACACATACTCAGTCCCGTTCGTCGCAGGCGACGCAAGCAGACTGAAAGAGCCAATCATAGCGATAGTCGTCGACTTAGACGGCGCCTCTCCAGGCATGGGCATACTGCACACAATGAAGGAAGTAGACTGGAAAAAAGTGAAGTTTGGAATGAAAGTCAAAGCTGTGTGGAAGCCTGAGAAAGAGCGAACTGGCGCCATCACAGACATAAAATACTTCAAACCTTTGAAGGAGGAATGAGCTGAATGAGCACGGAAAAGATCCAAGACCCACGCGAAATACGACATTGGCCAGATCACATGGAAACAGACTACCTCTACACGCTTGGCATAGCTGGAGAAAGATTCTTTCAAGAGATCAAAAAGAATGGAAAAATCATGGGCGCGAAATGCAAGAAGTGCAGCATCATCTACGTTCCGCCTCGCATGTACTGTGAAAAATGCTTCAACAAACTTGAAGAATGGATGAACGTAGGAACCAAAGGCACAATCCAAACCTACACAATAGCTCACATTGACCTGAACGGAGACAAATTCGAAAAGCCTATCATATACGCTATGGTAAAAATCGACAACACTGACGGCGGGCTAATTCACAAAGTAGAAGGCATTGAGCCAGAAAAAGTCAAAATCGGCATGAAAGTTGAAGCCGTCTTCAAATCGAAAGACAAGCGAGAAGGCTCAATCAACGATATCAGCTACTTCAAACCAGCAAAATGACGCCTCTTTCTTCTTTTTAGCGCGCGCCTCGAGTGCGTAACCGTTTTGGACGCCGATGCCGCCTGTTGCACCGCCTCCTATGGCTCTGTAGCTTCTTTTAGGGTTCAGCCCAAGAGAGTCAGCTATCATCGCTTCGCCCAGTAATTGTCCAGCAAAGTGGTCGCTGAAGTAGGATACAACTAGAGCGCCGATGTATGCGTTAGAGAACGGTTTTCCCATCTGCTCTGTTAAGTCTTCGCGAGCCATGTTGTAGGCTTCGACACACTGGTCGGTGATGTTCAAATCGGGACGCCCCTTTGAGTGGGAGATTACTCCTCCGCCTATGACTGCTACTTCTCTGGGTCTAAACTTCATTGTTTATCCTGCTCCGAAGGAAGTTAGTATATACCAACGGGTGGTTTTAAAATGCTTTTCGCATCCAGAAAAACATCGTTTCAGACTGGGATTTCTAGAAACGCGGTAAACGCCGCATCTGAGCCATAGTCAACATGCTAACAAAGGCGAGGTACACGAAGACCAATGCGGCTCTTAGAGCGAACGTTTGGGTGAGGAGAGGCGCCAGAGGAACCAGAAAGTTCATGACGACGGTGGAAACATAAACTGCCTCCAACACGAAAAACCAGTATACTGGAACGGCGAGAACATACCGAACCCACCTAAAACGCAGCTCTGCAGCCAACAATTTCCTTATGTAGATTACAATCTTCATAAAGACAAAGAACGTGACTGATGCCGAAAGTGCAAGCACAACCAGCCCAGACGAGCCGTAATGCTCCAGCACTGGTCGAGCCAGGATTCCGACCTCTTCGCCGCCAAACCCGAGAGAGAACAGGGTTGACAACAGGTCAGCGAAGGGAAGAAAGGGCATGACTAGAAGAACCTTGTCGATTCGGTCCACTTCTGCCTTCCTCTCTTAGAAAACACAACTTAGCAGCTAGAGGTATTAATACCTTAACACAGCGATAGAGAACCAAAAAGCGAGTATCTCAAACTCGAAACGGCAATGAGCTGACGATGGATAAACATTTTAGTAGATACAAGAAACTGATTATCGAAAACCTTACAATACTGAGCCGGGATGGCGGAGTGGATAACGCGCAGGCCTTGAGAGCCTGTGGCCTTTCGGGGCCGCATGGGTTCGAATCCCATTCCCGGCGCCAACGTGACTGCTGCCCGTTCTAAATGGTAGAAATATATTCCTCAGTCATGATAATTATTATTCGGGGGCGGACGAGAACAACGCTTGTCTTTTTGCTCTCCTTTCTCTCCCTAGATGAAACCCCCAACAGAAGAAAGTCGAGCTTTACAATGAAAAATAGTTGGTAACGGTTTGTGGGTTTGTGGGTTTATGGGTATCGAGCTATTACCTTTATGCCTCTTGAGTCCCAGACTCTCACGGTCACGGGGAGAGTTAGTGTTCCCTGACATTTTATGGTGTAAACAACAATGTACTGATCGTCGTAGCGCGAAGACACTTTCGATATGGTTCGTCCGTCGACCTGAAAGTTGTCCTGCTCCAAGTTAAAGATGGGTTCAGAATTTTCTCTCTTCACGGTCACTGTTATCTCGCTTGTGTCGGTATTAACGCTCAGAATTGTCAGGTTCAGAAACGCAATCGACGTGTACTTGTATCCCGTTAAGCCTATGGAGGTTACGTTAAGGGTAAACGTGGCATTAGCAACCGAGAAAGACGCCCTCTTTTGCCATGTATAGTTTAACCCGTACGAGTAAGTGGCCGTTGCTCCGTAGACATTGTACGGTCCACTCGGCAACGTAGCTGCCAAAGTAATTCCATAGCCGGGATAGATTCTTGACATGTCGCCCTGCCAATTTTGCAGGTTGTTCTTCAGGATGCTGCTAGACGGGCTGGCGCTGTTTGTGTAGTTGGCGAGGCTCAGTTCAACCAGGCGGCTGGAGCTGATTTCTACGTTGCCCAGCAGGGTCAGGTATTCTTCCCAAGGTTCATGCTTGTAGTAGGTTACGGCTCGGCTCATTACGGCGCCTATGGACACAATCATTAAGGCTATCAATAGCACGGCGATAATCACGAATTGACCCTTTGAGTTGGCTCTGAGTTTCCTCACTTTCTCATCCCCTCGTGAGCTGTAAGATTAGAGTCCGTGGTTCGTACACTGCTTGGTAAGAACCGCCGACTTGCACTGGATACCCGACGAGGCCGTATGATACCGAGGCTATGTTTTTCGAGGCTGCGAAAGTTTGGTAGTCCCCGTAGAATATTGAGACATCGTTTACTTTCTCACCATCTAAGTCGTAGACGGTTAAGTTGAAGTGGGTGTCTGCGGATAACGTGACTCTCAGAGCAGCCCGCAGGTTGTCCCATTCGTTGTTGTAAACGAAGCGTGGGAGCAAGCCTTTCTCGTCGAGGTCTTGGAGCACGTTGAACCCGAGCTTCTGCAGCTCAGTTGCTTCGTACCTGGGGCTTGTTGGAAGCGCCGCAAAGATGTTGGCAAAAGTTAAAGCGAACATGATAAAGAAAGAGGCGAGAATCGTTTCGATGACACGTATTTGCCCTTTGTTGCCATTCTTCTTTGTCATGGAGATTCTTTCCAAAGCCACAGCTCTGCTATGTATGTCATGCCTGAAATCGTGACGCTTCTCTGAAGTCTGACGGCGGAGGTGCTAGCATCCACGGAGCCGCCGTACTCGAACACTGTATAGCCCAGCAGATTCTGGTAAGGTCCAGCGACCAGAACCTCTTGTCTACCCTCACCCTTTATGACCGTCCAGAAGTTGAAGATGAATATGACCGGGTTGCGGCTGCTCAAACCGTTGAAGCTCCTCCTCCAAACGTTCCAAGCGCCATAGTTCAGCTTGTCCTGATTGGCTCTTGTGCCGTTGTATAGGAATTCTATGTCTTCCTCGTTTCCGATGGGTATGATGTTGTCAACCCATCTGGCGCCACGAGGCGTTGCGTCAGGCATAGTGAGAATGATAGTGTCGCCAACGAAATTGATGTGAGCAACATCGTCGGGGGGTGTGGTTCCGAAAGTCACAACTAAGGTGGCTACGTCAGCGACTGTAACCCTCAGAACAACCACTACATGTTGTGGTGCAAAGTCCAGGGTGACAGTGTCGCTGCACACTCCTAGAGCATTGGTTGGAACTGAGTTTCGTGTGGTAGCGTCAAAGCTTGTTCCACTGGTATACACGATTGTGGACCAAACTAAGGCATTGGGTATAGGAGTTCCATCGAGATATGAGACTTTAACAGAGTAGCTTATCTGGGCACCGTTTATGACTATTGGAGACCTCTCCGGTATAGGAGTCCCATCTACGTTCGTTACGTTGAAGGGCGGAATGATTCTAAGGCTAAACCCGTAACCCTGCAAACCCATCAACTCTTTCACTTCACTGTATGTCAATTCGCCCAAAGGATTGCCTACAACCAGTCTCTGAACCTTGTCCGGGTCCAACACGTAGAAGGTTGATTCTTGGGCGCTTGCAAGTCCGAACCTTTCGACGTTACTTGAAGACCACGGATCTATTGACCCCCAGTGGACGGGTTCTCCGGCGTCGAGCAGCATAGTGTTGAAGACGTTTAGCGCTACGTTTCGCAGTTGCTGCTGATCCACAGCTTGTAGATTCATGAAGCTCATTGTTGGAACAGCGATTACCGCTCCGACAAACATCGTGCCAACAATTAGAATGGCTACAACATGGTCATAGACAGCGCTTACCATTCTTCTTAATCTCCACTCCTAATTCTGTGGATGAAGTGTCTATTAAGTCTTACTACATTAGAGTTCTCCATTTGTACACCCCTAATCAACCATACTTAATCGAAACATAAATCCCAGTCGCATCTCGGCTGCAGCCCACAACAACCGTCCCCGAGCCGCTTTCCACGGTATTCTCGGCACCCACCTTCAAGCCAGGGCTCAGCCACGCCTCTGCCGAAACGAAAGACCGACCCTTCAGATAAGTCAAAATCCTGGACGCATCCCCTCCAGTGCCATCAATCTTCAATAAAAAGATCGAGTTTTCAACCATCGCCGGCAAAAATAAAAGTTCTTTTTCCATTGAAACCACCCTGCGATCGGTGGAGTTGACCAGAAAATACAGGTTAGCTAGGGTGTTCGATACATAGTCAGCTATCTCCTTTAATTCCCTGCGCACCATGTCAGCTTGGATATTGTTTACTATCATCGAGTAGAAGAAGGGCATCGTGAAAATGAGCATCACCAACGCCGTGGTGCATATGAGATGACTCACCGCAGGAGCTGGCATGCCTCTTTGCCCCCTAAACGCTCACCTGGATGTCGGAGACCACCACGTTGAAAACAACCTTCCCAGCGACAAGCGCAATCGGCACCTGAGAGGTAACGCTGCCTACTTTCACAGAAACGCTGCTAGTCTGCGCGCTGTTAACAGGAAACTCAGACGAAACAGTCTGCACCTGAACGCATTTTGCCTTCAGGTCAAGATCATGGACATACGACCACGGGCTGGAAACAACCATCGAGAGCCTAATCACCCATATGTCCACGTAATTTACGTTTTGGCCGCCGACTTCTATCACCGCTGTCCTCATCGCTCGCACTCGATAATCTAGAGAGATTGTAACCCAACCAGTCTGCTGCTTGATGACTGCCCTGCCGTAACTGCCCGAGCTTCCTGAAACCACTGAGCTGCTGTTGCCCAGAATGTAAGATTCGTACCCAGAGCCAAGCGTAACATAGTTGGTACTGAGCCAGTATCTAATCATACCTGTTGGACCTGGAAAGGTACTGTTCGACAACGACCGTAATTGGCCATCAAACGTGGCGTTAATGCTAATTGTGTTGAGGTTCGGCAGAAGCTGCAGGTAACCGTACTCTATTGTGAACCTTGTCGAACGCGATGCGCCTTGCTTCCAAGCCACGTTTTCCAATGCGTCGTTAAACGCCAAGATTGATTTCTGTACGACATCGTATTCAGCGGTTCCTCTTTGACGGTCAAGAACCTGGTATGCGTACAAGGAGGCAACAAGAACCAGACCGACAGTTATGGCAGTTATCATAATGGCTGAGACCGTGTACGAAACCGCACGATTGTGTCGGAAGAAAGGGATGAATCTAAGCCTTCTCAGAGAACCACCAACTTCGGCACAAAGACCGACGCCAACAATGTTATTATCACCAGCAGCGCTGAGTGCTTGAAGCCAGCAGCAATTGATTCCTCGCTGATTTTGCCGGCAACCAGCCCAATCATGAAGACGTGCATCATCACTGAAACGCTGAATATCATTGATATGTTGGCAAGGTCTATTGGAGAGCCTCCAACGTTTTCCACGGCTAGGCTTGCGGTCTTGCCCACGAACATGAGCGTCAAGAGGGTCGTTGCCATTAGCATGATTGCTGCGAAGTAGGGAATGAGAATGTATGGTCTGCAGCTCATTTTCTTCTCTTTTTCAACTTCTTGAGTCATGTTGTTGAATCGGGTTAAAGACTCTATCATTCCGATGGTTCCGCCGCCCACGTCGATGCCTTCAACCAGCAGGAATATGACTAGTTGAGACAGCCAGCTCTTGGTTCTTCGAATGAAGTCCATGAACACCTGTCTAAGCGGAATACCCCAAGAAAGTTGAGAAGAGATTCTCTTCAAGTCCTTGCTAAACTCACCATAGTTTCGCTTAGAAAGGTTCTCGATGCATTTTTCAGGAGCCATACCCGTCTTTCGAATCTCCGTGAGGTCTCGCAGAAAGCTCGCTATTCCCTTTTCAACCTCTGCCTTTCTCCGCGCCAAACGACTGTGCACGATAGCCGCGGGCATCGTTGCAACGAACAGCGAAATCGCAAGAGTCGTGGGCAAGTCGACAAAAGACCTAATCATATCGAAAACCGGGATGCTGACGAAGCCTGCGAAGCCACTCAGGATCAGGAAGATAAAGGCGGCGGCTACTGCCGATATTGCTGCGACTTTGTATGGTTTCCACTCGGTGACTGGGCTTTTTGGCTGCATGTCGTGTGCCAGGTAGATGAAGACCAGCGACAACATTGGAGCGAAGATGTAGGTGTAAAGAATCATGCTAGAGTACATTGATATGCCCGTGCTATAGATTGCGTCTACGCTGAAGAGGATGTAGAAACAGAGCGACATCAGAACCATGACAATGACGAAGGATTCCAAAAGCGTGCCCAAGCGTTCAGCGGCAACCTTGATTCTCAATGACCTAGCCTTAAAGATGTCGTGTGTCTTGGTCTCAAGGAAGTGACTGATGTCTCCACCAGTAATGACAGTTGAGGCGTAACCTGCGATAAAGTCGCGGTAAATGTCAAGGGGATGAGTCTTCGCAGAGTCTTCTAGCGCGGACAATGGGTCTACACCAAAGATTTCAACATCTCGCATGATTTCCCTCGCCTCACGACTCATGGCAGGCATCAGCTCAACCTTTGACAGTCTCTTGATGCTCATGTAAGGTGATATTCCGCCTGTAGCCATCACCGTGATGTAGGCAGCGGCGAAGGGTATCTCACGCTCCAGAGAACTCGACCTCTCGCCAGCCTTCATGGTCGGCGTAACCATGAATATTATCATTACGTATACGGGCATGGGAACAAGAAAGACAAGAAAAATCAGTTTATAGAAGTACAGGAGCACTAGGGCTATTGCTGTGACCGGAACCGTCAGAAGCGCAGAGAAGAACATCATGGTGACGTATGTTTCCGGGTAGATTTTCATGCCTGCTCTCTTGAGGTTGTCTTTGAATTCGAAGATACCGCTAAGGAACTTGGGCGCAATGCCCCCGAAGATGCGGTAGGACCAGCCTTCTAGGTTATTGAGGAGTGGCAAACGCCTCAACCCTCTTCTGATAGAATTCGTCAGGCCTTGCGTAGTATTCGGCTATGATGGCAGCGACGTCGCGATAGCTTCTTATCTGATGCGAACGCATCCACTTGAGCACGTTCTCACGTCTCTTCATCTCATCGAGAATTTCCTGTTCGGTTCGACCCAGTTTTTTGGCGATGGTGGGAATCAATACGCCTTTCTCGACCGTCGAAGCATACGTGTCGGAGCCCGGCTGCCACTTGAACGCGCCCTTGTATTTCTCGTAATCCGATATTTCTTCAACCGATGTCATCCGTCTGTAGGCTCTGAGCTCACCTGCTTTAGGAAGGTGCACGCGTTGAACGACTCCGATTACATTCATCAACGGAATATACGCTGGGGCTATGTCCATGGGTTTCTGAGTCAGACGTTTAACCGCCGACCCAATGCTTTCAGCGTGCATAGTGCACATGCCACCGTGTCCTGTGGCTAATGCCTGGAACAGCACATACGCCTCGCTGCCTCTGACCTCACCCACAACAAGGTAGTCAGGACGATGCCTCATGGACGCCTTGACCAAATCGAAGAGTGACACTTCGCCGCTGTGATTTTCACCCAGACCATAACTCTGACGAGAAATCAAGGAAACCCAGTTCTCATGGGACAAGTTGAGTTCGGCGGTCTCTTCAATAGTCAGAATCTTGCTGCCGGGACGAATCAGGCAAGCCAGAGAGTTCAAAGCTGTAGTTTTGCCTGCACCTGTTCCTCCCAGCACCATGATGGAGGCTCTGTTTTCTAAGGCTACCCAGAAGTAGGCGGCTACTTCTTCCGAGACGGTGCCAAGGTTGATTAAGTCGATGATTGAATATGGGTCTTCACGGAACTTCCTGATGGTGAACGTTGTGCCAAAGGGTGTGACCTCTCGCCGATAACATACTGCTAGCCTGTGTTTGCCTGGCAAAGAAGCGTCGACGATGGGAAAGGCAGAGCTCACGTGCTTGCCTGACATGTGAACCAGTTTGACGATAAGATTGTCGAGTTCCTCATCGTCTTTAAAAGACATGTTTGTCTCTAGGTTCTCGTACTTTCGATGCCAAATGTAAACTGGTCTGTTTACACCGTCACAGGAGATATCCTCTATGTTGGGGTCCCGCATTAGAGCGTCGATTTGACTAAAGCCAACCAGGTCTCGTTCCGCATGGTAGATTATTTTAGACCAAGATACGTCAGGTAACCAGCCCAGACTGATACGATATTTGTCCACAATCTTCTTTGCTTCGTTGTCGAAAAAATCTCTCGGACTCTTGATTTCCTCTCTCGGTGACTTGATTTCAGCCAACAGAACCTCTAGTATTTTGTTGTAGATTTCACGTTCAAACGTGTCCAGTTGCAGTTCATCGAGGATGTATTTGTATTCTCCTGTTGATGGATTCTGCACGATTACTGCGTGGGCAAAAGGCTCGTAGAGGCTGGTTCTTTCAACAATGTTGTATCCACGTGGGATCGACAATGGAGGAGCGGGGGGAATTGCCTCGCCCTTCGCTTTCCCAGACATCTTAATCTTAACTTTTGGGAATCTCATATGTACCACTGTACTTCTCCTATACAATAGATAAGGGGTCTTTCTCTTAAATCTTGCGTCTTACTACAACATATTACACCAAAATTCAGCGAAAAAATACGTCCCGACTCTTCAATATTTTTTCAACAAGTACATTTTCAAGTATGCAGACTCATCGAACGCATCAAAGCAGAAGTCTTATATCTTAATGGCAGTGTTTGGCAAGCAAGGACAGAAAAATGGGGAGGGGGGCGCCACACATGATTAAGGATGTTACTACATTCTATTCCAAGAACGCCATGAACATGAAGCGTTCAGAAATCAGAGAATTATTGAAGGTTACACGACAACCCGACATCATCTCCTTTGCGGGAGGGCTGCCAGGCCCAGAGACTTTCCCAGTCAAGGAATTGGAGGACATTTCGTGCCAAATACTGCGTGAAAAAGGAGCCGTTGCTTTACAGTACGGACCGACCGAAGGTGAAACGCCTTTCCGAGTGGAAATCGCTAAATGGCTTTGCCAAGAAAAGCCCGGAATCAAGCCTGAAAACATTCTGATTACATCGGGTTCGCAGCAGGGCTTGGACATTATCTCCAAGGTTTTCTTGAATCCAAGGGACACAGTTGTCGTTGAACTGCCCACGTACATTGGTGGTATTCAAGCCTTCAACGCCTATAGAGCCAGGATGATAGGGGTCGAACAAGACGACCAGGGCATGAGAACTGATCTGCTTGAAAAACTACTAGCGAAACTCACGAATAAGAGAAAGAAACCCAAGTTCATCTACGTTGTGCCCGATTTTCAGAACCCCTCAGGAGTGACCATGTCTTTAGAGAGGCGAAGGAAGCTTCTTGACCTCGCCTATCGACACGAGGTCCCAATCGTGGAAGACAGCCCCTATCGAGATCTACGCTACACTGGAGAAGCGATTCCAGCGATATACAGTTTGGACACTCAGAATCAGGTAATCGCGCTGGGCACTTTTTCTAAGCTGCTCTGCCCGGGCTTGAGATTGGCGTGGATACTGGCTCCTGTGGAATGGACGGACCGTATGGTTGTTGCCAAACAGAGCATGGACTTGTGCAGCCCAAGTTACACGCAGCTCATAGGAGCTGAATTCCTAAAGCGAGGGTTATTGCCTCAACAGATTAACCGCATACGCAGGTTATATGGCAGAAAACTGAAGATTATGTTGGAAGCTCTGAACAAGTACATGCCCAAGGAAGTGCGATGGTCAAGACCTGAAGGCGGGCTTTTTCTCTGGGTGAAACTTCCTAAAAGACTGAGTGCCAACGATCTTTTCCCAAGAGCCATCGAAAACAAAGTAGCCTACGTTGTTGGCTCAGCCTTCCACTGCAATGGCAAGGGACAGAACACGATGAGGGTCAACTTCTCGTACTCGACAGAAGCCCAAATCGAAGAAGGTACCAAACGACTAGCAAAAATGATCAAAGAAAACATGTGAGCTCTATGCTCAGATAGAAGACCAGGCGCCTAACCAAATCTCAGCGATGGCAACCTTGTCACTACGGCTTCGTATAGGAGAAAGCCGCCAAACACGCTCACCGCACCCTGAATCACGTTAAAAAGAGAAATGAAGGGAACAATCAGAATCACTGCCTCAGGCGTTCTATAGAAAGCAGTGAATATCGGGAGAAGCAGGATGTTAGCCACATCCATAACTGCAACTCGAAATATTATGCCAGAAATCATAGCAAGAACCTTCCACAAACCACTCGAAGGTCTGTGCGCTCTCAAGACAATAAAAACGCCCAGGATTGTTGAGAATTCGGCGAGAAACTTCATGAACCCGCTGAAAGGATCACGGGGGGAGATGCTGAGCCAAGCAACAATGCTCGTTATGGTTCCCGAAAAAAACCCGAAGAGAAAGTACGAGAGCAGCATTGGTATGCCCAGCGCATCGAATTTCAGAGAAGTAAAAAGTGGAAAAGGAATCTTGAGCCCCGCAATCTTGAAAGTCCAATCGAGAACAGCGACAATCGCGCCTAGCAACGCGGTGCCCGCAACGAAAACGCTTCTCCTTTTTACGAAGAGTTGACTCACGATGTAAGCCTTCTAAGAACCTTTTGTTTACTTGCTAAAATAAATTTAAGTTTTTTGTGAGTATTTGTGTCAAATTAGTCATAATAAAAATACTCAAAAATCATTAAGACTTTATTTCTTTTGCAAGTGCGAAAATCTGATCTAGCAGGTCACCACGCAGAGGAGACAGAACTCGAGAGCGTCCAACCTCGAAGATCTGCACTAATCCTGCGTCCTTCAAAATGTCGACGTGGCGGTAAACTGCCGCGTAATCCATGCCTAGTGCTTTGGCGACCGCTTTAATGTGTAGCGGTCTCTTCGTCTCGCTGATGATCGATAAGATTTTGAGCCGAGTGGGATTGCCCAGAGCGCTGAATACGGCGGAAAGATTCCTGTGACTTGCTTCACTTTTTGTTGCCGTAAGCTTCCACTCCGTATATGTTTAGTATTTTCGCATTTAATTTATGACATTTTTGCTTACTAGCACATAAGTCTATGCAATTTTGAAGCCGCTGAGCTAGGACTGTGTCTGTGTTTGAACGTAGACTTCGGTGAGGATGTTCTCAGAAGATTTCTTTCTCGCCGAGTTTGCGCAGAGCCTTGCCCTTGAGCCTCACGGTGGGGATGACGGTCTTTTCGGGCTCTGTTTCCACTGTTCTTCTTTTGACGCTCTCCCCGCATACGCCTTGGGGGAGAAGTCGTCGTTTAGTGCATATGGCGAAGCTGCAGTTTGTGATCTGACAGTTTTCTTCAGTCCACCTACACCACACAGTGTTGCCGCGGTACATGACAGCGTCCTTGCCACATCGGAACATATTGCAACTTGGAATACAGTGTTTTGCTTCAGCCAAAATCAACACAACCTGTCTCGAAAACAAACTTGTTTTTCATGTGTGTTGTCGCTATCTTTTCCTTAAATAGAGGCTACGGCAAACGTGGATAATAAACTTTTCTTGACGCTAAAATCAACGCTTTCTCCGAAAGGCTCGAATAAGCGGCTTTCTCGCCAGAACAACAATGACAACCGCCAATATTATAAAAAAGGCAACGAATGCAAACAGGCCGGCTTGGATAGGGGTACCTAGGATTATGATGTATTCTCCAACTCCGAACGCTACAGGGCTCGAGTTAACGCCCAAAAACTGAGACTCCACGGCGGAAAGGCGTCCGGCTACGTAAACAGAGATGCGGCAATCTCCCCCAACAATCGAATCGAAGAGAGCTGAGCCGTCCTGGCTAGTTAGCTGGCTGTAAGCAAGAACGTATTCGCTGCCTATTCTGCGTTCAATTGTCACGTTTGCGTTAGGTATGGGCTGACCCAAGTAGTCTCTGACTAAGACAGTTACGTCCACGTTGTAGACTGCAAGATGGAACGTTAGGTTTAGGTTATCTTGTATTAAGTCCAGGGTTGTCTCGTTCAGCAAGAGAGAATCATCGAAGGCTCTAAGGCGGTACTTTCCAAAAGTCAAGGAGAAAGTGGCATTTCCTCCGTTTGTGGTCTGGGTCTGTGCGGGCTCAGTTATCCCGCTGGTCCACTCGTATGCAGCGACTCTTACACCCGACACGGCGGCTGCTTCAGAATCAAAGACTCGAACGAAGGCTGTGTACCTGGGGACAAGAATGATAACCGTGTTCAAAGGCTCCCTGAGAGTCTTATTGTTTATCGGAGAGTTAGGCAACGCAAAACCATAACGCGAGGCTCTGAGAACATAGCTAATATTCGTGAACAAGTTGGAAACCTCGACGAAACCCGACACATTCGTGGTTGAAGATAGACTCTCCGACCTTGTCACGTTTCCGCGAGTTGTATAGTTGTAGCTGAAGAGCAGGTCTATTAGAGAGAGCCCTCCTCCAGCGTCATCCTGCACTTTCACTAGTACATTCGTCAGGTTCAGGCTGAAGTACAATGTTGTGTCTTGAGCAAGGCTTCGATTGAGCAAGACGTCGACTTCCACTTGTTTCCACAGAGCCTTGAACGTGTAGTTGCCGGCGTCAAGGCTGAAAATTATCCAGCCCGATGCGTTAGAATTGGCACTAGTTAATGAGGCGTTGGGAGCAGTCGCCTTGTAGACTTCAACCAATATTCCCTCAACTGGCTCGTTCGCCAAGTTTCTTGTTTGAATCGAACAGATAATGCCCAGAACCTCAAAGTTCTGACGGTCTTCGGGGATTTTTACTGTGCCCGGTGACGTTGCGTTCGCCATGATTAGAGTGTAGGTTCCAGGAGTAGCGTTCAGCGGAATAGGCCAGGAAAAAGTAACTATGCCCCCATTGTTAGCCTCGAAAACTACGGGAAAGCCCCCAACGGGTATTGCCCCATACGTTAAGTTAGCTCTGACAAGCTCACGTGGTCGGTATCCTGCCGCTTGAACCAAGACAGTTTCAAGCCTTCGGTACACTGCCTTGTCAGTCAGCCCGACTGTGAATTCGGTTGTTGCCAGAGTTTGGTTAACTGTCACGCTGTAATTGCCGACGTAGTTGGTGTTTGCTCCGGCGAAATCGCGCCAAAACAGCCTCGAGCTGCTCCCAAAACCTGTTGCATTGGAGGTAACGATGAGGCTTGCATTGTAGACGTTGCCTCTAGGGTGTTTCACAGACACGACGAAAGAATAATTCATGTTAATTGGCGCATCTCTAATTGTGACAGTTATGGTAGTGTTCATTCCTTCTTGAATCCGAGAAGGCTGCACGGTAACATCGTAAGAAGTGGCACCGAAAACAGTAACCTCCTGAGTGTCTGGAATGGGCTTCACAGTTGTGCTGGCGTTTGCAATAATAACAGTGTAATTGCGAAGTTCCGCGTCTACTGGCACCCTCCATGTGTCGGCGACAACTCCCCCTGCACTCGCGGTTGCGTTCTTAGGGTACCCGACAACTGATGCATTAGCTCGTATGTCGACAGTGACGTTCTCACCGACGCTGTACCCCGAAGCCCTGATCTGCACATCTTCGTTTCTTCGATACTGCAGCTTATTGGTTAAGCCAACAGTAAAGCTTGCACTGTGCAAGGTCTGATCGGTTGTCGCGTTCTTCAGCTGAACGTTATAAACGCCTACTAGGTTTGTGTGGGCGCCTGAGAAATTTCCCCAAAACCTAGTCGAGTTTCCTCCCAAGCCAACTGCGTTGGTTGTCACTGAGATATTCGTTGCATATGACACCCCATCGGGGGCGGTCACGTTGAGTTTAAAGTAGTACGTGGTGCTATTTGCTGCATTAACGGTTACAGACAACGTGGTGTTCAACCCTTCCTGCAAGTAAGCTGGGTTGGGCGAAACCTGAAAAGTGTAAGCCTGAAGTGTCTCGAATAGAGGCGCACTTCGAAAAGTCGATGCGGCTTCGAAATTAAAAGACGCACTAAGCATAATACCAAGCAATATTATGGCAAGAGCAACATTGAGTTTACTTCGCCCCAGCAAGCTATTTCACCTGTCTTATTAAGAACCTACCGAGTCCTGTTGTACCCTAAAGTTGTAAACACTTCCCACAGTGTGTATTTTAAGCTTTACCATTCGTCAAAGTTCAAACTAACACAGAAAGGCAGAGGACCATATCTGCAATGAAACAAACTTGAAAGCGCCAAAGAACACAATAGATGAGTTCAAAAAGCATAAACGCAGATGTTGAGGGATATTTCCTTTAGAACAATATTATCTTAAGGGAATATGAATTATAGAGGTTTCTTTGGGAAAAGTCTAATAGAAGAAAATTCCGTAACCCTAAAAACAATGATTATAATAAGCCAAAGTGTAGGCCTACAATGGAGAAGGGGGTTTGAAATGAGACGGGCACACGGGTTTCTACTATGCCTGATCGTATTCGCATCCACCCTCTCCTCGCTGCAGTCTGCATTCTCCCCGCAATTAGCGAGTACCAACACCGTGTCCGTTGACGTGTTCACTGAGAAGGAGCCCTACAGCGGCAAAGGGGCCAACCAGCCGAGCGATGCCTTCCAGCCCCAAGAAGAAGTGATTCTTCACGCCCTAGTCTCGTACAATGGAGACCCTGCACCAAGAGTTCTGGTAGGATTCGAAGTTCACGGACCCATCAACCCGATCGAGAACATTACTCAGACACGAACCGCTGAAACAGATTCCAGTGGCATAGCCACGATAAATTTTACCGTCCCCTGGCCATCTCAGAATGCTGAGCAGGTGGTGTTCGGCTCTTGGAGTGTCTTAGCAAGAGAAAACCTTCGGGGAAGTTTTGACACCCTTTCTTTTGAAGTAGGCTGGATTGTGGAAACACTCAGCGTTGAAACAGTTGACACTCAAAATGTGCCCAAAACGGAATTCCTGCAGGGAGAAACAATGCGCTTCAAGATCACGGTCAAGAACATCGCAATGACAGGGAAAGTTGCAACTTTCACGGTCGCTGCGTTGGACAGCCTAGGCTTTAATGTTGGTCAGGTCGTTTTGAGAGATGAATTCGTTCCGCCTGGAACCACGATTTATTACATTGGGAACTTGACAATACCTGAAAAGAGCACACCCGGTGCTGGTGTTGCCTTCACTAACGCTTACACTTCGCTTCCTGAACTGGGTGGAAAGCCCTGGTGCCCTGAGATCAAAACCAATTTCTCAATCATTGCCACGAAGGTTCATGACGTAGCCGTAATCAAAGTTGAGCCGTCTCCGATCAATGTTTACCAAGGTGGAATGGTCAACGTTTCCGTCGTTGTCAAGAATAATGGAGAAGAGACTGAGAGCTTCACGGTGAACGTTCTCTTTGATTCGTCTCTTATCGGCGAGTCCTTTTCTGTTGAAAATCTAGTCGCCGGAGCAAACAGAACCTTAGCCTTCAGTCTGAACACATCGGGCATGGTCCCAGCTCAATACGTGTTGAGCGCTACAGCGTCGCCTGTTCCCGGGGAGTCAAGGCTTGAAGACAACACTTTTGTTTATGGCACGGTTTCTGTTTTGCCTCTGCCTCCTCTTTTGCCGCCACCGCCTCTCAGGGCTTCCATAGCGCCTGAAACATCACAAATCGCACTGGGAAGTTCTGTGAGGTTCGCCTCTGCAGTTAGCGGTGGAACCCATCCCTACACGTACCAATGGTACCTTAACGGCTTCTTGGTAACTGACGCAACAACCTTGCTTTGGCTGTTTACTCCAACGACTGCGGGAGAGTTCAACGTTTTTATGAAAGCCACAGACAGCCTCGGGGCGACTGCTCAATCCAACACGGTAACGGTTCAGGTGACTACGCCGCCGCTGCCCCTGGAACTCTCTTGGCTTCTCCTGCTCATAGCCCTGATTGGCGGAGGTCTGTTGGGCTTCTTCTTTGGGCGCAGGTCTCGAAAAGACAGGGGCTCTCAACAAAAATCGGCTTATCTCGGAAACCCGTATGCAAACCTCAGAAATCCCTCGAAAGGCGAGAAGAAAACGGCGAGTACACGTGTTTACCCAAGGTGCGGCATGTACTCAGCTGTACTTAAGAGGCGTATTTAGAACAGTAAGTTAATAATTCACGAAGCCTAACAGAACCTTCATCAGGTAACAGGAAAGGAAGGAGCATAACATGACTAGACGCAGAAAGATTTTTTGGGTGACTCTTGTTTCGTTGCTTTTGGTGTCAACTTCTTTATCGGTGAGGTTCCTTGACGTTGCTAAGGCTAATCCAAGTGTTATCAGGGTTCCAAGCGATTATCCAACCATTCAGGCTGCGATAAACGCGGCTCAGGATGGAGATACCGTGTTGGTGGCTGCAGGAATGTATCGAGAAAATGTGAGAGTAAACAAGACCGTGTTGCTTGTCGGAGAGAGCCCTTCGACCACCATCGTGGACGGTGGAGGAGACACAGCCTTCATCATTACGGCTCAAAACGCAGAGATCGAGGGGTTCACGATTCAGAATGCGACAAGCCCGTGGCCTGCCGAAGCTAGTGGTATACGGGTTTTTGCGTCGGGCGGACAGAGAATCCGCAATAACGTGCTAGTCAGGAATTATTATGGCATCAACCTGCTGGACGCTCTGGACACTGTCGTTTCGGGCAACACTGTAGCCAACAATTCTTATGCTGGGGTTAGGATTAGAGGGGGCAATAATTTGTTTTACGAGAACACGATAGCTAACAACTCGGTGTTGGGAGTGTGGATCGCATCAGCAACTTCACCAAACACCTTGTACCGCAACAATTTCTTGAACAACGCTGATCAAGCTGATTCATTTGACGCTTCAACCAGATGGGACAATGGCGCCGAGGGCAACTACTGGAGCGACTACGTGGGGCAGGACTTGAACGGCGACGGCATCGGCGACACCAACACACCGCATTTGTCGATTGATAAGTACCCGCTTATGGAGCCTTGGAGGTTAACCAGAGTTTATCAGGTTGGAGCCTACCGTGTCACTGTCAAGAGCAACGCTACAATAGCTTCCTTCAACTTTAATCAGGCGCAGAGGCTGATAAGCTTCAACGCCACAGGACCTTCTGGGAAGAGGTTTTTCTCCAACGTTACCGTGCCCAAGGCTCTTTTGAACGCGGTTGCGCCCCAGATTTGGCTCGTTACGTTGAACGGCACGGACGTAACTGCCGAATCAACTATTACCGCGAATGCTTCCTTCACATCCTTTTATTTCGAGCGTGGTTTCAGCACTTACAATGTTCGGATAAGAGTGGTTGGAGCTGTCACCGCCGATTTCACTTGGACGCCAACTTCCGTGTTTGTGGGAGCTCAGGTCGCGTTTGATGCCTCTGCATCAACACCCGATGGAGGAACGATTGTGAGTTATGAATGGGACTTCGGCGACGGCACTCCGAAGGTTGTTGAGGGCGACCCAGTTGTTACTCACGTTTACGCAGTTGCTGGAACCCAGACTGTAACTCTCACCGTGACCGATTCTGAAGGAGCATCCGCAACCTGGTCAAAGCAGCTAACGGTTAAGCCTCTTCCAGTCGCCGATTTCTCTTGGTCTCCGATTTTTCCGCATACGGGTGAAGAAGTGACCTTTAACGCCTCAGCCTCAAAGCCAGACGGTGGAACCCTTGTCAGTTTTGAGTGGGACTTTGGAGATGGCAGTCCACGCGTTACAGAGGCTGACCCCGTCACAACTCATACTTACAGTGCTTTGGGAATTTACACTGTGACTCTTAATGTCACCGATTCTGAAGCCTCGTCTGCCACTAGGTCAAGACAGTTAAAGGTTGGTTTTAGCCCAGTTGCCGATTTTTCGTGGTCTCCGCTTTCTCCGCAGGCTGGACAAGAAGTGACTTTCAACGCGTCAGCTTCCACACCCAATGGAGGCTCGATTGTGGGTTATCGCTGGGATTTCGGCGATGGCAAACCTCTGAGCGGTGGGAGCAGCCCAATTCAGACTCACGTTTTTTCGTTGGATGGAACATATTCCGTGGTTTTGAATGTCACAGACACCGAAGGAACATGGACCGTTAGGACCAAACAAGTTATCATTAGGAGAGCTCCCTCAACGGATCTCACCCCCTACATCATAGGAGGCGGAGTCGCAGTCGGAGCGATAGTGATAGTCGCGCTGGCAGTGGTTATGAGGAAAAGGAGGCGTTGAGGAGAAAGTTTAGGGATAAACCTTTCCATAACTCATCAAAACTATGTCTAGGTCTTGATAGTTCACATTTTTGTCTATGGTTATGTCTGCTATTGGGTAATAGTTGGGACCTCCTTCATGTGAACCCCAGGCTCTGAGAATCCAGGCTAAGTCTCTGTAGTTGACTATGTTGTCTGGCGGTGCAGGTGGTATCGTGGCGCTGCCGGCGATGTCGCCTGGGGGACGCTGATTAGCATACCAAGCATTGACCAAGCCGTAACCATAATATTGGTCCCACCCGGGGTCGCCCAGGTCGAGGGCTGTGTCTATTAGCTTTTGTCTCACCTCAGAAGCCTGCCATATCCCGTCTTGAGGATTCACATCGTATTTCGGGTCTATATACGAAGACCAAATTAGCGCAGCTGCAGCCGTTACGTGAGGTGTCGCCGTAGATGTGCCATTCCATGTAGAATATCCCTCATCGACCCA
>Ga0315314_1001596_pt1 | contig 20189 bp, 22 predicted proteins | sample TDP9_MG_FD_203631 | JGI IMG/M metagenome (GOLD analysis project Ga0315314, IMG submission 203631) | Freshwater sediment microbial communities from Lake Towuti, South Sulawesi, Indonesia - TDP9 | ecosystem: Environmental > Aquatic > Freshwater > Lake > Sediment | place: Indonesia: South Sulawesi... | reverse complement strand
AGAATGCAGCTTTGAAAGGATAGGCTAAACCTACGAGGAAATCTTTTAATCCCTTACTCCACAGTTTATTCCGGAGGGCCCGTAGCCCAGCCCGGATCAAGGCACCGGCCTTCGGAGCCGGAGATCATGAGACACCGGAAACCCAGGGTTCAAATCCCTGCGGGCCCGCCAGTCAAATAAGCTCAAAATAGGGTTCTTTGTATTTTGTGTAATAGCAATGTTATTTTGTGTAGCATTTTGTGTAGTTAGCTGTTCTATTGCTTGCTTAATCTCTGGGATCTCTAAATACTTTTTAGATAGGTAACACCATCTCTGCTTGGTTCCTTTTGATTTATTGTGATAGATGTACCACTTTCGATATGCGTACCCTTTGGCTTTAGTAGTCTTCTGCATTAAAGTTCCCTGATTGCCACATATTGGACATTTCAGTTTTATCGCCATTCTCCCTACTCCTATAGTTTGTGTAGTAGTCCCTGTTGTCTCTTTCATATAAAGTTTGTGTAGTATCTGTTTCAATACTCTCACCAATACTGACAGAAGGAGAAGCTACAAACTTAACTGTTCTGTCTCTCCGGGAATATCAGTCGTGTTCAAAATGTACTGTATTCCCGCTACTTCTTTGGTTGGTAGGTAGGTTATAAACGGTAAATCAAGGCTGGACATTAGGTGCTTGTTTATAGCCGGTAGATTACTCATTGTCTCTATTCTATTCATCATTCACGTACTTTGAATAGATAGAAAAATTCAAGTTGGAAAAAGGAGGTAAGCCTCAAAAAGGCTAATTCAGGTTGCTGGACTCATCGGCGAAAAAGTCTAACTCTCAGGGTGAAGATTGCTTAGTTCATATATTAGATTTTTTACATCAAAGCTTTAACTTCTGGTGAAATATCCGTTGACATCGATAATCTCTGGAGTACTCTGTTATTGATTAAATCGTGTCCTTCTCCTTCTCGTCAGAGGCTGACAACACCAGCTCATCCAAAGCTGGTTCTGTTAAACAGCCAGTCTGCCAGTGCTGTCCCGGAGACCGAGAGTAGTCAGACATCTTCTAAGGGGCCTCCCTTAGGTTAGTTCCGTTGACCTATAGAAGCACACACTTCATCAGTTATGAGATCGCTCATAGCTTCTTATGTATGCCTTCATTTAGCCTCCAGCACCAAATTGCCTTTGGCACGTATCACCCTCACCCTGCATAGGCATAGGCTTCAGCATTCTAAACGCTGGTGGTGAGGTGACATTCCTATGCCCATATACCCTGCTCACTTATTCTCTCCAATGGCATCACCGTTAACATCCTCTAAGTTCACAAACTAATTTGAGTTTACCATTACTCTCTAGGCTCCAAACTCTACCACAGTATCCACAAATGAAATTTCCATCTTTCAACTGTTTGAGACGGCGATAAGGCAAACGATGTCTAGAGCAGAAAAAGTACTTATTTTTGGACAATTGGCGTCACCTCTGGTAAGGTTGTTTGACCAGGCTCTGGCTTCTGGGTTTTAAATAAACGGTCTGCTTCTGCTTTCTTACTAAGTTTTCTAATTGTCTTTATTTGTTGTTCCTCTACCTTCTTCACCCAAATAGAAACTATCGCATCAACTGTCTGGAAGAAATCTGAAATGTTATGGATAGCAGTTTGAGCCTCTATAAGTTTGAAAAGAATGTTAGACGATGTAGGGGGTAAGCCCATGAGTTCATTAATTTCCTTCCTAAGGTTATGAAGTGTTAGGGTTATCTTATGACGTACATCGGCGGATAACTGGTTCCATTCTTTGCACATCGGATAAATTGGATTAGTCGATAAGTCATCAGAGTCCACATCACAGTGGGCAACCTTAGGTTTCAAAACGGATTGGAGTCCCTTTGTAGACTTACGCTTTGAACCTATTAACTCAAGAATTTCTTTAATTTGTCTAACTTTAAGGTCGTTAACTAAAATTTTATTCAAAACTTCTTTTTGTTTGCTTCCTTCTAGAGGAAGTAAGGCTCTTGCGTGACTTTCTTTTATCTTTCCATTTTGTAGAGCTTTTTTGATGTCTTCAGATAAATCTAAGAGCCTTAACTTGTTGGTTACGTATTCCCTGCTTTTTCCTATTCTTTTACCAAGCTCCTCATGTGTATAATCAAGCTCGTCAATCATTCTTCGGAATATTTCAGCCTGTTCAATGGGATTCAAATCTTGCCGTTGTAAGTTCTCAGCCAGCCGTATCTCAAGTACACGTTTATCATCAAGTTGCCTGACTTCTGCTTTAATGATTTTCAAGCCAACCAGGTTGCAGGCTCTCCAGCGTCTCTCCCCATGCACAATTTGAAATTTGCCGTTTTGCAGGGGTCTCACTAGAATAGGTTGCAACAAGTCATGTTGCTGAATAGATTGAGCCAATTCTTGAAGTTTGGTTTCATCGAAGTGTTTCCGAGGTTGATTTGGATCGGGAACTACATCCTCAATGGATAACTCTTCAACCTTGCCGTTCAACATTGTTCACCTTAAAACCAAGAGCCTTTTTCTCTTCATTATTGAGATAGGAGAGTCTAGCCAACTCCATCTTCACAGATCTTCGTACAAAGTCTGAGAGATCCTCGCCTCTAGCTTGACACACTTTCTTCAGCAGTTCAATGTCCTTCTTCTTCATACGGGCAAACACTACAGGGGTTGTTGACATCATTTTTCCCTCAATAATAGGGTCAAACATATTAGGAAGGCTGACAGTTTTTTAGTACGATTAACATGGGGAGGCCAAGAGACTATTCATATCGAAGCTACCAGTTGATTTATGCTAGACTGTTAAAGGGTCCTTTATGGCTTGAAGATTGGAAGTCTACGGGGCTCAAAAGCAGAAGTACCGTTGATAAACGTTTAGAATATCTTGCATCAAAAGGTCTTGTGAAAAGAGGAGGAGCTGGTCATAAAAAACCATATGAGATAGCTCCATTGAAAAATGAGAAAGGAACAATAACAAATGAAGGTATTTCGTGGCAGGGTCTTCTCCATCCGACATCCAGAAAGGAGAAAAGACAAATTAAAAGCAGACTCAGAAAGACAGTCAAGAAAATGATGGAAATGGAGAAACAACATTCTTTATTTTGTAGTGCGATATGGAAAATATTGGAAGAGAATGACAAAATTATCGAACATCCGAAAAGTCAAGAAGTTTATGATGCTTTAAAGGAAGCTGGCATAGACTGGGAGCGGATTCCAATTCACACACTATTAAGATTTTTGTTACATCCACATTTAGAAGACCAGTTGTGTATAAATTGCTTACGTAATAAAGAAGTGAGTTATTATGTGACGGACCCAAATACTGGAGAAGTCGTATGCCCTAAGTGCGGAATTGTTGTGAGAGAAGAACCTTTTGAACTCGTTAAACATTCACGAGAAAGACCTTCACCATTTCCGCCTGCTTCGGAAGAAGAGGATAAGTAAGAAAAATCTACAAGTGAAGAAATGTTTCACGTGAAACAATTATCGTTATAGGCAATTATAGCTTCATATTCATTGAAACCAATTCTTTGATTATTTGTTTAAGAGTATTTCCTTCTTCATTCTGATCGAGATAGGAAAATTTTAAATTATTTCAAAACGGAATAGCAAGTGGATGATAAAATGGAAAAGAAAGTTGCCGGTATAATCATTCTATTTATTGTTGTCTTAGGCTTCATCGCCTATACACTGATTGGGGAATTAATGCCAGAAGTCAAGGAAAAGGAAGAAAAACCTGCTCCCACCCCGACTCCAACAATAACTCCAACCCTAACGATAGTTTCCCCACCTACGAAACCAGCTCATCATATCACTCAGTTTGTCATTTTTAAGGAAGATGATCTATTGAAAGCAAGATTCAGCTTAGAGGACGAAAATTTAGCTCCAACATCTTCTGACGGAACTGTAATGATTGAGATATTTGATGATCAAAATACTTCTCTATATAAGAGAGAATTTACAGTGGAGAAAGATGACTTCAAAACTTATAAGCTAGTTCTTACCGGAGAAATGATTCTGGCTTATGCATGGACGATACCATTTTCAGATATTAAGAAAGGTATTTCTAGAGGATTAGGACTGGGTACGGCTAAGTTGACTTTTGTAACTTGGGAGGGAAGAATACTAATCGCAGAAGAGCTAGTAGAAATACCTGTGTTCACTGAAGAAGAAATAAAGACGATGTATGAGGACAAGTATCTTCAATCAGCTCTCACCGTCAACCAAGCATTAAGATGGGGAAATTTAATACTTAGCGTTGTGAGAATGGGATATTACACTCATTTGAAATACGAAACATGGGGAGATCTAGTCACCGATTTTAGAGTTGATATTAAAGTAAAGAACGTAGGAACTGGAAAAGAGTTATTCCACATTTTCGACATTGTGATTATAGACGACCTTAACAATCAATATAATGTCGATTCTAGTCGCAGTGAATTTGAATCTGGTGACATCTACCCAGGTGTGACTGTGGAGGGATATCTGATTTTCGATGATGTTCCAGAAACAACTAATATTGCAAAATTAATAATTCATAACATTTACATATTTGACTTTGAAAAAGATGAAACATATACTTTGATGGAGATGTACGAAAATCTTTATCTCCAATCTGCAGTTACTGTTGAACAAACTATAGCAGAGGGAGTTTTCAGTATAACCCTAGTAAGAGTTGGGTATTTCACCCATCTTGAATATAATACTATGGGCGATGTAGTAACTCAATTTAGAGTTGATCTAATTGTAACAAGCATAGCTAGCGAACCAGAATATATTTTTCCATCCGATATTGTGATACTGGACAACCTAGCCAATCAGTATAATTATGAGTATGGAGGAACGCTTGAACTCGGGGAAATATACCCTGGTGTCACCAGAGAAGGCTATGTACTATTCCCTGCACTAAATGAAAATGCCACAAGAATAAGAGTTATTGTTACTGTTACAGGATATCCCGAAGACATCGTGTACGAGTTCGCCGTTGACCTACAATAAATAAAAAGATCAAGATGCATCTTACAGAAAACGATATTTTCATTAAATTATACTATGGATATCCTAAGAAGGAGATGTAGGGTTAAGGGCATAATTTATGACAAATACAAGAGGATATTAGCTTTTACTAAAGACCCTTTCTTTTATTAAATCTCTGACCATCTTACAATCTGCTTTTGTCACTATTCCTAGAATTTCTGTTACCCTTTGTCTTGTTTCCTTACCGAGGATATGCTTTCCCCAAACGAGTTCTTCAGCTTTGCTTGTAGGTCTTGTTAATCTTCTAAAGTAAACATTTCCTTCAATGTCACTATTCCAGATTGGAACTGCTTTGTGCTTGACTAGGTATTCAATCCATTCTTCTCGGCTGGAAGGCACTTTCACATGGATTCACCTACTTTCTTAACCTACACTAAATACTACTCTTCCTATGTTATAAAAGCGATTGACCATGCAATCGTTAAGCCAGAAATGAAAGAGGCATAACTAGTAAACCTAGAATGGCAATAATCTGCGAAAACTTGAATTTTAACAATTTCAATCTCTTTATCCATTTTTTTCCTCTACCTTTTTGTTTCCAATCCTTTCTTCATTTTGTAAACTAATACTTAAGGCTATAGCAGAAAAGAGAAAAGAAGAAGAAAGAAAGCAACTATTATACCGTTAGAAAAGTTTATTAATATATAGGGAATAATGGGCGAAATTACCGAAAAAGGAGAGCTGTGAAGTTGCTTGAGGATAAGAAATATCTTAAATCCGTTGTTTTAATTCCATTAATCAAAATTTTTGTTTTTGGTCCGAATACTAAACATCTGATTCAAAGTGAGCTAGTAAAAAGAGAGAAACCATTAACACAAGGAAGTATAATTACATTGCACTTAAGAGGAATAACATTTGATTTTAACGTATTGGAAGCAATACCTGATAACGCATATATGACATATTCAACCAAATTCGACATACCTAGTCCAGGTCCTATTATTTCAAAAGTATCTAATGGGGCTTGGTGGATGTATTGATGGGGGTTTCGCAAACAAATCTATCCAATCTGAGGCTTCAAAATGAGGCTTGCACAAAAGCATGCATGCATACTTGATCTAATTTTCCTAGGTTTTTTCTTTTCTCCTCTACTTGAATTTGGGCATCTATGGAGAAGACGCCATTGGAATTCTTCAACTTGAATTTTATGGCTGGGTTGAGGAGATTTACTTGGTTTCATGTACTCTTATAGCTTCCATATTCATTGAAAGCAATTCTTTGATTGTTTGTTTAAGAAATAAAATGAGAAAAAAGTAGGGTATGAGTCTATGTTTGCTTTAGGGTTGTCCCTAGTTGGAGTCTCATTTTCTCTATGTGGTCGCTAATTAGCTTCGCCATTAAGTTTCTAATCTTTTCTGTACTCTTTTTGATTCCTTTGAAGAGGGTGTCGATGTAATTGCCTGCCGTATTAACTTTTGTATCGATGCTTTCTGTTAATCCGTTTACCGTTTCTATTATTTTGTCTAGTTCGCCATTTGATATCGCTTGCTTAAGTTCAAGTAAAACTTGGTCTCTTACTTCTAACTGTTTCATTTTCGTTGCATGTTCTCTCTCCAGTGAGTTTTTCAAGAAAAGATATTCCCTTAGGAAGAGGTACGCTGGTTCAATGTGGTCTATTTGAACAACGATAACTCCATCGATTATCGTTGTGTAACTTAATGCGTCGCTAGGCATTGCTGTAGTTGCTAATATCCCAAATTCAGTGTTCTCCTTTTCCATGTATCTCTTAGTTTGTTCTATGTATGAGTGGCTCCATTTCTTTACTTTTTTAGATTCAATGACGATTTTTCCAAGAATTTCGTTATCCTTCTTTACTAAGCACGTTACATCCTCACCTATTCTGGTAGAGTTTTCGGTGTTGAAACTATCCTCAGGTTTTACCGCTTTCAATCTCTTAGGTATAGTTTCTTCTTGTATTCTTCCTATCGTCAGGGGACTTCCTTTAATTTCCATGATGGCTTTCAGTAAAGGTCGGATCTCTTCTTTTAGCCTACTCTGAATGGAATCATTAATTTTATCGCTTTGCTTTACTAAGGCTTCCTTTAGCCAAACTGGATTCTTATCGCTCATCGATTGTATGATTTTGACAGCTACGAACATCGTCTGGTTCAGTATGCCTTTTTGCTTGAGTTCATTCATCTCGACTAGGAGCTCATTGTCGCCTTCTTCTCCGTTGAGTTCTGATCCACAGAATGGGCATCTTTTCAAAGATTGAGTTTCCATCTACATACCTCAGATATTTTAGTTTAACCTCACCTGAAAGCTGATCAGGTGTTTGCACCGTCTACAACGATCTTTCCAGCGAAACCTTTCACCGTGTAGAAGACAGATTCTGCGTTTTTTCCACTTGATATTTTCCTCTATTTTTCTATCTTCTTTTCCTCTGGCACCAATAAACAGAGGGGAGTTTACCGAGTCTTTCCTTATGCGACTCGTGTTTTGAAACTCTTCTATGTTGTGCATTTTTATTGCCTATCATTTGAAAAGTTCGATGATTGATTTAGGCAAGGTTCTAGAATGAAAAAAGTCAAAAAGTACTAGGATCAAGTATGTTAGTGGATTCTAGAATGATGCTTAATAGGTTGAGCTATCATTTCATTTAGTTGATGGAAAATGAGCGATAAAGAAGAAGAGGATGAGTTGATTCGGCTTAGTGAGATCTTTGAAACGCTGAAGAAAGACGCCATTGAAGTAAGCGATCTTTTAGTTAAGGGAATAGAATTTTACAACCTACTTGCTTACTTTTGCATAGCTGTGGGATTTTTTGTTGCATGGAATTTTGTGCGATATCTTAATTTGGGCGATGTTCTCTGGAGTGTAGTGTGGGGCTTTTTCACAGCATTATTCTTTCTAATGGTTCCCTATGGCTTTTATAAGAATCGCCAACTTAAGAAGAAATACAAGGAGCTCATTGATATTCACAAATCTCTGACGGAGGAATAAACTCCATTGCCCTTTGGTAGAAGGGACGCTGCAGATAAGTGTTTGGAATTTTTAGATATTGTTGAAAAGAAGAATGGGAAAGCCTCCAAATGGGATTTTATAAAGATAGCTGGAAGTGAAGCAGCCTTTAGAAGATGGGTTACGAACTTCCTGCTAAAACACAGACTTGTTGAGGAGTTGAAGGAAGGAAGGAAAACCCTCTTTAAGAAAACAGAAAGAGGAGAATTACTTCATAGAACTCTAAGGTATGATTCGCATCTTGTTATTGCTTTCAAGAGGATAAGTGGCGAACGACTGAAAAGCGAAACTTAAGGAACGCCTCAAGTTTCGCTGTTACTTCTGCGCAAAAATCAAACTTTAGCCCAGAAGTATGCAAAATTGGAATCTTCTTACCAACAAAGATTAATTCCTCTTATTCATTCTGATGAAGCTGGGAAAATTTAAATTCTTTTACAGTAAACATCATAGGGGTAGATATATGATTACTGGATGGGAATGGATACTTCTAATATTTGGTGTCTTAATACTTCTCCCTATAATAGTCATATCTCTAATAATTCGAGCTCTTCGAGCACCACAGCCCAAAACTCCCGTAAAAGAGGTCATAAAAGAGAAAGAGATTATAAAAGAGGTTGTTATGGTTCCATGTTCTTACTGTGGAGGACTAATGCCTCAAACTTCTACCTTTTGTCCCAATTGTGGAGCAAGAAGGAAAGCCTAGTACTTCCCATTAGCTTCCATGTTCATTGAAACCAGTTCTTTGATTATTTGTTATCGATATTAGACCTGATATTCTCGTAAATCTCAGAGAAAGCCATTTCGGCAGTATCCATTATCTTCTTGATGTTGTCCTGACAAAAGAATATAATTTCAACGCCTTCACACTTTTCCCTCGAGATGAGATCAATCAATGATACTGCTCTTTTAGGGATGCACTGAGGAAGAGACGGTTTCCATGCCTCATCAGGATGACCTGCAGCTTCTGTCCAAACGGGAACACCAATCTGATGTATAATGCGCTTTCTATATTCAATTATGGCGTCACACCAACTACCAAATTTGCTTGAAAAATCTTTGAAGAAGGTGCTTTTTGTTTCAAGTGCTTGACGAAATTTCACTTTGCGGAAATCCCGCTCTCCCCCTTTGAATCCAAGGTTCAATTGGTGGTTCAAAAGCACTGCTATAGAGTCAAGGCAAGCCTTACAGTAATAAACGAAGTTGTAGAAATGATATTTTATCAATTTGACTTGACCACCTTTTCCTTCAAGTTGCTTGATGTAATCAAGTGCTAGATAAAGAAACCCTATTTTTTCAGAAATGTCTATAACGCATTGTGTTTGAACAGAATATTCACGCTTGACCTGAATCCCCTTCTCTTTCTTAATGATGAAAAAACTTTCAAATTCATCCAAGAATTTAAGCTCGATTCCAAGATTAGGTAAAAAGCTCTGTCCATAAAGGAAGTTAGAAGGCTTTTTGATCTGCGCACACATTTTTGATAGGCCCCCACTTCAATTTCTAGTCTTATTCTCTCATTTCGCTTCCGGTTTCCACTCCTTAAGTGTTGCGTCTATACGGTAGAGAGAACATGAAACCATATGGATTCCACTGCTGGCTTCTATCAGTTGAAACCAATTCTTTGATTATTTGTTTAAGAGTTATAAAAAAGTTTAAGTCATTAATTTGGAAAGATTTCATGGGGATTAGAATGAGCTTTAAAGCTCATGATGTAGTTTTCTTCTTTGGAGCAGGTGCTTCAGCACCATTTGGAATTCCAACAATGAAAGAATTTGTCATTGACTTTGAGAAGATTCTAGATGAAAACGGAACAGAAGAGGAAAAGAAACTTTATACTAGTATAAAAGACGCTCTTGCAAGGCATCTCAAGAGAGACATTGACTTAGAGGATATTTTCTCAGTCATTGATGGATACATAAATTTTAACTTCGAAAGACTTGGGGTTCTCTCAATATACAGCCTTCATGAAGAGATTTCTCAAAAATTTCAAAAACTAGGAGCATTTCCCTCTCCCACATATGAAACAGATAGAGCAACTTGCCAAACCTTGAGGGAAAAGCTCCAGAATTTTGTTAGGGATAGATGTCTGATACCAGATGATGCTTTTGGCAAAATATCAAGAGTTTATCAGGATTTGTTCAACAGGTTTGCTCATGAGTTTGGTGGTGAGACATATAAACCAAGGAGTAACTTTTATCATTCTAGGTGGTCAATGTTTACCACAAATTACGACACATGTTTAGAACACTTCTGGCGACAAGAGGCAATAGCTAAACTGAATACTGGTTTTACAGTTGATGAAGCAAGAAGAACTTGGGTTTTAGATCCTAATGTATTCGCCCGTGAGGATTTATTACGACTTTTCAAGTTGCATGGATCAATCAGTTGGCTGACCGAACCCGACGGAACTACTAATGAAGAACAGACCGTATTCGGACGTTCTTTGGTGGGACGTAGATATGTTGGTGAGATGATGATATATCCAGTAGAACAGAAAGAACTCTATCTCGAACCCTATGTCTCAATGTTTAAACTTTTGAATCAGGAATTGAAACGAAAGCCGGTTTGGGTTATCATCGGTTACTCTTTCAATGACCCTGTAATTAGGGAAATATTCTTGAGAAACTCAGATGAAGAAAAGAAGATAGTCTTAGTTCACCCTTTTGCACAGGAAGTTAAATACCAAAGGCTAAATGAAATCCAATGCAAGGAATTCCACCTATTAAATCAGAAATTTGGTAAACATAACTTCAGAGAGGTTAACCATTCGATAATCAAATGCTTTAAGCCAAATCCCCGTTATTCACCACAAGAAACACCAGCTTAGATGCAAATGTATCGAATGTAAACACTTAATGAAAGCCTATTCTGGTATCCTAAAGAAGATATACAGAAAGTATGGTGACATGCCGTCCACGTTAATTATAGGAAGATTTGAATTTCTGATAAAATCCATAAGATTAAAATGACAAGTATGATAATAACCGTGCTTATTTTAACGAATATATTAGTATGTCTTTCATGTTTTCCACTTTTCGATATACGTAATGTATAAAATAACCCGTAAATTTTGCAAAATTGAAAATGGCTTATTGTTCTTCTATAATATCGTTCCTTAGTTTCAGTTAATTCCATATCATTTTCGATGGTGGCGATCATTTCAAGTTCTGTAACGACACCGCTCATAAAAAAGAGAGCACCTACACAAGCAATGAGAGGAATTATTGCTAGCAACAATTTAACAATGATTGGAAGCTCTCCTAACAAAGAATTAAGATTGAGTACTATTGATCTGATGTTTTGTGAAAGATAAAGTTGTAAAACAAATGAGGATATCGCAGCGGCTGTAAAAGCTAATAATTTCTTCAAGGTAAAGTCCGCTAGAGTTTTTAGATTTTCCATTTCTTTATTCATAACCCACCCTAACTAGTGTATACTAAAATCTTTAGATTAAAATATTTGCTTTAATATCGTAAGATAAGCATGTTTCATCTGAGAATAAGGTAGACTATTTTCAAAGACAGAGATGTAAGGTTAAGGACATAATTTATAACAAATACTATGAGATAAAAAGAGAAGTTATGTCCTCTATGTGGTCTAGAAATATTCAAAATAACCATGGTTAAATTCGATTAAAAAACGTAAATTTTTGGGAATCAGAATGTTTCACGTGAAACAATTGACAAGCGGGTAGTTGATAAACAAAGATTCCTTACGATTAGTCCTCGTCTCTTTAATGAGGACTCTTATAGTTTCTATTCATTGAAAACAATTCTTTGATTATTTGTTTAAGAGCTAATTGAATTAATCCTTAATTTGACTTCTAATAATTTTGCTACTGCCTTCTTCTGAATTATTTCCCACAATAAGGGTTGTTCTTCTTAGCGTACCGTTAATCCCTTGGTTTTGGTTGACGTTTCATAGTGTTCGTCGCCTAAGTATGTGACTCTGATCGTGTACTTCCCTATTTTCTCCGGCTTCCAGACGTAGCTAGTCTCCACAGTCATCCCGGGCTCGATGGTGATCGTATCTAACACGGTCCAGTCTCCACTCCCGATGCGATATTCTATCAGGAAGTGCCCAGTGATGTCTGTGAATGGAGACCTCGCCCCGAGAGTTATAGTCATGTTCACCGCTTGGCCAAGTTCAATTCTAGTAGCGTTAAACTTGAGGGTTAGCGTTGTCTTGATCTTCTTGACTCCGAGGGTTACAGCTTTAGCTGTGGACGGCTGATAGTTGTCATCGCCACTGTATTGCGCCGTTAAGATCCATTTACCGCACTGTTCTGGGGTCCATGTGAAGACCCCTATCACCCTCTTGACCGCATCTGATATGTCAATGACCCCTATGGCTGTGTTGTTTGCGTAGACAACGATTTGTCCTGTCATGGGCATGCTGTATCTGGACGTGAGCGTGACCATTATCTTCACCTCCTTGCTCCAGTACGTTGAACGAGGCGAAGCACTCAACCGGAGGGTGGTTCCCGCCCTCTCTACTGTCGGTGCCATAAGGGGATACCTATCGCGATTGTCTGCATTAATAATGTATGGAGTATCACCTATTCCATCGCTACCTAACTGATCTTGGTTTGGACCACGATACAAGTCCACGCCAGCATAATCACTCCAATAGTTTCCACCTGAAGGATAACCGTTGTCCCATGTGTTACCAGAGGGATTATCGTATATAGAAACCTGACGTGGGTTGTGAATGAAGTTGTTATGGTAAATAAAGTTATTATTAGAATATCCGCTGACGACCATACCTTCATAAGCGCTTGAAGCCATCGTGTTGCCAATAATAAGGTTGTCGCTAGAATCTAACAAGGAGATGCCTTGAGCATTTTTTGACATTATGTTATCAATGATGATGTTGCCGTTCGAATGGTCACTTAAGAAGAGGGCCCCCGTAACATCAGCCCCCCCAATATTCCCCCCGTTTGATATTATGTTTCTACTAATTGTGTTGCCGCCAGAATATGAGGAAAGGGAGATCCCACCTGTCTTGTATTCCCATCCCCATGCACCTATCCATGTCATGCCCGTTATTACATTGTTCTTTATGGTATTGTAACTGGAATGTTCTAAAGAGATACCGAGCCCGTTTACATTTTCTATGGTAGAATCGGTTGTATATGCAAACAGCAAAGGATAAGGATAATTATTTTTGAGTTTTAGGTCTTTTACAACAATGCTTGTTGAATCTACAACGGCTACATATCCTGCGTCCGATGGAACCTGTCTATAATGCTGGTTTACCCAATAGTAGACAGGTTTTCCATCGACCAAATTCGAGGTGTCAACATCTTGAATGAAATGCGAGAGTAACGATCCAGAGACGCCAAAGTTGAAACGGTTTCCATTCATGTCATTATCTTTGAGAATATTATTGCCAGAACCATCTATATAGATGCCAATATAACTATTGCTCGTTACCGTATTGCTAAGAACATTGTTGTTTTCAGAACCATGAGATAAAATAATCCCTTCTCCATTGTTCGAAACTATGTTGTTATAGATGATATTGTTGGAGGAATGGTATAGGTTAATTCCAGACGGGTACCACGGGTGATTGAATGATACCATATTTCCAGTGATCTCGTTCCCGTTTGATTCGTACAATCTGATACCAGCCCTATTGTTTCCAATCATTATGTTGTCAACAATCGTGCTTCCGCTGGAATGGTCTAGTCGAACAGCCTCATCGAAACTCTTCATTGTAAACCCGCTTATATAGACGTTATCTGCAGTAACAATCATACCGGGTCCCCCCCACCCCCGTCCGTCAACAATCGTGATGTCTCTGTCCTCCCCAATAATCGTCAAAGACTTGTACACAGTCACATATTCGTAGTATGTTCCAGCATCTACTTGAATTGTGTGTCCGTCTAGAGTGTCTGGATCATCAATCGCAGCCTGAATGGTTGCGAAGTTTTCTCCAGTATTGACATTTGTCACAGTACTGGTGGCTAAAACCGGAACTGCGATCACCAATATGCTCGCCAGAAACAGTGTTAGCATTATTGTTGTAATCACTTTACTTTTCATTTCATCACTTCCCTTAATTTTATTAGGAAAGACAATTTCCCATCAAAAATTATATCATCTAGGAATATTCCTTCATATTTATAATCCTATATAATCATCATTTAAAATTTGTGTAGAATAATTTTCTATAAGATTTTTCTTCGACATTCTACACCCTCCTAAAGGAAGGATAAACAGGACTGCAAAGAAATCAGAGACTTTGTAGAAAATACGTGTAATATCGATCTGTATGAGATTTAAGGTTAAGGACGTAATTTATGACAAATGCTATGAGATAGAATGAGAAAAACTCTCTATTTCCTCGAGATTCTAATCAGTTCTTTAGGTTCAGCAATAACCCTACCACATTTCTCACATCTAGAAACTTGTAGAGGCTTATACATCGAAATGAAAGCCTTCACTTTAGGCTCTGGAGTGCTCTGTTCTATGAAAATCTTGTTTACTGGAACCCTATTCCAATGGCCACAAGTAGGACATTTCATTCTTAGGGTTGTTTTTCATTTCAATATCTAGATTTTTATCTCGTAACCTACTGCTTTAAGTTCTTTGATTATTTTATCTCTGACTTCGTTAACTGATTCTTTAAATGGTATGTAGACCATCCCATGCATATCAGAAGGCATATCGTAAGGTAGTTCTGTATCTCCTTTATACAAACAACAAACTTTCTTTCGACCTAATTTTGCTACAAAAAACCCAAATTCTAAGATCACGTTCTGCCTCGCTCTAGAAATTGGTGGTGGATTAAAAAAATACACTGGTGTTATCGTGCCATGTTTCTTATTCACTTTAACGGTTTGTATAGTTGGAACTAATGCATCATCTGAAGTTAGAAGGACAAAAGCGAAACCTATATCGCCAGAATAATACTCAAGTTTCTCAACTATGGTCATGCTTCCACTAGGTTGTTCATGAAGAACTATCGGATTTAGTCCGAACTCTGCAATCATTCTTCTCAGTTCTTTCAGAGATTTAGTATCTCTACCATGAACGATAAACACATTCTTGCTGGAGATTTTAACTGATGGGGATACTGTTTTATTCCTTTCGAACGGCTTCTTTACGAACTGCAAAGTGACGTTCTTTCCTTTTTCAAAGATGTTTTGTCCTTTCATATACCCAATGCCATAATGCTCGGATTTCTTGTTCGTTTCAACTATTTCCATATCCTCTATGTACCCCGGTTCCAGTGAGGTGAAATCTGGCAGATAAATTTCCTTACCTTTTCGGGCACTAGTAAGAAAATCTTTCAAATGGCCTTTTGACAAATCAAAAAGATAAACAACGGAAGGACGTTGCTTTATTCTTCTTATGCGGACGTGATAGTATGGCATTTCCAATCAATAGTTATAAGTCGTATTTGACTCAAAAAAACTTATCGAAGTTTTGAAAATACTTCTCAATTAAATGAACTTCTGGTTCCAAAATTCATCATCTAACCTGAAATGAAACAATAAGTCCTACTTAAGCATTAGACTTATTTGGTTGGGCTATCTGTAAAGACTCTAGAAAGGAGGTAGAAGGATGAGTGAAACTTGGGTAGTTGTTCTTATCTATCCGAAAAAACCACAACTTTGGTGGAATGTGCTTTTGGATTTCATAAAACCTACTGTAGAAGAGTTGGAAAGACAAGACCTACTGATGACGTTTCATTTTTTCTTTGAACCCGAGATACACTTTAGAGTACGCCCTAAAAATGATAATCAAGTTAGTCAGATTGAATCTCTAATTAAGAATAGATTGACAGAAGTACAGAAGCTGATCAGGAAAGCAGATTTCAGTCAATATTCAGGAGAAGAACCCGATTTCGGAATTGAAGGTTGGCAACTTGCTCAGAAATACTTTGAATATTGTTGTAGGATCAGCTTACTTAACCTTGAGGTGTTAGCTAGGAGAAAGACTCCTCAGGATATTGGAAATCAGTTCAATGTAGGTAAATTTGTCCATTGTTTTCTTAACCAAATAGGAATGGATGTTAATCAAGAAGCATCTTTTCACAATGATCGAAATATAGAGAGAAGACTGATGAGTCTGGGGATATTTCAAAGACTTGACCAAATAGAGTCCATATTGAAAAAACTGGAAAATCTTCCAATTAAAAAACAAAATAAAAAGAAAGAGGGAATTTAGGAGAGTACTTTAAGATTGGCTCTATCGTATATTCGTTTTAATCTCTCTGGACTATAGTCAGTGTAGTGTCTAGCAAGTATTGACTTAGGCACTCTACCACAGAAGGCGTCAATATAACGATCTTGTACCCCTAGTTCTCCCATTTGACAGCAGAACCAATCTCGTAAATCTTTGATTCTTAGCTTAATTCTTGAATCTTCAGAGGCACCTTGGAATATCTTAATGGCTTTTCTTCGAATCAAGAGAAAGAGCCTTGGATCAGAATCATTGCGTGAGGCCAAATATTTCTCTAGTACTTCAGCAGCCTCTTCATTAAAGAAGGAGTACCAACACCTTTTCGTTCTATTGATGTAACCGTTATTCGGAGCTATCATCCTCTTGCCAAAGTCCACGTCTTCAATTTGCAGAGATAACACTTCTGTTTCCCGTCTCCCTGAAGTTGCATACGTCATGAATAAAGCCTTGTCCCTCGTCGTCTTTAGGGATCTATAAAATTCTTGGAGGTCATTTTTAGAAGGTACAGTTTTAATTTTGAAAGGCCTTTGTGGAAACTTGAATGTCCTAACCAAGTCTTCTAATCCTAAAAAGTCTCTGAAGAATACCTTAAGGCTCTTTAGCTGATTTGCATAGGTACAGGGACTCATGTCTCTGAATTTCGCTAAATAATTCCGGATGTTCTGAACAATATTATGATTCGGATGTTTCCTTAGGAAGTTTAAGAATCTTTTGATGTGTCGCACATGGCCATAGACGGTCCTATCAGATAATTGTCTATCAATCAAGCAGAAAGATTCAAAGTCAGCCAGCAATTTCTCTATATTCGATATATTAGTAGGCCTTCGGAGCCGGAGATCAAGGCAAACCGGAAACCCAGGGTTCAAATCCCTGCGGGCCCGCCAGTCAGAGACGGTGCTATATTCCTCACTTTGCGGGGTCATTCTACGCAGGTCTAGTGTATATGTGGTGAACAGTGATACGAAAAGGTTTATTAAATATTAATATAACAGATATTTTATCAACGGGCGTGCAAAATAAGGAGTGGAGTGCAAACGCATAAGTCTGGGTCCCTCCATTGCCCATACGTGAAGTGTGGGAGGGTCTTCGAAAAGCCCCTTGTGGTGACTGATACGTCCAAGATGCCACGAGAAACCTACTATGCTTGTCCCTACTGCTTGTCCAAGGTGGAGATCGTCGTTAAAGACGAGAAAAGCCTAAACTCGATTTCCGTTGAAACTTCTGACAACCCAAGACAAATGCCTCCTGTCGAGTGTCCGCATCATTTTGGATATTTAAAAGACCATCCGGAGAATGCCTCGATTCCTGACGAATGCCTAACGTGCCCCCATCTCATTCAATGTTTCATTAAAAGATGAGAGATTGACTGAACACTTTCGACCGACCTTATCCAAGATACTTCATCGCTGACCAGCTACCATTATACTCTTTGGGTGTGTTTCACTGTTGTGGTTTTGAGATTGAAATCTATGTTGAGGCTCGATGTCCGTTAGTCATCGATGGTCGACGGGGTACACACGAAGGAGCCCAGTTTTACTTCTTGTATCCTATCTTTCTTAGAAACTCTTTTCTCCACCGTATACCCTTTTCGTCCTCGATTCCCTTGGATCTCAGACCATCCACGACCCCGAGGATGCCCCTCCCTTGATCGGTTTCTGCCACAATAACTTCCAGGGGGTTGGCTGTTGCGGCGTGGATAGTGCATACTTCTGGCACCCCTTTTAGGGCGTTAAGCACGTTAATCGGATAGGCGTTGCGCAGGAAAATGAGGAAGGAGTGTCCGCATCCTAAGTTCAGCGCGTTCTTAGCCGCTACCTCCTTTAGTTCTTCATCTGTTCCGTCCACCCGGACCAGGCATTCACCAGAGCTCTCACAAAAGGCTAAGCCAAACTTAATGTTTGGAACCGAGTTTACAAGGGCTTCATATAAGTCTTCCACAGTTTTTATAAAATGGCTGGTGCCTAGAATAACGTTACACTCTTTAGGCGGCTCTATTTTCACTACTTTAAGCTCCATTGCGTTACCACCCTTTAATTTATTTTATAACCCCCCTCCTTTATCTAATTTTATAAAGAGAAAGATGTATTTGTTGTGACAACGATGTTTCTATCGATCTGCCCGTCAATGACTTAACCGGCAACTTCAAAGTTTCATCTGCCAGAAGGCGATGCGCGTCCCTTTGAATCTTAAGTTTTTTATCGATAATAATAAGATAAGTTAAGGAAGTGAAGGGCTAGATGAAAGTTCGGAGCCACCGCCTTTGCGAAATGAGCAAATTTTTGCGCTTAGGAAAGAAAGACCGCACCTCTTGCATGTGGACGTAACCTAAAAGGATTTAAGGGATCGTTTGAGGTCGCTGAAGAGGATTTTGCGAAAATTGTTTTAAAGGATTAGGAGCAATAAAAGCAGTATTGCAGAGGTGGGCAGGTCTTCGGAGTTGATGGTGATCCCCTCATGATGGATGCAATGGAAGCATTGGTGAGGTACCTCAACGGTTTTAGAAGAACCGCTGTCTTTGCTGTAACCACCGAATGTAACTGTAGATGCGTAATGTGTGATATATACAAAAACTCCCCAAGGTTCGTGGCCATGAAGGATGCGATGAAGGTTTTAGACTTTCTCTCTCGGAACAGATTCTTAATCGTGTATTTCACCGGGGGAGAGCCTACTCTGCATCCAAACATCGTTGATGTGGTGAGATATGCGAATCGCTTAGGGCTTGTAACGGCGATGACAACGAATGGAACCGCGTCAAGAGACATGATTACAAGGTTGAAGGAAGCTGGCTTATTCCTTTTAAGCGTGTCCCTTGATCACTGGGATGCGAGTATATGTGAAAAAATCAGACGACACAAGAACATAAAGACCAAGCAAGAGGAGACGATTAAGGACTGCAAGGAAGCGGGATTGAAGACTTATACCCTAACATTCTTGAATTCCTTCATTGTTAAGGATGGGGTTGAAAAAATGGTGAGATACGTGAATCAGCGACTAGGCGTTCCCTTTGGTTTTTGTTACCCAGTTAAAAGCGATGCCAGCATCTACCCTCTTGGCGAAAGCCTTTCAGAAGATGAGATTTCTTTTCCGAGCCTAAGAAGAAGCGTGGAAACCCTTTTGTCGCTTAAAAAAAGGGGAAGCGCCATCGCGAACCTAGGCACCTGCATTGAAGATATCATAAGGTTTCACGAGAAAAAACCTCCAAACTTCTACTGCAAGGGAGGGGAAGACGTGATATACATCGATTGGTCAGGAAACATATATCCATGTTTCATTAAAGAGAAATTGTTCAACGTACTTAACGGCGAAGAACCTCGATTTCTTGAAAATGTCATGTGCGATGATTGTCTGACAAATTGTTTCCGCGAACCCTCTGTACTCGCCCAATCCTATAGTCCTCAACTGATTAAGGAAATCCTCTACTCCTATTCCACAAGAAACTTGTTTATCTAATTGGATAACTAGCGTTTACGATCTAGCCAACCGAGCCCACCCAATTTTATAGATGTCGTTTGAAAGCCGTCTAGGCATGGCATACTTCATGTGTTGTTAGGTGTTCCTTCAATTTTAGTGCAGGAACTGTCTTGATAAGAGTGTTACCTTGGGTTTAAGTTCGTCACGAGACTCATTACCGTTCGCGGATCGGATTAAAGCCTAACGGGCAGTTCAGCCAAAGCGCCGTGATAACCTTCGATGAAATATCCCGTGTTTCTGACGTTTAATTAAGCTTTTAAGATAAAGCCTAATTAAGAAGGTTGTATGGGGTATCAATGCTAACATACATTGTAATACCATCCGTTAACGAGTTGAAAAACCTAAAAGCGCTTAACGATAGGGCTAACGAAGACATTAAAGTCCTTGTTATAGATGAAGGAAATCAGAAAATACGGGAAAGGAACGTTGAGAACCTAGCAAACGTTCCAAATGAATACTTTGGGCCTAGAGAGAGGAAGCGATGGTTTAAAGATAATTTTGGCTCGGCTTACAAGAAATACATGAGCCTTATACCTGAAAGGTGT
>Ga0315314_1001595_pt1 | contig 20193 bp, 26 predicted proteins | sample TDP9_MG_FD_203631 | JGI IMG/M metagenome (GOLD analysis project Ga0315314, IMG submission 203631) | Freshwater sediment microbial communities from Lake Towuti, South Sulawesi, Indonesia - TDP9 | ecosystem: Environmental > Aquatic > Freshwater > Lake > Sediment | place: Indonesia: South Sulawesi... | reverse complement strand
TATCATGTATCAGAATAAAATAATATCAGTATATTAAAGGCATTATTTTTCCGTTGACACTTGTTATGACAAATGATATAATTTACCTGTTAAATTTTGAGAAAGGATGAGCCGCATGAAAAAGAAAGCTAAAGACACAAGGACAACTAAAGATGCGTGGTTTCAAATACGCATCCAGAAAGACCTACGTGAGTGGCTTGACGACTTTGCATTGAGGCATAATACAAACAAAACAATAGTAGTCACGGAATATCTAAAAATGCTTAGGCAAATTGATAAAGGGAGGCATGACAAGAATGAAAGGATGCAGACCTCTTGACACAAATGAGATTCTTAAAATAAGTGAACAGTTCTCAGGCACGTTTGAGATAAGGAATAGGTCGTTATTCATGCTTGGTGTTTCAGTAGGCGGGCGGATAAGCGAATTGCTTGCGCTCAGGATAGACGACGTATGGCAGAATAATCAACCAGTATCAGACCTGCTATTTCAGAAGGACATTGTAAAAGGCAAAGAGACGGCGCGGATGATTCCCATAAACGCCGATGGGCGGCAGGCGATAACGGAGTTAATCCAGTGGCATGTTAAACTTTACGGAGACCTCGAAAAAAAGCGGACATTGTTTCCAAGTCGGAAGTTTGGGACGGCGCTTAGTCGGTCCCAAGCACATCGCATTTTGGAAAAGGCATTTCAACAGGCAGGACTTAATGGAAAGTTGGCTACTCATTCACTAAGGAAAACATTCGCACAACGGATTTATGACGCCTCTTCGGACATCTTCTTGGTCCAGGAATTACTTGGACACAAGTCTGTTGAGACAACCAAGCAATATTTGGGCGTGAGTTATGCCAAAATGCAGAGAGCAACGACGGCAATAGAGCTACACAACAGAAGCCTGATTTCGTTGCATTCGTTTTATGACACTTCCACTGAAGCGTTGATTGTGGAGCTCCAAACCAGAGGTATCGATATGACTTCGGCTATACAGCAGATACAAGAGGAACGCAAGCCGAAGAAGGTAGCTGTCGGAGATGGGAAGGTCGTCATGTTCCCACGTCGGGAATAGGATGAGAAGTTACTTCTGTGGAACTAAACGACAATGGATAGCGAGGATTGAACTTTTGAAAGGAGAGATAATTGTGAAAAAACCGATGGTTATTTGTTTGTTAGTAGGATTGGTGTTAATAGCATGTACAAGTTTTGCTGATGAAATTTACAAAACCGATGGCAGCATCATTAAAGGCAAGATAATCGAGGTAATTCCAAACGAAAGCTATAAAATCCAAACAAGTGATGGTAGTATTTTTGTTGTTAAGGCTTACGAAGTTGCTAAGATAACCTATGCCCCCATAGTAACAGGTAAGGGAGAAAAAAGTCCCGCAGCAGCAGTAGGATTAGCATTTTTACTTCCATCACTAGGGCATGCTTACGCCGGGGATTGGAATCGCGGTTCCAAATTTCTACTTCTTGATATTGGTGCTTTTATTGTTATCGCGGTAGGCGAATCTCAAACCGAAACGGTTAACTTAGGCTATGGAATAACTTACGAAGAAACGAGCGACGAAGGTGCATCTCTTGCAGCACTCGGTTATATTGGTCTAATAGCATTCCGTGTTTGGGAATTTGTGGATGCTTACAAAACAGCAGAAGATTATAATACCATAGCTGCGGGTATGAGTGGATTTAACATAGAACTCGACAACCGTAGTTTAGTAGCGAAATTTACAAGAACATTCTAAACAAAATAATCTCGACACCTGTACGCTATAACCATTTGGACACTTCGACAGGAGCCTAATCATGCGCAATATTCTTTGTTGTCTGATGATTTTAGTATTCCCATTAACAGCGCACGCTGTCGATCGAACAGAAGCGCAGAAGTATTATGACTTGGGAATGTCTTATCTGATGTCCGAGCTATACGAACAGGGATTAGAAACGCTCAACCAAGTGGCGTTTTTGTATCCGGATAGTGATGTCGCTGATGATGCTTTATATCAACTTGCCTTGATTCGTGAGGATGTTGGCGATGGGAAGGTTAAGATAGCAAAACTACAATCCCTTGAACTGGAGGTAGAGTTAGTCGAGAGAGCATCAAAAAGAACCGCGGCGGTTGCCGACATTTCAGCTCAGAGAGGTATCAAAGAAGGGCTAATAACTTCACTGGCAGCCACCTTCGCTGACCTTATGGACCGCGCAAAAACAGGTACAATTGAACAAATCATCACAACTCCCACGAAGCGCCAAGCAATAGCTCAATACACAACGGGGATTGATTACTTGACTATCTTAATTGAGCGATACCCCGAATCAGACAGGATGGAAGAAGTCAATAATGCAATCGAGCGAATATCAGGAAAGATTGAGGCGTTAATACCGAAGCCGCCACCAGAAGCAAAGGAAACGCTGAAAATGAAGCAACTAACACCTGAGCAAAAAAGGCAACAAAAAATTGTCAGATGGAGTTTAACAGGTTTTTTAGCTTCATTAGTTATTCTTATCATCGTAGCAAACATAAACAGTGAATAACACATCAGCGCACTATATTTCCGCACCGAAAAGGCGTATCCCGATGCCCTGTGCGCTATAAAATTCGGGACAAAAGTAGAAGGAGGAGTAAATATGCAATTCAAACATAAACTCATCTATTTTGCGCTCGGTTGCGCATTTGTGGTGATAGCGCAGGTGTTATTGAGTGTCGTCATTCCGAAGGTGACGGCACAGGGGAAGAAAGACTATTATTCAGAGATATCCCCAGAACAGGTAGAACAAACTGGAAAGTACAGGATATATAGGCCTACAACTTCTACGGGCTCCAGTTATGAATTTCTCCTTAACACTGATACAGGCGACTGCTGGAGAATGGTATTGTTTACTGATATTCACGAAGCAGCATGGGCATACATGCCTAAAGAGCCACCGCTTGAATGGGATGTCTGGTTGGAAGTGCAGGCAAAGAAATCAAAACAAATGGACTTGCAGAATGAAAAGAACTCAAAATCAAGTGACTCGTTTGAGTATCTTTTTAAGTGAAATAATAGGGGATAGGATGGGCAAATAACACACAAGATAGTTGACAAAATGCCTCAAAGATGATATCCTATTAGCAGATAAAAACGCCACAATTGATAGTAGACTGCCGACTAAAACAGTTAGCAGTTGTAAGATGCTGGCTAAAAAGGCTGGCAGGTGAACTACCGACTAAAAGAGTTGGTGGTCAAAGGATAAAGATTCTGCGAGAAACGCAGGATGGTCTATAAATAAAAATAGCCCTGAAAAACAGGGCTTTTCGCCAATAATATTATACATTGTTGAATTACTTTTAGGCAAGTAAATTTTTTACACACGAAGGAGGGATAAGTATACCTGACATATTCAAAACCCAAATTTTCAACCAAACCTGTGAAGCACTCATACCACCAATAGAAGGCGGCGACCAATGGTTGCCTTTAGTTCGCCGTCTGGTGGGGAATATGTTGAACGTATATGGACAATGCCATCTGTTTAGTGGGGAAGAATATTCTGTCATCCGCTATGCCGCCCGTCGTGAAGCAGAAATGCTACTACTACCATATTTACCAGCGATTCAAGAGCTTCCCGATGAAACTGTAGCATTGGAAGCCTGGACGCGATGGAATTTCTTTGGATTGTTCAAGTATGAGGACACTCAAGCTAAAGCCGCAAGGTGGTTCAGAGCAAAGTACCGAAACAACGCTAGCTTTTACAATTCGTGTGTATATCTCATGTGGGAAGAGCGGATTTATCAGAGATATCTCAATGTGCTGTTTGAGCATTACCGTTCAGATCCCATAATCAAAAACACGCTTGGTCTAGCTTTTGACAAGTATCTTTCCACTTCACAGCAAGGGGACGCGTATAGAGATTTGAAGCAATTACTTATGGACAAAGTTAATTTTAGAATTCCAGTGGACGAGAAGGAATCCTTGATTGATTTCTTGTTGGGGGAATGGATTGCTAAACTACGAGAAATGCCATTCTATATGTATTACAAGGCTTCCTATACGAATACAGTGATTTGGAGAAAATTTGCTAAGAAGGTAAAAACAGCTTCCGAGAAACAGTGGCAAAACAGGGTGAATATTAACGACATCCAAACACTAGTAGCGCCTGCGCCAAAGCCCATACCTAAGCTGGATGATAACCAGCGCAAACTACTGAAACGAGCTTACGGAAAGTTTGCTGATAAAGTAATAGAAGTGTCTATGAATAACCCAGACGCTACCATCCCTGAAATTGCAAAGCAAGCAGGAGTATCGGAAAGAACCGTAAAATATATACGGGCAGAAATTAGAAAAAAGGGAAAAGAAAAATTTTCTGATTTACTTTAATTTTTTTTGCCCCTTTTTGAAGCGTTGAGGGGAGATATATTATGAAGGGGGGACTTGAAATGGCAAAACCTTTCAGATATGGTGAGTTGCACATCGTAGTAAATAACTACACAGGCGTCGAGGGCGTGAGGTTGCTTTCTGCTAATTATAAAACTGAAGATGTCCCAATTCAACTTTACGCCCGGCTGTTCCCACTAATCAAAAAATTTCAGAGGGAAGTTGCTGAAGAGTTGAAAAGAATAGAGCCTGCAACCGGTGGAACGGCGCAGGCTAGTCTGAGTGTCTAAAATAAAAAATGCCGCGTGTAGGCGGCAGGGACAAGCAGATTTGGCGATACAAGTTGGTTGTGTCAGTAGCAGTTTAACATAACAGTAGTTAATCGTCAACAAAATTTTACGCCGACGTATTATAAGGCGTTATGAACAATTTGAAAAATAAGGAGGTGAAAAAAATGGCAGTGGAACCAAAAAACCACAAAAACATAGATTTGGACACCGACGACCCCGAGATAAAGATAGCAGATTTGTTCGAGCTAAGGGCAGGAATTAGTATTGCAGGTGCGGCAACAAGCCATTTAACTGGAATGCTGTTAAATACGGAGGAATGCCCGCCCGAAGAATATCAGGAGCTTGCGCATAACCTCAGATGTTTTTTGGAGAGCGTCGGTCGAAAAGTCGATTCTCTGATTGGTAGGGCCATTCCTTTTTAATATTTAGGGAACCAGCCGTGAAGCAGACAACGAAGCAGGCAAAAATATTGCGGCTGAAGATAACATTCCATTCAGCTAATTGGAGACTTAAAACCAAGCTGGGCGGTTATAGGCCGCTCAGCGAACATTTAGAAGAATATGTCAATCAATAAATTTTAGCGCCCACCGCCTGCGATGTACACGCAGGGACAGTAACTACCTCGCCGCTGTCCTTTGCGGTGGGCTTTTTATCATGGCGAGGAAGTGAGGTATCAAAATGAGTAATTTAGTAAACGCACCAAACGAGCTAAAAGCGTACAACAACTGGATATGTTGGAAATCTGAAGAACGCAACGGCAAAATGACCAAGATTCCTGTGGCTATTACAGGGGTAAATGCAAGCGTAGATGATGAAAAGACGTGGACATCATTTGAGGAAGCGTTGTCATATTATGAAAGCCACGATTCTGAAGTTGATGGCATAGGCTTTGTATTTTCATCCGGTGCCCCGTTCTGTGGCGTTGATTTTGACAAATGCCGAAACCCGGAGACTGGTGAGATTGATGACTGGGCTTTAGAATGGATTCAGAAATTCAATTCGTACACTGAGATTTCACCTTCCTTTAAGGGCGCGCATGTAATCACAAAAGGCAAAAAGAAAGGTGACAAGTGCCGAAAAGATAAAGTTGAAATCTATGATAAAGAACGCTTTTTCACCATCACAGGTGCTGTCTTGGATGGTTACAGAGAGATTCAGGAAAACCAAGAGGTTTTAGATAACTTGTACGATGCCGTTTTCACTGAGCAGAATAAGAAGCAATCCAAGCCAAAAGTAGAGGTATCATTAGATGACCAGGTATTGATTGACAAAGCAAAGCGCGCCAAAGACGGCGCTAAGTTCACGGCATTGTGGGAGGGTGATATCTCAGGCTATGATTCGCACAGTGAGGCAGACTTGGCTTTGTGTTCATTGCTGGCATTCTGGACTGGTGGCGACTACGATAGGATTGATAGGTTATTTAGGCAATCAAAACTGTATCGTGAGAAATGGCATCGCGACGACTATCGTGAGATGACGATTAACCAAGCGATTGAAAACACAATAGAAAGGTATAATCCAAACAAACTTGACGCTATCAATAGTAATTCTATTGCAATGACGAATGCACGGCTTGAAACAACCTTTACAGAAGGTTGGCTGGCACGCAAATTTGTAGAATTGCATGGACGAGATGTTCGATATTGTTATCTTTGGGATAAGTGGTTGATATGGACTGGGCGGCGTTGGAAAATAGATTACACTGGAGAAGTACATCGCAAAGCAAAGGGAGTAATCAAATCACTCCTCAAAGAAGCGAGCGAAACCGATGATGATAAAACCCGCAAATTGCTTGCAAGTTACGCTCACAAGGCTGATACACGAAGCAAATATAGCGCGATAATCGAATTATCCAAGTGCGAAGTACCGATTCTCCCTGAAGATATGGACTCAGACCCGATGCTTTTCAACTGCATCAACGGAACAATTGACCTGCGAACTGGTGAACTGCGAGAACACAGACGGGAGGATTACATTACCAAGATAGCGCCGTTCGAGTACGACCCTAATGCTGAAGCTCCAAGATGGAGACGTTTTTTAGATGAAATATTCAACGGCAATGATGGGATTATCCCATTTCTCCAACGTGCTGTTGGATACGCCATGACTGGCGAGATACGGGAGCAAGTTCTACTTGTGCTATATGGCAAAGGCGCAAATGGCAAAACTACTTTCTTGGAGACCTTATTAAAGATATTTGGCGACTATGGCAAGCCATCAGAGCCTAATTTGCTTATTGTCAGAAAGCATGAAGAACATCCAACAGGCGTTGCAGATTTGATGGGCGCACGATTTGTAAGCGCGATGGAAATAGGGGAAGGCAAGCGGCTTAATGAAGCGCTTGTCAAGCGATTGACAGGAAAGGATAAACTTTCGGCGCGATTTATGCGGCAAGACTTCTTTGATTTCGAGCCAACACACAAAATTTTCATGGCGGTAAATCATAAGCCGCATATTCGAGGAACTGACACTGGGATTTGGCGACGTATTAGACTAATCCCCTTCTCTGTGGAGATTCCTGAACACAAACAAGATAGGCAATTACAGGAGAAGTTACTTAAGGAAGCACCGGGAATACTGGCATGGGCGATGCAGGGCTGTTTAGCATGGCAGGAACATGGTTTGGGGATGACAACAGAGATTTACGAGGCGACAAATGAATATAGAGAGGAAATGGACACTATCGGAGCTTTCATTGCTGATTGCTGTATTGAAGGCTCAGGTTGCAAAGTGAAGGCGTCAGAGCTTTATCAATGCTATCGAGAATGGTGTGAACGAAGTGGAGAACACTATGTTTCGCAAAAAGAGATGAGTTTTTATCTTGGTGATAGAGGATATGAGAGGAAAAGGTTGATGAATGGTTATCATTGGTTTGGCTTAGGAATTTTAGAAAAACATGAACCATTAGACCCAACCCATGAACGATCGTTCATAGTGGATAAACACAATGAGGGAGAGGGGGGGAGCGATTCTGAAAAACAAAATATGAACGATCATGAACCTTTTTCCGTATCATATCAAAAATCTATAGATTTTCAATGTTATACGGAAAATGGTTCATCAAGGTTCATAAATGAGAAAAATGATAGCCATGAAGTCAATAGTGATAAGGCTTCAGAGGGCATGAACGATCGTTCATCACAAGCAGTTGAACACAACGGGGGACTTAAGGAAAAGTTAGATGAATATCTAACAAAATGCCCGGATAGTTGGGTTAGAATGATTCAAGACAGCGTAAAGCAAAACAGATTTACATCATTAGGAATTGCTGTAGAAGCATCGCGGCGGATGTCAAACGGCGATTCGGAGGGTGCATGGCGACTACTACGACAGAATGGAGGGATATCATAACGGGGGGCATTTTCCCAACACTTCCAACACTATCTGGAGGTATATATCATGGCTGATAAAGCATGGAAACGTGAAGAACGTATAGTGGCAAAGTCCTTCGGGTCCACGCGGGCGCTCATGACGGGCACGGCAGAGAAGTCGGATATTGCGCATGATATGTTTTGCGTGGATACTAAACTCAGGCAGAACTGGCAAGTAGATAAATGGTTTTCTGAACTCAAAGACTATGCACGGAAGCAGGATAAAACGCTTATTCTGGTGGTCAGGAAACCACGGGCTAAACAACGCCTTGCTGTAATAGACTTCGACTATCTCATAGCGGTATTGAAGGGCGCGGGGCTGATACAATAAACCATACGTAGACTAATACATATACTAATACAAGGCTTTTCTTTTTCGGCTATAAGGATGGTGATAAGATGATACATTCGGACTTAGAAGCTGACGGTGATAAATGTCAACACTGCGGGCGGTTGCTATGCAAGCATTACGGCGGCAAGCGGAAGCGGGAGCTTCTGCGGGAGTGGGACGGCGATATCGTCTATGCTATGATGGTAGATATTCGGTGCGCAAGTTGCGGCGCAGTCAACGAGATATTCTACCAAGCTTCAATGCTACCAACGGTATCAGCGCCACGGCCGGGGCGTTGGGCATGGGCGGCGGCAGGGTGATTCATGAATGGCAAATTTTAAGCTGTTGATTTTGGTACACAAGGAGTCAGAATTGTCCAAAGCAAAGATTAACAAATTAAGGCTTTACTGCTATGCGGATGAAACGGGACCAGATACAAAAGGAGAATTCTTTTTGGTTTCGGTTGTTGCTTTAGAGGGAGAGTTGAGAGAGGCTGCTGAAGCATCTTTAGAAAGAATTGAAACAAGGACAAAAAAGTACAACCAAAAGTGGGGAGGGACAAAGCACGACATTCGTCTTGATTATCTACGGGACATTCTACAGGTAAAACAACTTTTTGGAAGTATCTTCTATGCCACTTATCGTGGGCAGACCAATTACATTTCTCTCATTGCTCAAACTATTATCAAGGTGATTCGCTTTAAAGCTTATGGGAACTATCAGGCTACGATTATCATAGATGGTATTAATGAAGCAGAACAAAAACGAGTATCGCGACTGTTGAAGGAATCGCACATAAGATATAACAAGGTCAGGGGTCCTAAGGATGAAAGCACCGCTTTGCTACGTTTAGCCGATGCGATGGCTGGTTTCTTAAGGGATTATCATGAAAGAAAAGACTACACTGATAAATTATACAGAACTTTTCAGAGGCGGGAATTTCTAAGGGAGATGAAATAAAAAATGCCGAGCTGTCTTGGCTCAGCCACCCAGCATAGGCATTAGCAGACGAGGGAGTTACCCTCCATTCCACCAAGAGGCCACGGCTGGCTGTCCCTATCCTCCCGATGTAATCGGGAAGAGACTGTCCATACGGAACGTGTTCGGGCTATCTCCGATAAAATCGGAGACTATAAAAATTATAGCATCTTTTAAATGAAAATTCAAGTAATTTTTTAGCAATGGTGGCTCTATGAAGTTAAGTCGTTTGCAAAAGACAATATTAAACGCGGTGAGTTTTCTCTATCACGGCGGGCTAACTGGCATGTGTCTTGAGGGGTATCGGGTGAGGGAGTTTGACAATACTCAGGTGGGAAATTTGGAAGAGTATTTAGCACAACAGTTAGAGTGTTTAGTCTCGACGGACATTTTAGAGTGTGAAGTTTTCAAACGGTATCATGAAAGTGTTAATGACATTAACACTTTGGATGAAACATTAGATGATAAGTTCTTCCGAGACAGCGTTTCAGTGGGCGGTATAACATTTGTTCGGATACCAAGTAGTTTTAAAGCAGCATTCAACCGGGCGGTGCGACAGCTAATACGACGTGGCTTTTTGTATGGATATGTTAAAGTCTTTTATGTGCGGGATTCGGATATCCAATTAGTACCTCTTGAAAGGGAGATTGCACATAAAAAAGAACGTATTATCGCAGTTCAATTGACCGAAATGGGATATAAAATAGCTACGGAAAAACCATTTTCATTTAACAAGAAGGAGACCAATCAATGAAGTTATCAGAAATTCAACTTGTACCTGAAATACAGGCATTGTTCCAAGAAAACAATGAGTACGACGCTATCAAAGCTGATATTGCAGAACGCGGTATCCAAGACCCTGTGAAGGTGAACAAACATAATCGGTTATTGGCAGGCTACACGAGGGTAAAGATAGCACAAGAATTAGGACTTGATGAAGTTCCACACGTCGTTGTTGACGTTGACGGCGACATGAATGCTATGATTGAGTACGCTATCCTTGACAACATACGCCGCCGCCAGTTGACTGATTTGCAGTTGGTGGAATATGGGATGAAGCTGGAGGAGTTGTACGAGGGAAGGCAAGGGGGAGATAGAAGGTCAGAGGATTTTCAAGAGGGACAAAATGTCCACCTTGAAAGTGGCAAAACCCGCGACCTTGTAGCCGCCAAGATTTCAGAACAATCTGGCGTAAAAATGTCAGGCAAGAAATATGAACGGTTGAAGACTATTGCTATCAAAGCTGTTCCCGAAGTCAAGCAAAAACTCAAGGAAGGCGAAATCACGCAAAGCAAAGCTTTGGAGTTAGCGAATTATTCTCCTGAAATGCAAGCGACATTACTTGAAATTGATTCTTGGATTTATGCCACATTCGTTAAACCTGAATTGGAAGCTGACGGCAAGCTAACACCTGAGATTAAGAAAAAAATAGCGTTAAAAATAGTCAGCGCTATTCACTGGTGGTGGGGAGATTTGCTGAACGCTTATGAGAAGACCTTTGGTGAAAAGAAATGCAAACAATTTATGAGAGAACTTGCAAACAGGCTGTAATACAGCGTCATTATTGGCATTGGAGGCGATGGGCTATAAACGACAGTAGTGTCGTTTTTATAGTCGAAAGTTAATTGCGCTTCCAAAAGGGAAATTAGTTTCCCTTTTGCATCGCAGTTCGATAGTGATTCCAAAAACGCACCCAGGTTCGTTTTTGCACATGCCATTTTGTTTCACTTGTACCTATGTAGGGGTAAAACGGTGGTAATATCGCATTTTGCGATGTTATTTCATCATTTTCACTTGTACCTCAGTCGGTGGCAAACTTGCGAATATGTAGGCATGGCAAGGCGTCAACGGCTATTTAACTGGCATCGTCGATGCTCGGTAAAGATAAAATGCTTGTATTACAGTATGAACACTGGATTTTAGGGGGGCTGGACTTTGGAAAATACAGCGGTATTGAACGTTAGAATCTCAGAACAACTAAAACAAAAACTTGAAGAATTGGCTAAGGAACAAGGTCAAACTGTAAGCGACTATATTCGGGAGTTATTGACAAAGCACGTATTACAAGGCGGCGACTACATTTCTGGCATTCCTCCAGAGCTCCTGGAAAAGATAAAAGCAGAAGCGCAACGGCGGCGGCGTCCTGAGAGCCATATCCTTCAGGCGGCGTTGCGCTACGCCTTTGATAACTTGTTTGTCAATACGGGGTGGGTTAGGTGGTGAGATTTTTGGGAAAAACGGAAATGCTGAATATCAGAATACCAGCAACGTTGAAGCGGCTTCTTACGAAGCGAGCCAAACAAAAGGGGCAAAGCGTTAGTGCTTATGTGCGGGGTGTATTACAAAAGATAGACGACTACGAGGAAACAAATTTTTTAGACGCTATTTCGCTCGTCGATGAGATTGACGACGAGGAGTTATTGCATTCATTAGCGCCGTTAAAAAGGCGTGAGCGAATTATTTTGTTCTGCCTACTGGATAGTGTCTTTCAGGAGCTCCCTATATCGCAAACAGCCCTTGCGCGGCGTAGCGGTGTTGATGCGAAATACATTCGTGACTTGCGCCAGAATGAGCATTTCGGCAAGGCGTTAAGTGCGTTCGTGTTTCGGGGATTACGCGGCTATGTGGATAAGATAATCAATCATTTGTACAGACAGAGCGCAGAAGGGAAATTTATGGCGACGATTTTGTTGTTGGAATTATCTGGGTTTTACAATCCAATAAACAGGACAATGAGTATGAACGTAAACGTGGATGGTAAAGATTTGCGTGGTGTGAGTGCTGAGGCGATGAGGGAGATGGTGGTGAATGACTGGAAGAGGGCTGGCTGGACGAAGGAGGAGTTCGAGAAGTTGTGGGAGGGGGATACTATAATAGAAAAGTAGGATATGCAACGTATAGCTTGCCAGAAACTATAATAGAGAAAGTAGAACCTCAGTCGCCACCACCGCAAGATGACTTCAAACCGCTTGCTACTCTCGAACTTGACGGATGGGAACTGGTGGATGAGAAGGGCGAGAAGTGGATAACATATCCTGAAATATCTAAGCATTTAGGATATGCTAATGATAGTGCGGTCAGGAAAATTTATTCTGACCACCAAACTTGGTTTAATGACGGTGTTGACACAACGTTGTTACGATTAGTAACACCGTCGCGTGGAGAGCAGGAATTTCGTCTCTTCTCATTCACTGGTGGTCTAAAGATTTGCCGTTACTCCGAGATGCCGAAAGCAGACGAGGTTATGCAACAGCTTATCGACCTTGCGGATAAGATAAGGCGAGGTGAGTATCCTGCGAAGGTATCTCACATAGACGAACATATAGCGAAATGGCAAGACTCGTTGATGCTCAGGGTAATCAAGCCTGCAATAGTGGATTTGGACGAGCGTAAAGCTGACCGTGAAGAAGTAAAGACAGCGATTGATGATGTGAAAAGTAGCATTATCCATGATGTTGACAAAGCAAGTGAAGTGATAATAAAGGTGCATACAAAAGATATGATATACAGAATGTAGAATATGCTGTTTTATACTGTGATAATGATACTAATACAATTGTATGTTAAACAATATACCAAGTGAAACTCTCGCCGAATGGATAAACACCGGACATTCGGCTATTAAGATGGCAGTGCGTAGATTAGCAATCCACGTAGCACAAGTTGGCGCATGGCTGGTTGCGGCAAAGAATAAGTGTCAGCACGGAGAGTGGCTGGATTGGTTGGCAATGAATTGTCTTGAGATAAGCCATGACACGGCAACTCGTTATATGAAAGTATACGATAAGATGTTTGCATTGGATAAAACAAATTACGCATTAGTGCGTAATTTGACACCCAAAGAAGCCTATCGTTATCTCGGCATCGTGAAAGACCCGACTGACCGTGAGGTGAAAGTTGAGACGATAAAAACCTTGTATCCACCTATCATCTACCAAGAATCTTATGAGAAATTCTTGGATAGATTTGACAACCAGAGTGTAGATTTGCTACTTACCGACCCTCCCTACATGACCGATGTGGATGATATTTATGAGTTTGCTCACTGGGTAGAATTAGCATTGGCACGGCGGCGTATTACCTATATTCAAGGCTCACCGGCTGTACGAAATGAGTGTCGCATATATGGCTTTTGGGGTCAAATACCCCCCCGTATCCCCCTTCGTTGGCGGCGTGAAAAATTTCTTGACAAATATTCTAAATGTAATGTATAATATTGTAGGTGATTAAAAATGAAACAACAAACAGGAAAAGGACTTCAAAGATTAAATATAACGTTACCAACAGAACTTTGGAAATGGTTACAAATCCAAGCAGAAAAAGCAGATATAAGCGCAAGTTTTTATTTAGCTAAACTGATAGAAAAAGATAAAAATTTTTGGGAAATAACTGAAAAAAAGTCTTGACATATTCATAAAAGTAATGTATAATATTAGTGTAAAATAAAACTTCCGCAAGTGCCAGTCAGACGTTAAGGTAAGAATTAACAGGCATCTGACAAACCCGATGAAAGTCAAATAGACTGAGGGAACGTAGGCGACGGGCGGATGGCTGACCAAGACAAACATTTGAAACCTATCTTTACTCACATGACTTGGCATGATAGGTGAGAAAATGCAATTACAAATGATGCAATAGCATCGGTCGAAACAACAATAGCCGCAAGGCACGAGGTAGCAACTCGTGTTTATCCTCACGGCTATTGTTGCTGAATCCTAAAAGGATTCAAGTTTTACAGCAAAAGGAAGTATACCTAAAATGAAGTTAGGATTTCAAGAACAAAACAATGGTAATGGAAAATTAGTGTTGACATCGGATAATCTCAAGTTTGCATGTCAGGAACTTGGTATCCCAGACGATGCACATACACTCCGAAGGGCGGCGCGGGCATTTGACCTGTACTACTCTAACAAAGTAGAGCATGTTTCTGACCATACGTTCAGAGTTGCGTCACAGAATGGCAGACAAGAGCAACCCTACCAAGTGCTGATTAAGCCAACGAAGTATCTACCTGCTGGCGGTTATGCTTATTGTACCTGCCAAGACTGGGCGAATTATTCAGGCGACCAAGACCTGCCAGACGTGAATTTCTGGTGCAAGCACTCCATAGCGGCGCTTGTCTGGTTGCATAACAACAACGGCAATGGACGCAAGCGAATTGCTAATGAGTGCGGGACCGAACAAGCGAAGGCAATTCAAGACAAGCTAAACGGTCAATATGCAGAACAGCTTGCGACAGTCAAGAAATTCCAACTCGAAGCTGAGTTTAACTGGCAAAAAGCACAAGCGAAGTGTGTTGAGTTGGTTGGTGAGGCGAATGTTAGCATCATCATTCATGACTTAACGCAAGCGGGCAAGCTCAGACAAGATAATCCGTCGCATTATGACCGAACGGAATGGTTGCTAATATACGACGCTTGCAAACGGGATGCACAGGTAGAGCGGGACCCAAAATCATTGAACAGGTGGAGTTATAACAGCGTCGTGTTTCTTGAGCAGTGTCAAGAAGCAATCGCAAAAGTGCGAGCAGAAAAGCAAGTTGAAGCCAATGACCTACCACTCCAAAACAGCAACGGCAAGCGGAAAGTGCAGATGGATAAAAAGTTGAATGTCTGGATACTCGAAGCCGATGGAACTAAGACGAAAACAAGTTGCCGTGAGATTTGCGAACAGTTTGAAAGCAAGCAAAATCCAAGCATCGTTACACGGCTAAGGGCTGGTATTGATAGCGGCGCTGACATTAGCACGGTAGAACTGAATTAACACGGATACGGGAGGGCTAATAACCCTCCCACGTTCTCAGGAGGGACGCAAGATGATAGATTACTTAGCGGACATGCCAAGACCTATCCAGTTAGCCGAAGATGATTACATTAGGTGTAGATACGATGCTCAATCAATGCAGTGGAGATACAGCAGATCATCGAGGATTAAGTATCCAACGGCAAGGGAATTGATTAAGCAATATCGCAAAGAATATGCAGAAAGGTTAGGGTAATGCTGAACGGGGCGGGGCTGTGTCAAAAACCTCGCCCAAACTTTTTTTCTTTTCACCCGCAAAGTTTCTTGTCAGCGCGTGGCGATGTAGAGCATGTGTCAAAGCATGCACGCGCCATCAATTCAAAAAGAAAGGCGGTGATAACTATGTCATTGAAAAAGATAGCGGCTTCGATGCACGTCGAAGCAATGAAAAGCGGTAGGTCGTTCCGACGGTTGCGGGGCGGGCTATGTCTCACACTATATTATCGACCTTCTCCTTCCGACGATATCGTGTTGAAGCTCACTCGTCCCAACGTGCAACCATCGGATACCGAAGTCAAGGTTTGCGTAATTAACTTCTTCGGCAATTGTGAGATAACGAACTGCGTACAGAAAGGTTACGCTGTTTATCTTGGAATTGCCAGAAGTAGTTTCTATGGGAAGTCCCGATGAAACCATCGGGATTTCCAAAGAAAGGTAGGTGTGTCATGGCATGTTCACAATGCAACTCGACCAAGCTGATAGAAAATCATCACGTTATCCCCAAAGCCGATGGCGGAGCTGCGAAATTAACTATCCTGTTATGCCGAAGCTGTCATCTGAAACTACACGGCATCAATGGCGATTTCCGAAGGTGGACGAAAGCATGGCATCAATACTATCGTGAAGTTGACCCAGAAGGATATCGTGAACATCAAAGAAATGCAGGTAGAGCAAGACAAGCGCAACTTAGGCGTCTTTTCGGTTCGGATGTATATAGCGCATATCAAAGACGACTGGCAATGATACGATGGAATGATAAAGGCGGGATGTAATGTCCCGCCAATCAGTTCGACCACACTTTACTTGTGGCGCTTGGTCACCCGATTACGCAGTAGGCAAGCGCACGGGACGGGTCTATGTGGCTGTTATTCACCTACTTCTCCCGCCAAGCGCCGTAATGATTGTAGCTAAAATTGCTGAGTGTGTCAAGTGAGAAACAAAAGTAGACCTGTAAGGTCTATTTTTCCCCCAAATTGACTTGTGAGGTCTACTTATAGAACGCATCTACAAGCAATAAAAAAGGCGGCACACTCAAAAGAGCATACCGCCTTAACTGCTATCGACCATGCTATTTTTCCTTGCGACGTTGCCTGATGGCAATACCTAACAACCCAACCAATCCAAAGCCCATCAGTACAATGGTAGTGGGTTCGGGGATGGGTTCGGAACTTCCTTGTGTCCAAATAACAGCATGTTGCTCGGTACCAGTAGTTTGAAGTTGTGAATTACCTACAACTTGCCCCCAATTGTTTATTCCATTTGCACCGCTCCAGTAAGTTGTAGCTCCTAAATCATACATTGTTGCTCCATCATATATGAAGGCATGATGCACGCCTAAAAATGTTTTGGAAAATCCAACAACTTGTCCAAAATCGTTTATATCTTTTGCAAAGGATTCATTTCCACCTAGAGTACCTAAATCATGTGTTACTATTCCATCATATAAGAAAGCATGATATTCTCCCGAAACAATCTCGGAATATCCTACTATCTGTCCAGAATTATTAATTCCAAATGCCACTGAACGATTTCCACCCAAGCTAACTAAGTCATGAATATCATGCATTACAGTTCCATCGTATAGGAATGCATGGCGAAAATCCTCATCTGTTAGAAATTCACCAACTACTTGCCCAGAATCATTTATGTCATATGCGTGAGATAGTCGCTCACCTAATAGGACACTTAAATCATGCATTGTCGTTCCGTCGTATAGAAAAGCATAAGGACCTCCTAAATTCGATACCTTATTAGACCACCCCGCTATTTGTCCCAAATTATTTATAGCATATGCCTCGGACATAGAACCTAATGTTCCTAAATCGTGCATAGTCATTCCATCATATAGAAAGGCGTGGTATTGATCTGAACTCGTAATTGCCATTCCCACTACATATCCAGAATCATTTATCCCGTTGGCACGAGATTCACCCTCACCACCAAGGGTTCCCAAATCATGCATCGCTTCCCCATCGTATAGAAAAGCGTGCCTATCTTGAAAACCCGTACCAATGTTAGACATACCTACTATTTGCCCAGCATTATTTATCCCACTTCCCCAAGATTGAGGGCCTCCCAGTGTACCAAGGTCAACCATAGTGTAAAGTAAGCTATACCCACTACTATTAACCACAACCAAAATAACCAATACAATTAGACTAAAAACCAGTCGTTTCAAGCAAATCATCTCCCTATATCAAATTTGCTAAACTTGATAGAACTCCATTTATCATAACAACTTCATTCTACCAAATCCCTGAAACTTGTCAATAATTTTCGTATTATGCCCTCGTCGTCGCTAATGAACCATCTCAGACGCGCTATGTCGTGCTGTAGCGTTGGCGTAGTGGGATAGGTTAGGGTAGGCGAAGGATAAAATCCGTTTGTTCTTGCGTGTCTTGCGCGTTCTAAGAAAATATTGTAACAACAATATAGCAAAATTTCACGCTTTGTGCGTTGGACTCGTCAAAGCGTCAACTAATGGAAGCCGATATGAGCACAACGCACAAACAAGCAGGATATCATGTATCAGAATAAAATAATATCAGTATATTAAAGGCATTATTTTTCCGTTGACACTTGTTATGACAAATGATATAATTTACCTGTTAAATTTTGAGAAAGGATGAGCCGCATGAAAAAGAAATCTAAAGACGCCAGGAAAACTAAAGACGCGTGGTTTCAAATACGCATCCAGAAAGACCTACGTGAGTGGCTTGACGACTTTGCATTGAGGCATAATACAAACAAAACAATAGTAGTCACGGAATATCTAAAAATGCTTAGGCAAATTGATAAAGGGAGACATGACCAAAATGAAAGGATGCAGACCTCTTGACACAAATGAGATTATTAAAATAGCTGAACAATTCGACGGCGTGTTTGAAGTGAGAAATCGTAGTCTGTTTATGCTTGGTGTAAGCGTTGGTGGTAGGATAAGCGAACTGCTTGCACTCAAGATAAAAGATGTTTGGCAGAATGAGCAAGCTGTTAGCGACTTGCTATTTGAGAAGGGCGTGGTGAAGGGCAAGGAAACGGCGCGGATGATTCCAGTCAACGCCGATGGGCGGCAGGCTATTTTTGAGTTAATCCAGTGGCATCAAAAGCAATTTGGCAACAAAGACCCGCGGCGTCCATTGTTTCCAAGTCGGAAGTTTGGGACGGCGCTTAGTCGGTCCCAAGCGCATCGCATCTTGGAAAAGGCATTTCAACAGGCAGGACTTAACGGCAAGCTGGCTACTCATTCGCTTAGAAAAACTTTTGCTCAAAGAATTTATGACGCATCTTCGGACATATTCTTGGCCCAAGAACTTTTGGGACATAGGGATGTTGAGACGACTAAACAGTATTTAGGCGTCAGTTATTTACGCATGCAGAGGGCAACGCAAGCCATAGAGATTAACAACAGAACAGGGTTTTTGTTGCATTCAACGACTGAATTATCAACAGGAGACCTTATCACAGAACTGATGACGCGTGGCTTGGATGTGTCGAGTATAATTCAACAACTACAAGCTGAACGCAAGACTACGAAGGTAGCGATAGCAGGAAGTGCAAAAATCATTGAGTTCCCGCAGAGGGAGGTTAGTCCTTCGGCGCTAACACCACAGTGGGAATAGTAGGAGTTATACTGTGTATCTTTACATGGATGAATCGGGAAGTTTTCAAAAAGGTGAGTATACCGTTGTTATGGCTTGCTTAGCTACGAATGCCACGCCTACGATAGAGCATTGCATCAAACGAACCCGACAGCGAAAACTAAGGAAACATTCTTTATCTGAATTAAGCGGTTATGAAGCGACACCCTCAGTTTTACGCTATGCCCTAAGCGAAATTGCCAAATGCTCTTTTAAGATATTTGCCATAATTGTTCAAGGGATGGGGATAACTAAATCTCCAAATGATATGTATAACAAAGCTGCAGGCATTCTCATTAGAGAATGTGATAAGCAGGTTACTATTTCAGAATTGATAGTTCACAAGCGGAACGATAAGAAAACACGATTTGTCTTTGATGAATACATTAAGGGATTTATCGGGAAAGAGATAAAAATACGGCATGAGGATGCAATGAAAGAACCTGCAATTCAAGCAGTTGATTTAGTAGCCTACGCAATTAGATTGAAATATCAACACGGTGAGACGGAATATTATGACCTGATAAAAGAAAGGATTGTGTGGGAAGGCGGACCCTAAAGTATGACCCCGCTATTACGGGTGCATAGTCGCCACGCCGACGCAGCGCAGAGACTTTAGGACTTACCCGCGCTAATAATAGTTTGACGTACTCCCTATGCCTAAAGGCTATCGGGATTCTTAGGCTTTGCGCCGAACAGCCTGCTTTGTTTTCCCTTCGACTTAGGTCAAAGAGAACAAAGTCAGTTGTTCGGGAACACCTAATCTACGACGGTGCAAGCGAGACTTACGTCTCTCCCGACGGCTGACGCCAGCAGCACTACTACTTTTCGACCAATGGTCGATACGTAGATACTTTTTCTTTTTTAAATATTATATCACATCAATTAAGAGAAAGCAAATTATTTTTTGCCCGATTGGAAAATTCGTCACTTTGCGACGAATTTTCCAACTGATAAAAAACCGCATTCATCCTTCTACCTTGAAGGTAGAAGGTCTTCTGCGAGGTGTTTATAACAGATTTTGGGGTTAATTTTCAAGGAGAAATTTTTAATATGCGCAATATTCTTTGTCTAATGATTGTTCTCTTTCCAGTGACAGCGCATTCCGTAGATAGAACAGAGGCACAGCGATATTATGACTTGGGAATGTCTTATCTGATGTCCGAGCTATACGAACAGGGATTAGAGACGCTCAACCAAGTGGCGTTTCTATATCCAGA